>Ga0209099_1001980_pt1 | contig 18994 bp, 12 predicted proteins | sample AD_JPNHW2_MetaG_FD_184430 | JGI IMG/M metagenome (GOLD analysis project Ga0209099, IMG submission 184430) | Active sludge microbial communities of municipal wastewater-treating anaerobic digesters from Japan - AD_JPNHW2_MetaG (SPAdes) (version 2) | ecosystem: Engineered > Bioreactor > Anaerobic... | reverse complement strand
AGCCGGCCGTCGTATGTTGGCCCGTAACTTGAGAAACTGGCAAGTTGCCCACCGGCAATTGTATTATTGGAAAGTAATATTTCAGAAGTATGCGCGGCAACACTTATTACACTTTGGGTACAGGCAGGTTCTCCGATGCCTGAATAGAGATCTCCGTTATCCCACCCGGTAATGAGTGCGCTGAGCGGCGAACCCCAGTTTCCTACATCATTGGTGAGTTCGATCACATTCCAGCAATGTATGGTGCCGGAATCAGCATTGGCAAAAAGGGCGATCTTGTACTGTGATGTGTGGAGGTTGCGTATCCTAAGTCGCATATGGGGGCGGTTGTTCAGTGGATTGGCCGAGTCGCAGGCAAGATTGTAGCATATTGTGTCTGTCCCGATAATGATGGTATCTTCTGAATAAGGATCAGCAGTATTTGTAGCGTATGAGGCTGAAGTTGCAATTATTTCGTTGAGGTTGTTCAGTACATTTATGTTTATTTCAAAACTATGGGCTGGTTCACCCCAGATGGTAACCGATTGTCCCCACATGGTGGGGTAGTAAGAATAATTATCAAATTCCACCTGTGTTTTCATGGTGTCTGTAGCGCTTATAAAAGTGTGTTTCAGGTGGAAATATGCATTTCCGTTATTACCGCCGCTTGAGACAAAGACCACATCGTTTGCGGACAATTGATCGATAGCCTGGCTCAGCAAAGATGTTCCGTCAAGAGTACCTGCCCAGTATAATCCCCAGCTTTGATTTATCACGAGCCGTTTGCCTTCACTCTGGGCATAATTGTACATCCAGTTGTAAGCATCCAGCACGGAGGCCATATCTACCAGAAATGTAGCCAACAGGTAATTGGCTTCGTAAGCAATACCACGGTAAATAGTCCCTGCGCCGCTTCCTCCGCAGATGCCTGCCACATGAGAACCATGGGTTGCCCACTGGTATACATTAAATGTATCGCATTGTGCCAGCATAAGGTCTGTTTCGCCAGCAATTTCGGTTCCGTAGGTAAACCCTGCCGGCGGAGGCCCTGCATTGCGAAACTGGTCCCAGGCTTTTATGATACGCGTGTGGTTTAGTGCAGTATCGTAAAACATGGGATTGGTGTAATCAAATCCCCAGTCGGTAATGCCGATCAGGACATCTTTTCCTGTAAATGGCTGGGGAAGCATGATGCTTTGCCAGACACTGTCGACACGTGTGTCTTTTACAGCACGGTTAAGCATGGGGCCAGCCTTTCCTGCTATTTCGATATATGAAATACCCGGGATATCCATTTTTTCCTGAAAATTTTCGACAGGAATGCGTAATGTGATGATGTTTCCTGTTTGTGAACCAATTCTCATCCCCTGAGCTTCGAGTATATGCTGTTCATAGCTTTCATTGATCTTTGCAAGGCATGACACATAATATTTCCCATTGAAATCACGGACAGGATATTTTTCAAGGAACTTGTTATCGTAAGAGGAACTATTCTTTGCCCCGCTCTTTTTCAGGTCTGATATAAAAAGCCGTGAATCGGCAGAAATACGTACCTGAGCTGATAAAGCCGCAGATAACAACAAAAAAACTGCCGCCGTTAAGCATGTTTTTTTCATAATATGTATTTTAGCCGGCCATAGGTTGGCCTTTTCAATGTTCAGATACTTATTTAACTTCCCGTCCTAAAATGCCATAGGCAGGAAAGTGGTCGCTGTAACCCATAATATACTGTCCTCCGGCAGCGGTGCGCCATGGATAGCCGGTGAAAGTCCCTGTTTTTTGCTGGAGGAATGGTTCATTAAACACTTTGGCTTTAATCAGTTTGTAAGTGCCGAAATCGTTGCCTGTAAGTGCGTATGAAACAATGATCTGGTCGAACAAATCCCAGGCATCGCGGTAGGCATTGGAACCTACACCGTTTTTAAAGAGTTTATACATGGGATTGTACAGGCCTCCCTGTTTGACCTCCTCAAGGTTTCCTTTGGCGTTAAGATGCTTTACGATGCTGGCATTGGTGGGATCATCGTTGAGGTCGCCCATAATAAAAATTTTGGTGTTTGGGTTTGACGCAAACAACGAATCTGTGACATGTTTTGCCAGCAGGGCTGCTTCCTTACGCCGTGGTGCGCTGCGTTGTTCGCCGCCGCTGCGCGAAGGCCAATGGTTTACCAGAAAATACATTTCTTCGCCATCGAGTTTGCCCCATACCAGCAGTTGGTCGCGGGTGCGGAACGACGTGTCTGAGGATTTCAGCCTGTAAGGCCTGCTACCTTCAAGTTCAAAACGGTTTTTCTGATAGATCAGAGCCACATCAACACCACGCCGGTCAGGAGAATTGTAATGAACTATTCCATAATTTTTTGATTTCAGGTTTTCAGTTGCAATGAGCTGCTCTATTACATCACGGTTTTCTACCTCCGACAAACCTAAAACGGCCGGCCCATCAGGTACGACATCCTGGCCGATTTTTGAGATTACCTCGGAAATACGCTGCAATTTCAACTTAAACTTTTCGGTATCCCATTTTTGTGTTCCCGTTGGAAGAAATTCATTGTCATTTTTTATAGGGTCGTCGATAGTATCATATAAATTTTCAACATTATAAAATGCCACAATGGCAATATTGAGTTTCTTGTCCTGTGCATTTAATGTCAGGTTAATCAGGAGGATAAGTGCTAAAGTCAGGGTTTTTTTTAACATAGTTTCGGATTTTTGTTTGGCTTATTGTGAAACAAAATTACTTCTTTTACCAAAATTGGTTAGAAAATAATTCAAATAAATGTTTTTTAAGTACCTTTGCCCAAATTTTTTGTAAGGATATATACGTTAAATAAATAATATAACAAATCCTTTGTTTCAAAAAATTACAGGAAAGAAATCTTTAAAAACTAAGTGATCTTAACATGATGAAAAAGTTCTTTTTAACCTTGCTTGTAGTTGTTATGTCAATTTATGTACAAGCACAAAATGCAACCCTGAGAGGGTCGCTTGCCAATGCCGAAGGGAAACCGTTGGTTGGCGCAAAAGTAATGGTCGGTATGCAACCGTTTCTTTCAGATGCCGAAGGCAGGTTTGTTGTTCCCGGAATAAATTATGGTACCGCCGAGATCAGTTTTGATATGGATGGTTATGAAACCAAAACGATGACCGTGGAAGTAAATTCTCCGGAAGTGAATCTGGGTATGGTACAGTTGAAGGCGGGAGGCCTCGAAAAGACCGTGATATCTCAGTCGGAGGTTTCTGCCAGTGCGGTGGAATCGGAAGATGACATCAAAGAACAATATATCGGGGGGCTGTTACATTCGGCCAATGATATCTTTGTGTCTACAGCCGGTTATACCCTGAGTGCAGGTTATTTTCGTCCGCGTGGATATGACAATGAATATTCCGAGGTCTCTATTGGCGGCCTTTCCATGAATGACCCGGAAACGGGACGTCCGAATTATTCTGACTGGGGCGGCCTTAACGATGCTACACGGTACAAAGAAAGTGTTTATGGTCTTAGCCCGTCAAGATTTGCTTTTGGCTCGCTGGCAGGGACCACCGACCTGGATGTAAGGGCTTCGCATCAGCGCAAACAGGTAAAAGCTTCCTATGCGTTTTCCAACCGTTCATACCAACACCGTGCTATGGTTACCGGTTCTACGGGCATGATGGAGAATGGCTGGGCTGTTACGGCATCCTTGTCTACCCGTCAGGGAAAATTTGGCTTTGTGGAAGGTACTTCCTACGACGCCTATTCCTATTTTCTTTCTGTTGAAAAGAAGATCGGGAAAAAACACTACATTTCTTTTACCGGCTTTGGAGCTCCCGCCAAAAGAGGCATGCAGTCCGCTGCTGTTCAGGAAGTGTACGACCTGTTAGGCGATAATTATTACAACCCCAACTGGGGATGGCAAAATGGCGAAGTGAGAAATTCCAGGATAAGAACTACCCACGAACCGGTGATTACGCTGTCGCATTACTATGATATTAATGATAAGATGAAGCTTACCACAACCATTGGTACCAGCTTTGGCCGCATGGGAACCACGGCGCTCAACTGGTATGATGCCGCTGACCCCCGCCCTGATTACTACAGATACCTGCCAAGTTATCAGGAAAACAGAGACCTCGACGAACCTGCCGATCCTTTGGTGGTTCAGGCCCTTACCGAAGCGTGGCAAAATGATGAAAGTTACAGCCAGATCAACTGGAACAGGCTTTATCAGACCAACTACCTTAGCTACCTGAATGGCGACCAGGCAAAATACATACTCGAAGAACGCCGTCTCGACCATGTGCAGGGTGGTTTATCAAGCCATCTTAACTACGAGGTCAACAATCATATCTTCATTACCGGAGGAATAAATATCAACTTATACAAAAGCCATAACTATAAAGTGATAGCCGATATGCTTGATGGCATGTCAGATATCAATACCGGCGAAGCCTACGAAGGCTGGTGGGTGGATATTGACCAGTATTCTGAACGCGATTTTCCCTCGGACACCCTGATTCTGCAGAACGACCTGAACAATCCCGACAGGATAGTCAGAAAAGGCGATAAATATGGCTATGACTACGATATCCATATGAATAAAGGGAGCCTGTGGGGTGTTGCCGAATTTACCTTTAACCATTTTGATTTTTATGCAGGCCTGAACCTTACCGGCAGCCAGTTCTGGAGAGTAGGCAACATGAAAAACGGTCGTTTCGCCGACGATTCTTATGGAAAATCCGAAAAGCACAATTTTTGTGATTATGCTGTAAAAGCCGGTGTAACTTATAAACCCACCGGACGTCATTATATTCTACTGAACGGTGGCTACATGACCATGGCGCCCTCTTTCAGCGATGTGTACCTCTCGCCCAGGGTTAGAAACACAGTTATTCCCGATATTAAATCAAAAAAGATTTTCAGTGCCGACCTGAGTTATATTGTTCGCTATCCTAAATTTAACGCACGTGTTACCGCCTTCCAAACGATGTTCTGGAATGATACTAAAGTAAATGGTTTTTATCACGATGACCTCAGGGCCTTTGTGAACTACATGATGTTTGATATTAACAAAGTACACCAGGGTATTGAACTGGGCGCCGAAGTCAAGATTATCCCTGTTTTATCAGCTACTTTGGTGGCTTCTTACGGAAATTACAGATACACCAACAGGCCGACAGGGTATATGTCGGTTGAAAACGGTTCCCTGCCTGATTCCATGCAAACAATATATTGTAAAAACTTCTATGTAAATGGCACGCCTCAGGCAGCAGGTTCTCTGGGACTGAAGTTTAATCATAATTTCTGGTTTGCCAACATTAACGCGAACCTTTTTGCCAACAACTGGGTTGATTTCAGTGCAGCCCGCCGTACCGCCGAAGCCATTCAGTATCTGTATCCGGGAGATGACAGAGTTAACAGCATCACCGAACAATACAAGGCCAACGAAAAACCACAGTTTACCCTCGATGCCTCGGTAAGCAAATCCTTTAAAATCAATAAATTCTACCTGATCCTGAACGGAAGCGTGAGCAATATTTTGAACAATACCAAGATGATTACCTCCGGGTACGAACAACTCAGGTTTGACTACAATACGCTGGATATTAATAAATTTCCTCCCAAATATTACTATGGATTGGGACGGACTTTCTATTTTATGATAACTTTCAGATACTAAACACAAATTGAATAAAAAAACAAGGATATGAATACTTTCAAAATGACAAGCAAAATATGGATAATGGCCGTAGCGGCTATCCTGGTCGTTATGACAAGTTGCAAAAAGGAATTGGATACACCTCCCCTTGCAGAGCCGGTGTTTACATTGCCTGCAGGAGCTACCCTGATGACTATTGCTGATTTTAAAGCCACCCCGGCCGGGACAGTAACCGACGAAATTTATATCACCGGTACGGTATGCGCTAATGATATTTCGGGAAATATATACAAGTACCTGTTTTTTCAGGATACCACGGGTGGTATAGGCATTGGATTGGATAAAATTTGCCTTTACAATATTTATTCGGTGGGGCAGAGGATTTATGTGAAATGTAAGGGACTCGATTTTCGTTTTGTTAATAGTATGCCTTACCTCGGCATTCCTTATAACGGAACACAGGCTGCCATTCCTGAGGATGATGTAGACAAATATGTATTTCGTGATGGGTTACCTGGCGCAACGCCCGATGCACTGATGCATGCTACTTCAGGGCTGACAGATAATCTGCTCGGCATGCTGGTTCGGTTCGACAGTGTTTCGTTTGCAGATGCCGGAGAAACTTTCAACAGTGATGTTTACCAAAGTACGCAAAACCGAATCATTTCAGATGGTACAGGGGATGTTACCCTGCGCATCAGCGGCTACGCAAATTTTCATGCCGACACCATCCCATCAGGCAAAGGAACGGTTTATGGAATACTCACTAAGTACAACACCACCTGGCAATTGCTGTTGCGCGATATAAATGATGTGGTGTTTTAGTTGTTGCTGAATACTATTTCGAACTATAATATAGTTTATATTTAAAATAAATAAAATGAAAACAATAAAGACTAAAAAAATCTGGATATTGGCGTTCACCGCCCTTGTGTTTTTTATGACCGGCTGCAAAAAGGAATTTGATGTACCACAGCCTGAAGTCCCCGCATTTAGTTTACCCGCCGGTGCTACCTTAAAGAGCATTGCAGATTTTAAAATCACCACCACAGGCATTGTGACCGATGATGTTTACATCAGTGGAATTGTTGGCGGCAACGATATTTCCGGAAATATTTACAAATACCTTTATATTCAGGATTCTACCGGAGGACTGGGTATTGAAATTGATAAGGTGAATATGTTTAACATCTATCCTGTGGGACAGCGTGTGTATGTTAAATGTCAGGGACTGCACTTTGGTTACGAAAAAGGTATGCCCAATCTGGGAGGGTATTTTAACGGTGCCGTGATCCCCATACCTGAGATTTTTGTTAACGACCGCATTATCCGCGACGGCCTTCCCGGGCCGGCACCAGCAGCCATGTTGCATACTGCCGGCAACCTGACGGACGATCATCTTGGTATGCTGGTGCGTTTCGACAGTATTTCTTTCAATGCTGCCGGGCAGATTTTTAATGACGATGATGCTTATAAAGAAACCTTAAACCGCATCATTACTGATGGTTCCGGCGATGTTACCGCAAGGATAAGCTGGTACGCCGATTTTCACAGGGAGACTATTCCTTCAGGAAAGGGAACCATCTATGGCATACTGACAAAATATAACAGCACCTGGCAACTTTTAATCAGAGATTTTAATGATTTGCAAGGTTTTGATTTTGCCACAAAGGCTATTTTTACTGAACCCTTCGAATCGGGGCTGGGCGATTTTACCACCTATGATTCTCTGGGAACGCAGGCCTGGTCATTCAGTTCCAGCTACGGTATGACTATCACCGGTTACGAAAGCGGCAGCCGCTATGCCAATACCGATTATCTGATATCACCAGCTTTGGATCTGAGTCAATACGATAGCGTGTACCTGGCTTTTGACCATGCCATAAATTACTATTATGGATCAAATATTCAGGGATGTCATTCTGTGTGGATTACCACCAATTTCAACGCTTCTAATCCTTCAGCCACCACCTGGGTAAATGTGTCGGTTCCTAATTATCCTGCAGGTAATAATTGGACTTTTGTCAATTCGGGTAAGGCTTATGTTCCTGCAGCTTTCAACGGCGCTTCCAACGTTCGGTTTGCCTTTAAATATATCAGTACGGGATCAAACAATGAAACTAGTACCTGGGAAATAAAGAATGTGTCGCTTATGGGTAAGCAAAATTAGAAAAAACACTTTTCTTTCGAAAGGTTGTTTCCGGCAGGGAGCAACCTTTTTTTTTGCGATTGTCATCCCGAGAGTATTGATAGTTATTGGAACGAGAAGAAGACCTTTTTTGTTTTCAGGTGTTTCAATGGAGTGAATAGTTCCCTTTTTTTTGGACCGTGGCGATTTCAAAAAAGCAAAAAAAAAACTGCTCCGTTTCTGAATCAGCTTTAATGGAATTATATGAGCTTGTTATTGCTTAATGAATTTTCGTGTTGCGGAAATAGAGTTGTCTTTAATGAACGTAATGAAATAAATTCCGCCTGGCAGTTTGGCTACATTACAACTTAATGAATTTCCGGTTATTTCATAGTCGAGGACATTTTCTCCAAGTGTGTTTGAGATTTTTACCCGGCCAATTCCTTCTATATTCTCAATAAATATTTTTTCAGATGCCGGATTAGGGTAAATATTCATTAATTGTGCTGAGGATTCATTAATGCCCACACCGGAATTTACCTGAATATCGGTGATGTCCCTGGGGAAAATTCTATAATCGTAGTAGTAAAATACGAGGCCTGTAACATCATAATGTGTACCGACAACTGCAGCGGGGAATCCAAAAATAAAATTCCCGATTTCTACTGTATCGGCTGATTGTTGTACTTTCCACCATCCATTCGTATGAACAAAAGTGCATTCTGCATCGGTGATATTTACAAGCATGCCTTCATACATTTCATTTTTCACCGTGGTTGTTGTGACGGGGACAGATGCCGGTAGAAGGTTCCCGGTAGTGATCGTATAATATTCAGTAATGTTTTTTAATTCCGTGTAGTGGAAATATTCATATATTGTGCCTGTTACTGCGATGCTGTCTCCCAATGCCGGAGCATGCGTACTGTCATAGACGTAAAGTCCGTTCCATGGGTTGATGCCATTCTGAATAAAATAACCTTTAGAAAAGGACTCTGTTACAATACCGGAAGTAGTTACATTTTGATTCGCATAAGGAGAATCTCCGGTTGGCAGCGTTGAATATTGTATATTATAAATACTGATTGTAGGAGCAATGGTATCAATGCTAACATCATCGATCTGGATGTGGCCTTTATCCGCGTTGGTACTCCTTATGGAAAAAATAAATTGAGCTGAGTCTGAAGTCGTGTCGATACTGATAGTTTGTACACAATGTTTCCATCCTAAAGTGTCTAAAAGGATATAGGGATTGTAGGTGTAATAGGCGCCGCCGCCTGATCCTGTACCTTTGTAGCAACCTGTCCGGATTTCTCCGTGGCCGCGAACCCAGAAGTGGATTTTATAAGTTTTTCCTGCAATTATACGCGTTCCCTTAGTATCGAAACGTTTATGAGTGGTTGTGATGTTTCTCAACTGGCATGCATAAGTTCCGCCATGAACACTTGAAGTATACTGAAAAACGCTGTCGGGAGAAATACTTGATTTGGATCCGTACCAGTCGGTTGGCAGAATAGGAGCCATTGATGTCCATGTTTCGAACCCGCTGGTGAATGGCTGAGCAAATGAAGAGGAACTGAACGATAACCCTATCAGTGATGCAATTAAAAATAAGTAAAACTTTTTCATAGATATGTGTTTTTGATTTATGTATGATTTAATGGTTTGTGAAATAGGTGGTGTCAAAAATACAAAATTATTATGTTTTAATGGTCGTGAATTTTGATTGAAAAATTTCGGCAAATGTACAAGGTGCCATTTTAAAAAAAATCTTTAATCGATGGGAAAATCACCTAAGAAATCTGACGTCAGGCGTATCAAAAAAAAAGCTGCTCCGTTTATGAAGCAGCTTTTTTTAAAATAAAAAGTTCTTTATTCTTTAATAAACCTGGCTTTACCGGCAATAACATTCTGTTTTAATAAAGTTACAAAATAAATTCCGGGTTGCAGGTTGGCTACGTTCAATCGGGCATTATTCCCGTTTACATTGACGGTGGCAACAGTTGCTCCGAGGAGGTCAACAATATTTACCTGGTTAATGCCATCAATATCGTTGATAAATAAATTAGTTGAAACAGGATTCGGGTAAATGCTGAAAGACTGTTCTCCGTTTTCGGAGATGCCGTCGGTTTCCTGGTAGTCAATGGATAAGATACGGTATTCATCGAATGAATAATGTACCGGGCCGGTGATGTCATAGAAATTATTAACAACGAGGTAAAGGGTGGTATCGCACAGGTCGTGAACTTTCACCGAATCTGCATCATTGCCGGTAGCCGTTACAGGATACATGCCATAGTCGGGGGGCGCTATTACCTTAGCATTGCTAATCTTCACCAGTACACCTTCGAGTTCTTCTGTCAACAGGGTAATGTCGTAAGGCGGATAGGAGTATCCTGAACCAATGATATTGATACTGCTGATATTTGTCAGTTCAGTACACTGAAAATACTCATCAACTTTTCCGGTAACATAAACAGAGTCGCCTTGCTGAACACCTGAGGAAGCAATCAGCGGGGAGGAATAAATATAAAGTCCGTTCCATGGGCCGAAACCGCTCTGGATAAACATTCCCTGGGTACATATTGCGGTTACAACGCCGCTTGTAACCACAGTCGAGTCTTCGTAGGCTGACGGGAAGTTGGCTGCTGTTGAATATTGAATGTCATAAATACTTACGGTGTCGGCAGGTTGTATGATAGCAGTCACGGTATCGATGTTTACGTCATCCACCTGAATATCTTCAAGATCCCCCTGTGTCAGTTTTACTAAAATTATAAACTGAGCCGCTGCTGAAGTGGTGTCCGCCGTAAGATTAAATGATTTCTGAATCCATGTATTCGTATTGACCGTATCAAAAAGAGTACTATTATAAACATAATTATTGCCACTGGTGCCCAAACCTTTATAATAACCTGCTTTTAATAAACCATGTCCTTTAATCCAGAATGTCATCTGGTATGTTTTGCCGGAATCAATAGCAACGTTTTGAGTAGTGAGCCTTTTGTTGGAATTTAACCGGTTTTTAAGCTTGCAGGCATTGGTGCCCTGATGTGGATTGCTGGTATATTGTGCAATACTATCAGCGACAAAACTGGTTTTTGAGCCGAACCAATCTGTTGGAACAATAGGAGCCACCGAGGTCCATGTTTCAAATCCGCTCTGGAACACCTGAGCAGAAGCATTGTTGAGAGTCAACCCCAAAAGGGCAGCAATCATTAAAAGGTAAAATTTTTTCATACTTTTTTGTTTTAAATTATTTAAAATTAGTTTGTTATATTTTTACAATGCTGTCGAAAAAACACATAAGTACATTTTCAATCGTCAAAAATACAAATTATAATGCAACTGTATACATTTTTCTTATGGAAGTTTGGTTTTTAACATTTGACGATTACAGTGCATATGGTTACCGATTAATTTTTTCTTTTTTATGGTTTTTTGGAAAATATTATGTAGGTTTGTTACGTTTTTAAAAATAAAATTTTGTGACAGACAGTATAGTAATCATCCCAACCTACAACGAACGCGAAAATATTGAGAAAATAATCCGCAAGGTGTTTTCGCTGCCAAAAGAATTTAATGTGCTTGTCGTGGAGGATAATTCCCCTGATGGTACTGCAGCCATTGTAAAAAATCTTATGAACGAATTTCCGGAACGTTTATTCATCGAAGAACGTAAAGGGAAGCTTGGTTTGGGAACCGCTTATATTCACGGTTTTAAATGGGCCATAGCGCACAATTATGATTATATCTTTGAAATGGATGCTGATTTTTCGCACAATCCCGACGACCTGATCCGCCTTTACGATGCCTGTGCAAAAGACGGTGCAGATATGTCCATTGGCTCAAGATATATAAACGGCGTAAATGTAGTGAACTGGCCTATGGGACGTGTGCTGATGTCCTATTATGCCTCAGCTTACGTGCGGTTTGTCACACGCATGAAGATCCGCGATACTACGGCAGGTTTTAAATGCTATACCAAAAAAGTACTTGAAACAATTGAACTTGACAAGATACATTTTATCGGCTATGCGTTTCAGATCGAGATGAAATTCACTACGTGGAAACATGGTTTCAAAATCAAGGAAGTTCCTATAATTTTTACCGACCGTACCGAAGGACAGTCCAAAATGAGCAAGGGGATTTTTAAGGAAGCCATATTTGGCGTACTTTCTTTAAAAGTAAGAAGCTGGTTACGTTCCTATAAAAAAGTTGCTTAAATCTCATCCTTTTTTTTATTTATTTGATGTATGAGTTGCAATTATCTGATTAAAAATGCTTTAGTTGTCAACGAGGGTGAAATACATCAAAATGATATCCTGATTATCGATGGCCTGATTGCTGGTATCGCAGGACAGATGGAGCTTACGGCTGATTTTCAAAAACAAAACGGGATAGCGGTCATTGATGTTTCAGGCAAATACCTGATGCCCGGCATTATTGATGACCAGGTTCATTTTCGTGAGCCGGGGCTGGATTACAAGGCGGATATTGCTTCAGAATCGGCGGCTGCGGTGGCCGGTGGTGTGACAAGTTTTATGGATATGCCCAATGTGAAGCCTCCGACAACAACCATTGAACTACTGGAACAAAAATATTCATTAGCTTCTGAACGATCAGTGGCGAATTTTTCTTTTTATCTGGGTGCGACCAATGATAACATTGAACAACTGAAGAAATTTGATCCGGTAAATAATTGCGGGATTAAAGTTTTTCTCGGGGCATCCACCGGTAACCTTCTGGTAGACGATGCAGGAGCGCTGCGACAAATTTTTGAATTGCCTTTTTTGATTGCCATTCATTCTGAAGATGAAAACACCATCAGGGCAAATACTGAAATTTACAGGCAAAAATTCGGAGAAAAGGTTCCTGTGGAATGTCATCCACTAATCCGAAGCGCCGAAGCTTGCTATATATCTACCAAAAGGGCTATTGAACTTGCTGAAAAAAATGGCACCCGTCTTCATATCCTTCATTTGTCAACGGCTGCAGAACTGACCTTGCTGAATAATAAATTGCCATTAACTGCCCGAAACATCACTTCAGAGGTTTGTGTTCATCATTTGTGGTTCAACGATTCGGCATACCTGACCAAGGGGACAATGGTAAAGTGGAACCCCGCCATAAAGACTGAAAACGACCGCAAGGCCTTATTCGAAGCTATCCTCGACGGCACGGTTGACATTGTCGCTACCGATCATGCCCCGCACACCCTGGAAGAAAAACAGCAATCTTATTTTAAAGCACCATCAGGCGGGCCGCTGATACAGCATTCACTTCAGATGATGCTTGAATTTTATTACAAAAAGCTGTTATCACTCGAAAAGATCGCTGAATTGATGTGCCATAAACCTGCAAAGTGCTTTAAAATTGAGAAAAGAGGATTCATCAGGGAAAATTATTATGCCGATCTCGTGGTTTTTGACCTTCAAACGCAGACCACTGTTGACAAAAGTAATATATTGTACAAATGTAAGTGGTCGCCACTTGAAGGACAACTGTTTCATTCAAAAATTTCAAATACCTTTGTAAACGGACAAATGGTATATGACGGACAAACGGTCTCGGATAAAATAAAAGGGATGAGGCTGCGTTTTAACCCAGACTGAAAATGAACCCGATCATGATGAAAAAGCTTCTGATCATATTAGTTGTTGCGATAACGTTTACAGCATGCTCAAAAGAAAAGAGAGTATCTATACCCCCGGATGTGATCCCTCCCGAACAGATGGTGCCCGTGCTGGTTGATTTTCATTTGGCGGAAGCCGCATTGGCCAAAGCACGGGAGGCAAAAAGGGATGTCGGCCAGTTGAGTGGCCATTATTATTATTCTATCCTGAAAAAGCACCAGATTACAAATAAAAAATTCAATGTAAGCCTCATGTTTTATTCATCAAACCTGAAAGAATTATATCTTATTTATAAGGATGTTATTACTGAATTGAGCACAACGCAATCCAGAATCGTCAGCAGAAATAAATAGTGTTTGTTGGAAATTTCCATAAAAAATCCGGTTGTCAATATAATAAGATTGATAAATTATTTTAATACTATTGATTTTTTGTTTGGTTATTTTAGTAAAATGCGTAATTTGGTTTATTTACCAAATCTGAAATTATCGCTAATTCCTATAAATAATATGGCATAGTAGTTATTGGTCAGAAAAAATAAAATTCACGGCCAGATTAAATAAGAAAGCTGTAAAATTTCAGGAGCATGATTTTTAAAGTTATGCTCCTGTTTACTCATGCACTATTTATTCTGTGAAACAAGCTTTCCGGATTGGACAGGCTGTCCATTAACTTCGATCTTGTAATAATAAACACCTGCAGGGATATCATCAGCCTCTACAGCGGCACTCTTATTTTTTAGTGGAATATTCACCATTTGTTCTCCAAGCAGGTTGTAAATTATAAATACTGTGTTTTTGTCCGGCAACGGAGCTTCATTTAATTCGATGTTAAGGCTGGTAGTAAAAGGATTGGGATAAATAGCATTTAAGTGTGAATCCCCGGAAACAACCGCCACAATTTCTGAGTAGGAGAATTTTCCGTCAAAATCGGTTTGTTTCAGGCGATAATATGATGTCCCGGGAAACGGGTTATTGTCATTAGCACTATAATGAAGTATTTGATTGCTGTTGCCTGCGCCTTCGATGATTACGACTGTTTCAAAATTTATTGCATCCCTGCTTTTTTCTACGGTGAAATAGTCGTTATTTATTTCGGTGGCGGTTGACCAAGTGTTTACAACGATATCATTTACCAATTTGGCATCATAATTTAATAGAGTGATAGGAAGAGGATTGGTTTCTTTGTCGGGGGATCCAAATGTGAATGGCCCGAAATTATTCACCATGTCAGATGTAATATTTCCGGGATCAGAGTATGTGATAGCGCTTTTGCCTTTTGTTTGCCACGAAGTACCGGACCAGCCGGCAACAAGGAGACTGAGATAGTTGTTGATGACCGATCTTGAAGCACTTTCCCAGAACAATGTGACGCTGACAGAATCATCAGCCTTAGCATTTCTCAGGAGGTTCCAATATTCAACGGTGCTTACATGGTCAAGGGGCAGGGTAACAGAAGTTGTATTGCTGTAGCTCTCGTAAAAGTATTCAGCAATGAAGGCCGCCGCTGTTGACTGGGGTCCCGAAATCCCTATCCGTGCCCATATATCATTTTTTCCGACAGGATAAACAAAGGCGTCGTTACCGATTTTCTGCATGGGACCATTCACAAAACTCACCGTAGTCCCGGAAGTTGCCTTAGCGTCATCTTTTGCTGTTAATATATTTGTCATGGTAGTGAAAATCTTCCCAGCGGACAGTTTCAGGTTGCCTTCATAGAAAACCGGCAGAAGAAGTGTAAGGCCTTCGCCGGAATTATACATGGCAAGATTATGAAGCGTGGGAGCTACTGATCCCCAAAAATACTGCATGATCGTTCCATCAATGGATATTGTCTTCTGCATATGGGCGAAGGTTGCATCAAATGTGAGATTCCCAAGTAAATGCAAATCCGTCCACATGATTTTTGTTCCGGAGCCTTCCAGCACAAGGTGAAAATAGGTGAGATTTTCAGGTCCGATGATGGCCTGGTCTGTTAATCCGCAATAATGGACCGAATTATTCTCGGAATTTGCAACCAGATAACCGTTCGTGGCAAACATGGTGGCGCTTCCGCCATAATAGAGCACGGAACCAGGTTCGTTAATCCAACGGGATGTACTTGTCTCCGCATCCAAATTTCCATGAATATTTATTTCCCCATAATTGTATATTCTGGAGAATCCTTTTAACATGATGCCGGCATCAATATTCAAATCTGCCGTGGATTTAAAAGTTTTAACGCCATCATTTATCATCAGGAGATCGGTGCTTATGACTCCTGTTCCATCAATATCAGAGGTGTTAAACAAGGCAATGTTGGCATGAGTGTTCTCCAAAACACCGAACACGGTCAGGTTGCCGGATACTGTCAGATCATAGGTTGATGCTGCGAAATTCTTTAATGTGGCGCCCGGTCCAATATAAAGATTACCTTCTATTGAATCAACCTTGTGGTACCACGATGTTCCTGTGCCGAAAATATTAACATTACCTCTGACGATAAGATCTCCAAGAAATGAGAAATAACCGTTATCGTAAATGTTAATCTCATTCGTAACGTAAAAATTCATATTTGAATTTCCTCCTTGCATGGAACCGTCTTTCATAATATTTACCACATCTACCTTTCTGGATTTATTTATTGAAACGATGGTGCCGGAATCAATAGTGACAATCCCAGCCCCGTTGGGCTGACAATTACACAACGGGCCACCTTCTGTTACAGACCATACATTATCAGTCCAGTTTCCAGAACTATTGGAATAATAAAAAGCTGAAGGAACAATTCTCCTGTACCCCGCCGGCGATGGTGTGGCTATATCTGTGATGGTTACGCCATTCATAACAAATGAAGTCAATGAAGCATCAAGCCTGTTTCCATCTTCATCTGTATATGCATCGCCTGGGACGTCATAGCATAGATAAAAATATATCGTTGGCCCGGTCGTCAGATAAGCACCCTTAATAATGAAGTTACTTAATAAAGGACTGTCTGCTAAGCCAAATAAAGAAGCCGTTGCGTAATTAAATTCAGGCGATGTGCTATAATATACTTTCGCTTTGGAAATGTTTCGTAATGAGTCAGTGCCATCGGATCCTGTAGTTGAAAAATTAAACTGGGTTATTTTGGATCCGCAATTTCCGGTTCCGCTGATAGTTATTCTTAAGATAGGATTATTAATAGAAAATTGATTAATTGTTGTTGTTGTCAACAATTGAGTGACAAAGCTGGATGAATAACTGTAAGGAGTCCTGGCCGACAATGTTCCAAAAGCCTGTGTTCCGGGTATAGACGCCGAATTGTCTATTTTGAAAGTTCCGTTGTTCGGAGATGCACCCCGGCGAATTGATCCATTTTCAACGGGGGCGACCGCTCTGATTTCAAATTGGTTGAAGTAAATCGTGTTATAATCAAAATTATTAGAAGTGGTTGTAATCCAGACAGTAAATTGATTGGCACTATTGAATTTAAAAGAATCAATGATAACTTCGGGCGAGCTTATTACATTTGCCGTAACACTTGCCATCGTTCCTGAAGTTTTAAATTCTAAACCGGCAGGTATGGTGATAATAAGTGTTTCACTTGTCTGGTTTTTTGTAAATCCAAAACTTCCATTAATATACGTTTCTGTAATTGAAAAATTTGCCGAAACATAATATGTTGGAAAGGATGTGACGCACCATTCATAATTATATGGTGAAATAACATAATTACCTAACCCTTTTAACGGTAATAATAAAATAAAAATTAACGCTAGTTTGTATATTTTTTTCATATTTTATTTTTTTGATTAACTTGATTATCAAACATATGGTCTGATTTTCTTGTTTTTATACTTCTGTGCTTCGCAACTACTAAAGATATTGTAACAATCATCTTTAAAAATCAGTAATTGACTAAATTCAATCAGTGAAGTACTAATAAATTTAATTAGTGATATGCTTAGTAGATTATTACTTTTTGCAGATTTTTTTGCAATATTTCTGGTGTTCTTTTTTATCAGAAATCATTAGTGTCCATTAAATAATAAAAAACGTTCTTTGAAATCATTGTATATCTAAATTAAAACGAGCTTTTTAGTTGCGTGACGATTTGAAATGCTTATGTTCGGAATAAAAAATATTTCTCACATGAACAAAGGCAAATATGTTTTCGCACAGTTAACTGATTTTTTACCTCAACGAGTATTTGATGGTTTTGTAGCAAAGTATTCAGGCAATATACGTCAGGCGCTTTACATGTTGGAACCAGTTGCTTTGTATGGTTTTCGGACAACTTACCAATCGGGATAGTCTTAGGGACTTAATTGTTGCCATAGATGCTCACAAATTAAAAACATATCATCTTGGATTGGGTAAAAGCGTAACCAGAAGTAATTTTGCAAAGTCGAATGAAAACCGCAACAGTAAGATATTTGAAGAGTATGCGTACCATCTTATTGACATAGCTCGCAAAAAACAAGCGAATGACAATTTCGAAATTAAGGGAAAAGTTTATGCTTTTGATTCTACTACTATTGACCTATGCTTAAATATATTTTGGTGGGCTAAATTTCGTAAAGCAAAAGGTGGTATAAAACTCCATACACTTTATGATGTTACTACGCAAATACCTGCATTTATCCATATTACAGCAGCAACGGTAAACGATGTGAATGCAATGGATTTAATTCCTTACGAAAGTGAAGCATATTATATTTTTGACAGGGGGTATGTTGATTTTACTCGGCTTTACAAGATAACTAATCATACAGCATATTTTGTGATAAGAGCAAAAACCAATCTGAAATTTGATAGAATGTATTCAAATAAAAAAGTTGATAAAACTACAGGGGTTCAATGTGACCCAATTGGAAAATTGACGGGCTTTTATGTATCCAAACAATACCCTGATAAAATTCGCAGGATAAAATTTTATGATAAAGAAACCAAGCGTACTTTTGTATATCTCACAAATAACTTGGAGCTCTCAGCTGTAGTAATTGCATTACTTTATAAACATCGGTGGCAAGTAGAATTGTTTTTTAAATGGATAAAGCAACATTTAAAGATAAAATCCTTTTGGGGTACTACTGAAAATGCTGTGCGTATCCAAATTTACACTGCGATTATTGGATATTGTCTGGTTGCAATTGTTGGACATGACCTTAAAATTGACCGTTCAACCTACGAAATATTACCGGTTTAGGGATATCTCTATTTGATAAAAGCCCTGTAAAAGAGCTGTTTACAAAAATAGATTACAAGAATGTCAAAGAAATATATAATAACCAGCTGTCAATCAACTTGTTTTAAGTGGACAGCACTGTTATCAAATTTGAAATTATCGCTAATACCTATAAATAATATGGCATAGTAGTTATTGGTCAGAAAAAATAAAATTCACGGCCAGATTAAATAAGAAAGCGGGAAAATTTCAGGAGCATGATTTTTTAAGTTATGCTCCTGTTTACTCATGCACTATTTATTCTGTGAAACAAGCTTCCCGGATTGGACAGGCTGTCCATTAACTTCGATCTTGTAATAATAAACACCTGCAGGGATATCATCAGCCTCTACAGCGGCACTCTTATTTTTTAGTGGAATATTCACCATTTGTTCTCCAAGAAGGTTGTAAATTATAAATACTGTGTT
>Ga0209099_1001977_pt1 | contig 19001 bp, 17 predicted proteins | sample AD_JPNHW2_MetaG_FD_184430 | JGI IMG/M metagenome (GOLD analysis project Ga0209099, IMG submission 184430) | Active sludge microbial communities of municipal wastewater-treating anaerobic digesters from Japan - AD_JPNHW2_MetaG (SPAdes) (version 2) | ecosystem: Engineered > Bioreactor > Anaerobic... | reverse complement strand
TCAGGAACATTTATTATTACAAAAACTTTTATCTTGATTTCTTTGCGAAATTAAAGCCAGAAGTGAAGAAAAAGTTCAACTGGACTCTTAAATTAATAGCAACTTTAGACAAAATTCCTGTTAAATTTTTCAAACACATAGAAGGTTCTTCTGAACTCTATGAAATCCGTATTGAAGTTGGAAGAGAAATTTATAGACTTTTCAGCTTCTTTGATAAAGGACAAATTATTGTGATTTTGAATGGCTTTCAAAAGAAGACTCAAAAGACTCCAAAGAACGAAATTGAAATGGCAGAAAAACTAAAAAAACAATACTTCGATGAAAAATAAAACTAATAAAAACCTGACTTCTTTTGCAGATCATTTAGACCAACAATACGGGAAACGCGGTGCTGCAAAAAGAGAAAAATTTGAAGAAGGATTTGAAGCCTTCAAACTCGGGGTTATGCTCCAAGAACTTCGCAAAGAAGAAGGATTGACTCAAGAGCAACTTGCTGAAAGATGCGGCACTACCAAGACTTATATTTCAAGAATTGAAAATGATGCCTCTGACATTCGTCTATCAACACTTATAAGAATAATCAGAGAAGGTTTCGGCAGACATTTGAGATTAAACTTTGACCTTTAAAAGAGGCGGCGCTAAACGACGACTTTAAAATGATCCCCTGTACGCGCACAAAAAGTCAAATAATTGAATGGCATCATGCCATCAATCTCTAATCATCCAATTTCGCATAAACTGAGTTCTGGCTCTTAAATTCCGCCACAATATCTTTCATTTTTTTCACGATAGCTGTGTTATCATGCCCGTAAAGCAGCTGGTCCAGTTCTTCCACCTGTTTTGATATCGTTGCGAAATCCGTTTCGGAAACCCTGGCGATCATTATCTGAGGGTGATGCGTGGGCATCGTGTTTTCTTTATCGTTGAGCAGTTCTTCGTAAAGCTTTTCGCCCGGCCTGAGCCCGGTGTATTTTATCTGGATGTCCTTACCTAATGTTAAGCGGGAGAGTTTTATCATCTTCTTCGCCAGATCGAGAATTTTTACCGATTTGCCCATGTCGAAAATAAATATTTCTCCGCCTTTCCCCATGCTTCCGGCTTCTAATACGAGCTGGCAGGCTTCGGGAATGGTCATAAAATAACGCGTTACCTCGGGATCGGTGATGGTTACCGGTCCGCCTTTTTCGATCTGTTCGCGGAACAAGGGTATCACCGAGCCGTTTGAACCGAGCACGTTGCCGAAACGCGTGGTGATAAAACGTGTTGTGCCTTTATTGTTAAGCGACTGGGTGTAAATTTCGGCAATACGTTTTGTGGCGCCCATTATGCTTGTAGGGTTGACAGCTTTGTCGGTAGAGACCATGACAAATTTTTCAGCGTTGAATTCCACGGCAAGATCGGCAAGAATACGGGTGCCAATTATATTGGTAAAGACGGCTTCTACCGGGTTGTTTTCCATCATGGGTACATGTTTGTAGGCCGCCGCATGATAAATGATATCCGGAGTGAATGTTTCCATGATCTTGCGCATCCGTACTTTATGGTTTATATCACAGATGATGATCTCAAAATTTGCATTCGGGTATTTTTCATTCAGCTCCAGCTCGAGAAAATACATGGGTGATTCCGCCTGATCGATGAGAATTATTTTTTTTGGAGAAAACCGTGCAATCTGCCGTACGATCTCGCTTCCTATTGATCCGGCAGCCCCGGTAACCAGTATGCTTTTATCATGCAGTTCGATACGGATCTTTTTTTCGTCGAGTTTTATTTCGTCACGCTCAAGCAGGTCTTCAATATTTATCTTTTTTATCTGTTTGAAACTGAGTTCACCGTTGATCCATCTGCTTACGGGAGGCACACTCAAAACCTTGGTATTGTACGCCATACATTTTTCAATGATCTCCTGTTTTTTGGATGCCTTGATGTTCTGGATTGAGATAATCAGGTGTTCGATAGCATTGGATTCTAATAGTTTTTCCAATTTATCCGGACCATAAATCGGAATGTCTTCGATTTTTAGTCCGATCTTTTTCGGGTCATCGTCAATAAAGCCGAGAACTTTATATTTTGTTCCTGCATCACGGTCGAGGGAGCGTTTGGATATGAGTCCGCTTTCACCCGCACCGTAAATCAAAACATTGGTCTTATTTTTCGAGGGGTTATTCATTTCCATATACGTGATCTTGACCAGTATCCTGAATGACGCAAGAACAAAAGTTGTGGTGATAAAGTCAATAATTATAATTGAGTATGGAATAAAATTTATGTGGCTGATGAAAAAATAGGAAACAAGATCGGTGAGTACAAAAAACAATGAACCGATAAATGTGACAATAACTATGCGCACGGCATCCCCCGTACTTGTATATTGAATGATACCGGTATATGTTTTTGCAATGATGAATGTTAGCGCTCTCACAACAACGATATATGCCAAAACATAGGGAAGGTCATGGGCATCGGTTTCAGGAAGTGAAAAATTGAATCGCAGCATATATGCCAGCACAACCGAAAAGGCACAAATAGTCAGATCAATTATTAGAATTAGCCAGCGTGGAAGGCTGAATTTTGATAAAATCATTATTAATTTTTTTAAAAAACTGATGTCAAAGATAAAATATTTTTACCGCCAAACATAAATTCAGATTGAGCAAAATAGATTGCTTTAAAAAAGATTTTTATCATTAGTTATTATTTATAATTTTGCCTTGTCATAATTTACGATAAATATTTTATCAGAAACATCAAACAACTATTTATAAATCATTTAATATAATATCACAATGAAAAGCACAGCATTTTGTAAAATTCATGAGGCAGCCGGAGCAAAAATGGTTGAATTTGCCGGTTTTTATATGCCCATTCAGTATGAAGGATTAATTATTGAACACGAAACTGTCCGTACGAAACTCGGCGTTTTTGATGTTTCCCACATGGGGGAATTCTGGGTAGAAGGCCCGAAAGCATTGGATTTTGTTCAGTACGTAACCTCAAATGATGCTTCCGTTCTTTGGGACGGTAAAATCCAGTATTCTTGTTATCCTAACGGGCAGGGTGGAATTGTTGACGATTTGCTTGTTTATCGTTTCGGCCCTGAAAAGTTTTTACTGGTTGTAAATGCAGCCAATATTGATAAAGACTGGGCTTGGGTAAATAAAAACAACAATTTTGGTGTAAAACTCACCAATGCGTCAGAAGAAACTTCTCAATTAGCCATCCAGGGTCCGCTTGCTTTAAAGGCTATGCAGAAACTCACCGATACTACTGTTACCGATATGGAATATTACACGTTTAAAGTGCTGAAATTTGCCGGCGTTGATGATGTGCTTTTTTCAACAACCGGTTATACCGGCTCGGGCGGCTGCGAAATTTATTTCCCGAATAAATACGCAGAAGTGATGTGGAATGCCGTTATGGAAGCCGGAAAAGAATTTGGCATAAAACCTATTGGTCTTGCAGCCCGCGATACCTTGCGCCTCGAAATGGGATTCTGTCTTTACGGAAATGATATCAACGACACTACCTCGCCTATCGAAGCGGGTTTGGGTTGGATAACAAAATTTACAGACACGAAAAATTTCATAGATAAAGAATACAACCTGAAACATAAAACAGAAGGTGTAAGCCGCAAGCTTGTCGGCTTCGAAATGATCGACCGCGGAATTCCCCGTCATTATTATGAAATTTGCGATGCTGCCGGAAATAAAATCGGAGAAGTAACTTCCGGAACCATGGCCCCATCACTTCAGAAGAATATTGGCATGGGCTATGTTCAAACAGCTTTTTCAAAAGTTGATACCGAGATCTTCATAAAAATCCGTGAAAAGCTTATAAAAGCTAAAGTTGTTAAGTTCCCTTTTTACAAAGGATAATTAATTTTAAGCATAAGAAAAGCCGCCCTGCAAAGGCGGCTTTTTTGTTTGCAATCAGCCCTTAACTATTTTTTTCCCTTACCCGCTGTTTCCAATCAATGATTTTTGTTCCCAGTTGGCGTAAGGATCAGCCGGAGCGAGGTGTCATTTGTAATATATTTCCATGCCCAGTTAATAAAAATTATCAGCTTGTTTTTTACACTCAAAATCAGCATCAGATGAAGGAACATCCAGATTAACCAGGCAAAATAACCTTTGAGTTTTATGAATGGAAAATCAACTACTGCTTTATTATTTCCAATGGTAGCCATAGACCCCAGATCCTTGTATTCAAATTCAATCTGCGATTTATTCAATTCGATTGCAGTAAGGTTTCTTCCCAAACATTTTGCCTGATTAATAGCAACATTAGCAACCTGGGGATGTCCTTTCGGATATTTTTGCGTTTCCATACATGCAATATCACCTATTGCAAAAATGTTTTCACAATCGCAAACCTTGTTATAACGATTTACTTTTATTCTGTTTCCGTCTGCGATTGCCGTTTCAGGCATTCCTCCAATTTTATTTCCAGTAACACCGGCTGCCCAAATTACTGTAGCTGTTTTTATTTCATTTCCATTACTAAGCAGGGCGGTTTCACCGTTATAATTTTTCATGAATGTCTCCGAAATTACGGTAACACCCATGTTCTTAAGGTATTTCATTGAGGCGGTTTTTGCATTGCCGCTCATCGTATTTAGTGTGAACTTTCCACCATCAATCAAGATTACATTGAACTTTGTTAAATCAATACCGGGATAGTCTTTAGGTAAAATATGTTTCTTGATTTCTGCGAAAGCACCCGCCAGTTCCACACCTGTTGGTCCGGCCCCGACAATTACAAGGTTGAGTAATTTCTCTTTTTCTTCTTCTTTTGCAGAAATAATTTGTTCAAATGTCTGAAGAATATGGTTACGGATACGGATTGCATCATAAGTTGTTTTCAATGTCAGTGAATGCGCTTCGATATCTTCATTACCAAAAAAATTTGTTTTACACCCTATTGCTATTACCAGATAATCATATTCAAAACTACCAACATTTGTAATGATCCTGTTTTTCTCCCTTTCCACTGCTATTACTTCTGCCATTCTTATCTGAACATTTTTTTTATTTTTAAAGATATTCCTTAACGGAAAAGAAATACTGGCGGGCTCAATTTGTGAAGATGCCACCTGATAAAAAAGTGGCTGAAACTGATGATGATTTAATTTATCAATCAGCAGAACATCAAATAGCCGTTCATCTAATTTTCTTACAAGCTGAATTCCTGCAAACCCGCCACCAATTATTATTACTTTTTTCTTGGTATTCATATAACTGATTTTGTTTTTATGTAAGCTATAGTTGTTGGGTATTTTTCTCTTTACGGTTCTTCTTTTTGATAAAATGGCTTAAAATAAATAAGAAACCAACAACTACGAAGGGCATGGTCGTAATAAAAATTATCACAAAACTAATTAACAGGGATTGGTTATTATCATAATTCCCCGTGAAAACAAAAGGACTTAGTCCCAGTCCGGTAGTCATAATTGCGATGCCCCCGGCCAGCTCTTTTTTCCATGCCAGGACAAGCAATGCTATCATAAAAAATGAGGGAACAAGGTGCATTAAAAACGCTTTGATCTGCTGCCATATCGTCAATTCAGTACTAAAAGAATCCAGTGAAAAGAGGCTGACAAACATAATTGTAATAATGCAAAGGATACGGGGCGCCCAATGTATGATTCTTATTCCTTTTTGCATACTTATTTTTTTGCTTTTTTCTCATAGAGGATTACAACCTCAATATGAATATAAACTCCATTCCATGAGCTTGCGTTTTTTAAGCCCATGTAAAACGTCCCTTTGGCAAAACGTTCAATATCCATGAAGGCCTCGCTTTTGTTGAAAACGGTGCCGTCTCTGAAAAAATAATATTTTCCTTCATCATTACCCGAGCTTTTCAGAAACAGCTCTGAATTTTGTTTATCAAGGATAAAGATATCTATCGAATCCGCACCTGCAGGAACAATAATTTTAGTATTATCAGCTTTGGTTAGTCCTGAGGAGTCAGCTAATAATGAAGAAAGTTGCTTTTTAAGATTCAGTTTTTTTCCCTGATTGCTTTCTGTACTTGTTGAAAAACTGTAATACCAGGTTTTTGTATTTTCAGGCAGCTTGATTTTGATAAGCGACTTTTTGAGGCCTTGCTGTGTCGACTTCACTCCGCAGTTCAGATAAATGTCCTTTTGTTTTATAAGTGTCTTAAGTTTAAGGCAACTTTTATCATTTTGCGCATTAAGGTTTAGCACAAAAATACTTGAAAGTAAAATCAAAATAAAATTTCGCATTGTTGTAATAGATAATTTTTTCATTAAAATAATGTACAAAATTAAAATAATTTGATTAGAAAGAGTAAAATTAAATTAAGGAATAAGCATTGATATACAGTTAGATATAAACATGTCAAATATTATTTATAAAAATTTAGTACTTTGTATTGCATAGTACTAAATTTTGTATTATCTTTGTGCCGGAATTGATTATGAATTGAAAATATGATTAAAAATAGCCACTAGCCATAAGCCAATAGCCAAAAGGCAATAACCTATAGGGAATGGCAATAACAAATTGGCAATGGAATATAACCAATGGCTTATGGCAATGGCTTATGGCAAATAACAAACTGAATAAATAAAAAAATGAAATGGATATAGAAAACTCAAAAGCACAAATGCGGAAAGGTATACTTGAATACTGCATCCTCTCAATCGTAGATGAAAAAGATGTGTATGCTTCCGACATCATGGAAAAGCTGAAGGAAGCCAAACTTATTGTTGTGGAGGGAACACTTTACCCCTTGATGACCCGCCTGAAAAATGACGGCCTGCTGAGTTACCGATGGGAAGAGTCAAGATCAGGCCCGCCACGGAAATATTATACGCTGACCGAAAACGGCCGTATATTTCTCGAAAATCTTGATGAGAGCTGGAAAGAGCTCGTCAACTCCGTAAAACAAATAACCAGAAAAAATAAATAAACTTAAAACATAAAAGCCATGAATAAAACCATTTCAATCAATATCGGCGGTTTGTTTTTCCAAATCGATGAAGAAGCCTACAAACTTCTTGAGATTTATCTCAATTCATTGAAAAAACATTTTGAAAATACCGATGGTAACGAAGAAATCCTTCAGGATATTGAAAGCCGCATTGCTGAAATATTCCAAAGCAGAATAGAAAAAGGGCAGCAGGTTATCTTACCTATAGATGTGGAAGAAGCAATAAAAATATTGGGAAAGCCTGATGATCTGGGTGATTCCGAGAATAAGAAGGAAGAGAAAAAAGAAAAGAGCAGTAATTTCAAAAAACGCCTTTACCGCGACGATGACAACAAAGTGCTCGGCGGTGTCTGCTCCGGACTGGGTCATTATTTTAATACAGACCCGGTTTGGTTCAGGATATTTTTTATAGTCGCATTATTTATATTTGGCTCCAGTGTGCTGATATATATTTTGCTCTGGATAATTATTCCAAAAGCGTCCACTACAGAAGAGAAAATAAATATGAAAGGCGAGCCGATGACGATCGCTGAAATACAGGAAAACATCAGAAATGAATTTGAAGATATGAAATCGCGGTTTCATGATATGAAAGGAGACGCTAAGAAACATTCTCGCCGGGAGTTTCATGAGATGAAACGCAAAATGCGGCAGGCAAAAAGAGATGCCCGATATACTCATAAACAACGGCAAATGGCATCGGCCATCAGCCAGCAATACAAAGTAAAGGAGACTGGTAAGGGTGTTGGCAGTGTTTTTGGCGAAATTATTTATTATTTGATTCGTGCATTACTGATCTTTGCAGGCATTATACTTCTTGTTATTGCCATTGTTTTAACCGTATCACTCATACTTTCATTAACAGCTCCGGACAGTTTCCTGTTTTTTACCAAGTGGGGAATAACCTCACTCTCACTGCCCGTCCTTTCTAACTTATTTTTTGAAACCCTATGGCAACAAAACCTTTTCGTATTTTCTCTGATCTTATTGATTGGTGTGCCGCTTCTCATGCTAATTTTTAATAGTATCCGGATGATCATCGGGTTTAAAACCAAAATTCGTATCGTTTCAGTTACTGCTTCCTTATTGTGGCTCACAGGTTTGATTCTGGCAATATTCCTGACAATAAACATCATAGGCAATTTCAACGAAAAAAGCAGTGTTAAACAGGAAATCACCTTGCCGCTAACTAAAGAGACGCTTACTATTGATGTCTTGGATAACCTCCCCGGCATCAGAAATTCACATTATATTGATGACGAATTCGTGGAAGGCAATAACAACGATCATCAGCGTTTTGTTTTCAATAACTGCTACTTTACAAATTATGACGATAAACTTGTCGCTTACGGCTTTCCAAAACTAAAGATCATTCCATCAAAAACAAATGATTTTAAACTTACCGTGTTGAAATTTTCCAGAGGAACAACCATCATGCGCGCTCGGGAACGGGCGGAAGCAATTAAAATGATTGTTACAGTTCCGGATTCTATATTGCTAATCAATAACTATTTCATGCTGCCGGTTAACGAAAAATGGCGTAACCAGTCAGTGAAAATAATTCTGGAAGTGCCCGAAGGTAAAAGCATTTTTATGACTAAAAACGTGGAAAACCTGATTTACGACCGCGATAATATCGATGGAAGCTGGAATCTGGATATGTTAGGGAAGAAAATGTACATGATTAATGGAAAATTAACTGATGACGTTATTGTAGTTCATGATACGCTGAGCAGCATTAAACCAAAATAAAAATTTATCATTGTCGGGGTGACTTTCACCGTTAAAGCCTGAGCTCAGTCACCCCGACAATTTTATAGTTTCTTCTTCTCAATTAAATTCAGGATTAATGAAATTTTTTCTCTTTCAGAAATTGAGGGATCGCTGAGAATTTTTTGAACGGAAAATTTGTGGACAAAATCCATTACAATTTTCTGGTTAGCAAAAGCTTTTTTTTCTAAAGGTGAGTTTTGATAAGCATTTTCGTGTGGCATTCTCAGTACCCATTCCCTGAATTTTATGCCGGTCTGGTCAAGAAATCTAATAAGAAAATCAGGAAGATTGCTTTTAAAATAGTCGTATTCATGTGTCAATTCATGTACAACCGTTCCTAACCATTCGGAGTTATCAGTTTTTGCGTATGCATCGGGATTGATCCGTATTTTTTTTACTCCCCATGTCTCGGCTTTATTTTTTTTTGAACCATCAAAACGGAAAACCAGATTTTTCAACCTGTTTTCGGGAAGATTTAGTAATGCTGCAAATAACTTAATTACAGGAAGAGTGAGTTTCCCTTCTTCATTGATGAGCCAGCCGGGTAACATTTTTATAAAAAACTATTTTTGAATGCGAATACGTGCATCTACAGCCACTACTTTTTCAGCATTACCGAGCAACGGATTAAAATCGAGTTCCTGAATTTCAGGAGCAGCCAGCAACAATGCGGATAAGCGCATTATTATGTCGATTAACAATTCCTGATTGATACCTTTTTGTCCGCGCACACCTTCTATGATTTTGTAACTTTTCAAGCTTTTTATCATGGTGTTGGCTTCCGATTTTCCAATAGGTGCTAAGCCTGCCGAAACATCCTTCAGCACTTCAATGAATATGCCGCCCAGTCCGAACAAAATCATGTGCCCGAACTTGGGTTCGAATTTTGCACCGACAAAAAGTTCGGTGCCGCTAAGCATTGGCTGAATCAAGACGGCCGTCGTATCTTTTATTTTCATCATACGCTCAAATTCGCGTTCGGCAGTTTCGGCATTTTTTACATTCAGCACCACACCGCCTACATCTGATTTGTGAACAGGGCCGACTACTTTCATTACAACCGGGAAGCCCAGTTTCTGAGCTTCAGCAACCGCTGTTTCTTTTGTGGTGACCACGGCTTCACCGGCACGTGGAATTCCTGCAGCGTCCATCAAATCCTGAATTTCGGTGGGAGCGATATACCCGTCCTTTGCGTTAGTGATCACCGAACGGATTTTGTTAGTGTCAATCTGAGGTAAGACAGGTGCAAGCTCGTAAGCATTTTCTGTATGGTAAGTTTTTGCCAGCGCTTTCGCCAGAACCACTTCCTCGGGAAAATTTATCCTGTCTTTAGCAATAAAATCTTTTACTTCTTCGGCGGCAGTTATGATGGATGGTAAAACGGGGAAAATCGGTTTCTTCGAAGTTTTCATTTTTGAATCGAGTACGTCATAAACTTCAAAAAGCCTGAATAAGCCGGGAGTACCGAAAATAACGATCATCGCATCGATCTCATCAAATTTCTCATTTACATAATCGATGATAATACCTAATTGTTCAGCTGTTCCTGTTGCTAAAAAATCAATAGGGTTTGCCACAGAAGAACCCGGAAATAATTTTGTGAGCAGTTCTTTAGCTGAAGGCGAATCAATATGAGGAACTTCCATCCCACCGTTTGATAAGGCATCGGTGCACATAACCGCCGGTCCTCCCGCGTGGGTGATAATTGCAATACGTTTTCCTTTCAGCTCCGGATGCATAAAAACTGAAGCAACGGTAATTAGTTCTTCTCTCCCGCTGCAGCGAACAATTCCGGCCTTGCGAAACAAGGCATCCACAGCAGAATCAGAGCTTGCAAGTGCGCCGGTATGAGATGAAGCGGCACGGCTCCCTGCGTCCGACGAACCTGCTTTAATAGCGGCAATTTTACAACCTTTGCTAATGAGCGATGACGCATGTTTCAGCAGCTTCTGAGGGTTACGGACATTTTCAATATACAGCATTTTTACTTTAGAGCTGGTTGCGGGATCAAACGTATTATCAAAATATTCCAGCATTTCTTCCACGCCGATTTGCGCGCTGTTTCCGACAGAAATAACATTGGCAAAAGTCAGTCCGTTTGTAATTCCCGCTTCCAGTATAAAACAGGCCGTAGCTCCCGAACCAGTAATAAAATCGCAGCCCTGAGGTTCCAGTTTCGGAATAGGAAGCGTAAAATAGCTGTGATGCAACGGCGTGCATATTCCGGTACAATTAGGACCTATAAGACAACCGTCCACACTGTTTATAATATCAACAATTTGTTTTTCAAGCTCGGCGCCTTCTTTACTTTCTTCGCTGAAACCGGCCGAAATTATGATGAAGGCTTTGGTTCCTTTTTTCCGGGCAAGTATTTCAACGGTTTCAGGAATATACTTTGCTGCAATTGCTATAACAGCCAGATCGGCCTGAGGCAAATCCGAAATATTCTGAAAGCTTGTGATGCCCTGAACAACAGATTCTTTCAGGTTGGTAACGTATAATTTACCTTTGTATTTCCCGTCAATAATGTTTTTCAGAATCTTGCCGCCGGGTTTGGTGATATCGTTAGAAGCACCCACAACTACAATGCTTTCAGGGTTGAATAATTTGTCGTTGATCATCTCGTGTTATATTTGATTAAAAGGTTGCTAAGATAAAAAAACCTATTCAAAAGAAAAGAATAATGATAATAAAAATTGTTTTATTACTTTTGCTCTTGTTAAAATGGGTGCTGAAAAATTATTCAATCATGGCAGCGGTCAGAAAAAAGAAAAAACGTAAGATCCGTTATAAAAAATTTGAGTTCAAACTTTCGGAAAAACAAAAAAGGATTATTGACAAATTTTGTCATGCCAAGAAAATCAGTCCGAATAAAATGATAAAATCTGCTATAAAAGATTATATCAGCAAATTTGCCGGATCGTTGCCCGAAGAAGATTATATCAGTGAAAACCAGTTGCAGTTGTTCGATGTGGAAGAAGATCAGGAACTATTCAGTCCTTCTGAACAAGTGGAAGAGTTCAAAGACACCTTGTTCTGACAAAATGTCCTGACAAAGCCCATTGGCAATAATTTTGTAAAACCATTATTCTTAAAAAGAATTTAGCGCTATGAAAAAGAAAGGGAATACTCCCGAGAAGGAAGAAAGTAATGAGCATACTGAAAACACAACTGCTGACAGAAATGAAAACACACCGACGCATGATGAAAAAACCAAGGTCTCTGATAAGGATAAAGATGCCATTATTGCTGACCAGAAAATCAGAATAGATGAGTTGAATGATAAATTTCTGCGTTTATATGCCGAGTTTGAGAATTTTCGCAAACGTACGTCAAAAGAACGTCTTGAACTGATCAAAACCGCATCTGCCGACGTGATAACTTCAATGCTGCCCGTACTTGACGATTTTGAAAGGGCAATTGGCGCTTTTCCGGATGATGAAAGTACAAAAAGCCTGAAAGACGGGCAGATCCTGATCTATGAGAAATACAAGGGTGTTCTTGTCAAAAATGGATTGGAAGAAATTAAATCGATCGGTGAGGTGTTCAATACGGATATTCATGAAGCTGTTGCAAATTTCCCGGCACAGAATGAAGAACAAAAAGGAAAAATTATTGATGTTACTGAAAAAGGATATTACCTGAATGGCGTGGTACTGCGTTTTGCAAAAGTAGTCGTTGCCAATTAAAAATATTTTTATGACAAAACGTGATTACTACGAAATTCTGGGCGTTGATAAAAACTGCAGCGAAGCCGAACTAAAAAAAGCCTACCGACAGATGGCGATCAAGTTCCATCCTGATAAAAACCCGGGAAATGCCGAAGCAGAAGAAAAATTCAAAGAGGCCGCGGAAGCTTATGATGTTCTCAGTAATCCGGAAAAACGTAGCCGTTACGACCGGTTTGGTCCCGAAGGAGTGAACGGGAATTCGGGCTTTGGCGGCGGTATGAGCATGGATGATATTTTCAGTCATTTTGGCGACATATTCGGCGGCGCATTCAGCAGCTTCGGAGGCTTTGGCGGCGGCTCGTCACAACGACGAAAAGTGAATTACGGAAGCAACCTCAGGGTTAAAATAAAACTTACGCTTGAAGAAATTGCGACCGGGATTGAGAAAAAAATAAATGTCAATAAATACGTTACCTGCAACGATTGTAAAGGTACTGGTGCCAAAGACGGTCGATCATATAAAATTTGTTCCACCTGCAACGGGAAGGGGCACGTGATCAGCGTTACCAATACGTTTCTTGGTCAGATGCAGACAACATCTACTTGCCCGACCTGCGGCGGCGAAGGACAATCCATCACTGAAAAATGCACCTCTTGTTTCGGAAACGGAATTGTAAAAGATGACGAGATCATAAGCATAAAAATTCCTGCCGGCGTTGCAGAAGGCATGCAGCTTTCGGTTAGTGGTAAAGGCAATGCTGCTGCTCGTGGCGGGCATCCCGGCGACCTGATCGTTCTTATTGAAGAAATTGAACATCCGGACCTTCACCGCGACGGGAATAACCTGCTGTATACGCAATATATCAGCTTCCCCGAAGCTGTGCTGGGAACAAGTGTTGACATTCCTACGCTTGAAGGTAAGGCACGGGTGAAAATAGAAGCCGGGACACAATCAGGGAAAATACTGAAATTAAAAGGGAAAGGGCTTCCTTCGCTGAATTCTTATGGACGCGGCGACCTGCTGATTGGTGTCAGCGTTTGGACACCACAGCATTTATCGAAAGAAGAAAAAAGTACGATCACTAAATTGATGGAATCTGAAAATATAAAGCCTCAACCCGGAAATAAAGACAAAAACTTTTTTGAGAAAATGAGGGAGTTTTTTCAGTAAACAATAAATAGATCAGTGAGAAATTAAAAATGATTATAGCCATAAGAAAATAGCCAATAGCCATGGATTGTGGCACATGGCTGGTTGCAAATGGCAAAGAAAATAATAATGAAGTTATAAATGAATGGATTTACTTGTTGCCAATAATATTACTAAACGATTTGCGAACCATGTTGCGCTGAACGGCGTATCTGTGAGTGTGCCGGAACAAAGCATTTTTGGGCTGCTGGGACCTAACGGAGCCGGTAAGACTACACTGATACGAATCATAAACATGATATCAATGCCTGATGAAGGGGAAATATTACTTCACGGCGAAAAACTCCATAAAAACCATATTGAAAGCATCGGGTATCTTCCTGAAGAACGTGGTTTGTATAAAAAAATGAAGGTTGGCGAGCAGGCCTTGTATCTTGCACAACTCCGCGGGTTATCATACGGCGATGCCATGAAAAAGCTTAAATACTGGTTTGATAAATTTGAATTGCTGGGTTGGTGGAACCGCAAGGTTGAAGAGCTTTCGAAAGGGATGCAACAAAAAATACAATTTATTGTTACCGTACTACATGACCCTAAACTACTCATATTCGACGAGCCTTTCAGCGGTTTTGATCCGATAAACGCGTCACTGATAAAAGATGAAATATTGCGTCTGCGCGACAATGGAGCTACCATAATTTTTTCTACACACAACATGGCTTCGGTTGAAGAACTTTGCGACCACATTGCCTTGATAAACAAATCGAAAAAAATTCTGGAAGGCAGGGTATCGGAAATAAAATCTTCATATAAGTCTGATATTTACAAGGTAGAAATCACTGGATTTAATAAACAGTTGAAAGACACACTAAATCATGATTTTGAAGTGGTTGAGGAGACTTATAAGAATGAAGTACTTGAGGCACAGATAAAAATTCTGAATAAAAAATCTACCAATGAACTCATAATGGCATTAATGCCTTATGGAAATATTCATGCCATGCAGGAGATCGTTCCAACCATGAACGATATTTTTATTGCAAAGGTAAACTCCGACACTCTTCACTATAACACAAATTCATCTCTGACAGAATAAGTACCATGAAAAAAACGCTAATTATCATAAAACGCGAATACTTATCGAGGGTGAAAAAAAGGTCTTTCATTGTCATGACAATACTCGGCCCCTTGCTGATGGCTGCCTTGATGATCGTTCCTTATTATATTACAAAACTTGACAAGGAACAAAAGATTATCAACGTACTTGATGAAACAGGAATTTATAATAAACTTGGGAGTAATGAGACAATAAAATTCAATTATATCTATACCGACATAGAAACCGCTATCGCCAATTTTGATCAAAGTAATACTTCAGCATTGCTTTATATACCGAAACCCAGCCTAACGGAACCAACAAATGCAATTTTGTATTTTGCAGATAAACAACCAGGGAATACGGTTACATCGTATATTCAAGATAAGATGAAGTATATCTATGAGAATAAGAAACTCATGGAATTATATGGGATCGATAAGAAGCAAATTGATGAAGCCAAGGTCCGCATCACTATTAATTCTGAAAATATCAAAACCGGAGAGAAGAACCTGCCTCTGGCAACCACACTGATAGGAATTTTTGCGGGATTTCTGATCTATTTTTCAATTTTTATGTATGGCAATCAGGTCATGCGGGGTGTAATAGAAGAGAAAACCAGCCGTATCGTTGAAATTATTGTATCATCGGTAAAACCATTCCAGTTGCTACTCGGAAAAATTGTTGGCATTGCTCTGGTAGGATTGACACAGTTTTTATTATGGATAGTGCTTACATTGTCGATTGTTACTGTATTTCAGATGACGATCGGACATAAAAATATCGTAAAAACCGAACAGACTCAAATTACAAAACAAAGCAACACCTTGTTTCCAGAAAATCCCGATATGAAAAAAGGACAGGATTCAGACAATGAAATGATTCAGTCGTTGTTAAATAGCATCGGAAATTATAACTACACGCTTATTATTGCGTCGTTCTTCTTTTTCTTTCTTTTCGGATATCTTTTATATGCAGCTTTATTTGCAGCTATCGGATCGGCGGTAGATAATGAGGCCGATACGCAGCAGTTCATGCTTCCCATCACTATTCCGCTGATACTTGCTTTTATATTAGCCCAGCCCATCATTGAAAATCCACAGGGACCCATAGCATTCTGGTTTTCTATCATCCCGTTAACTTCTCCTATTGTCATGATGATCCGCTTACCATTTGGTGTCCCCGTTTACGAACTCATACTTTCAATGGGTTTGCTTGTTTTCGGATTTATTTTCTGCACATGGCTTGCAGCCAAAATTTACCGTACAGGAATTCTGATGTATGGAAAGAAAATTAGTTACCGCGAATTATGGAAGTGGCTGAGGTATTAGAAATTGTTTTTTAGTCTTATTTTTAAAAAAGTATTTTCTGCTTTTTTTGCTGTGTTAAATGCAGTAAAAAATGTCTATAAAGTATAACGTATCTATAAATTATTAATTTTTTAGACCTATTAACCAAAATACGTTATGCATCCCGCTACATATCAACATTTTTTTGATATAAGCTCTTTATGATTTTTATTATTTATATTTTTGTAAAAAATAAGAAAAAACTAATCAAACATAAAAACTATGAACCTTCAGGAATTTAAAAACAAACACAGCTTGTTGAAAGAATGGTCGTACGAACTGAAACCCGTTGAAAAAGGATACAACATGCGTACACTTTACGTAAATGTTGGCAATAAGGAGATAAAAGAGAAACCCGTATCACAACTGATGAAAGATAAATTTATCGGCGGAAAAGGTTTTGGGTTAAAACTTTTGTGGGACGCTACAAAACCTGATACAAAATGGAACGACCCTGAAAATGAAATAGTAATAAATACAGGTCCTATTTGCGGTATCACCCAATATTCCGGAACAGGAAAATCGCTTGTGGTTGCGTTATCGCCGCAAACCGATATTCCGATCGACAGCAATGTAGGCGGATATTTTGGGCCCTTCATGAAATTTTCCGGTTTTGACTCCATGGAAATCCAGGGAAAATCAGAAAAAGAAGTCATTATTTTTATTGACGGTGTTAATGGCAAAGTAGAGATTTACGATGCTGATGATCTTCCCATCGACAGCCATGTAATTGGTGAAGTATTGCATGAGGTTTTTGCCAATGATGAAAAAGACAGGATGAATGTTTCCGTTGTTTCAGCCGGTACTGCTGCCGACCATTCTCTTATCGGATGCCTGAACTTCACGTTCTTTGATATGAAACGTAAAGTTGTACGCCTGAAACAAGCCGGCAGAGGCGGGATCGGAACTGTGCTGCGTGATAAAAAAATAAAAGCTGTGGTAGCCAAAGTGCCCGGTGTAAAAGGAAACCTTAATAATGTTGTTGACCTGGAACCGATCATGGAACGCGGGAAGCGCTTCAATAAAGAAATGCGTGAGCTCGACGATTCGCAATGCCAGATGCGCAAGATTGGAACGGCTCACCTGACGCACATCATGAATGATTACGATTTATTCCCGACAAATAATTTTAAATTCGGCAGCCATCCCGACGCGATAAAAGTTCATGCCAATGTTTATAAAGAACGTTTCACACAAAATGTGCCCGACGGATGCTGGATAGGATGCAACATGTCGTGCGCAAAGGGCGTGGATAATTACGAACTGCGCACCGGTCCGTACAAAGGTTCAAAAGTAATCGTGGATGGTCCTGAGTATGAAACTGCGGCTTCATTAGGTTCCTGCGCAGGGATTTTCGATCCGGATTTTACTATTGAGGCTAATTTTTATTGCGATACTTATGGAATCTGTACAATAAGCTGGGGAACGATCCTTGGCTTTGTAATGGAATGTTATGAAAACGGAATTTTGAATGAAGAACGCACCGGAGGCGTAAAACTGAACTTTGGAAACTCCGATGGCGCCATGGAAATTCTGCATCAGCTCGCACGTGGAGAAGGTTTTGGTGTGATTGCCGGACAAGGTGTTCATAAAATGAAAAAACTATTTGCTGAAAAAGGTTGGGGCGATCCTAACTTCTTACAGGATATAGGCATGGAAAACAAAGGCCTTGAATATTCGCAATATGTTTCCAAAGAATCACTGGCGCAACAAGGCGGTTACGCCATGACCAACAAAGGTCCGCAACACGACGAGGCATGGCTGATCTTCATGGATATGGTCAATAACCAGATTCCGACATTTGAGAAAAAAGCAGAAGCATTATATTATTTCCCGATGTTCCGTACGTGGTTTGGTCTGCAGGGCTTATGTAAACTGCCTTGGAACGACGTGGAACCCGCCGATAATCACACCCATGCCGAACCCGGTAAAGTTCCCGAACATGTTGACAATTATGTTACCATTTATAAAGCGGTCACCGGCCTCGACCTTGACAAAGATTCTATGATCGTGCAGTCTGAAAAAGTTTATCAGTTTCAGAGAGTTTTTGATATCCGTTGCGGTAAAGGATTGCGTAAACACGACGCACAGCCGTATCGTGCTGCCGGACCTGTAACTGTTGAAGAATACGAATCACGCCAGGAACGTTACGACAAACAGATGAAAGAAAAGATCGGTATTGATCCTGAAGGAAAATCCACGGAAGAAAAAGTTGCGATCACACGTAAGTTCAGGGAAGAACAATACGAAAAACTTCTTGATGCTGTTTATTTCCGCCGTGGCTGGACTCCAAACGGTGTTCCTACTATCGAAAGGCTGAAATCTTTAGGGATGGATTTGCCGGAAGTGCTTGAAATAGTTACTCCCTTACAATAGTATATTTTTCTCATCTTATGGCCGAAAAGCCAAAGAATAAAAAGAATCCGGTTTCTCAAAAGCAAAAACCGCTGAAAAGCAGTTTGCAGAAAAAGACTTTTCAGATACCCTCATGGGTTATTTATGCGCTCTTGTTTTTGACGGCACTGATATACATCCGTGCACTGTTCAATGGCTTCGCCAGCCTCGATGACGACGATTACCTTTTCGACAATCCGTATCTAAAGGATTATAATTTCGAGGCAGTGAAATCGATTTTCATTTCGTTCTATTTAGGAAATTATCATCCGCTTACCACGCTTACTTATTTATTTGAATACCACATTTACGGATTGAATCCCCTGCCCTTTCACCTGCTGAATGTATTGCTGCATCTGGCAAATACGATGCTTGTATATAAACTTACTGAAAAATTGAGTGGGCAACGATTAACTGCATTATTCGTTGCGGCATTTTTTGCTTTGCATCCCATGCATGTCGAATCGGTGGCATGGATATCAGAACGCAAGGATGTTCTGTATACATTATTCTACATCGCAGCATTACTGGTTTATCTAAAATATCTTGATCAAGGCCTGAAGACAAAATATTATTTAATTTGTTTGTTGCTTTTTGTAATTTCCTTG
>Ga0209099_1001975_pt1 | contig 19011 bp, 7 predicted proteins | sample AD_JPNHW2_MetaG_FD_184430 | JGI IMG/M metagenome (GOLD analysis project Ga0209099, IMG submission 184430) | Active sludge microbial communities of municipal wastewater-treating anaerobic digesters from Japan - AD_JPNHW2_MetaG (SPAdes) (version 2) | ecosystem: Engineered > Bioreactor > Anaerobic >... | reverse complement strand
AATACAAAATCACTAATTCCATCTTTTCGTTGGTATTTTCCATCACCCTCTTCATCAAATAAACTGAGGCTTTGTTTTTGTTGCTCCTCATAGAAATATAAAGGGAAACATTGTCCATTTGCTTGTAATTGTAAATCGGGAACAACATCAGTTATTAGAACTGTAAAGCCTTTATTTATTCCAGTTCCACAAATTGAAATTATGGTGTTCTCATGTTTATTGGTAGGGAAGAACTTGTCCTGTTGATATCTACGGTGAGTTAATTCTTTAGAAAAGTATAATCTCTGCTTAAAAAATGGACGGTACAAACCTATGTATTCAGATTCTTCATTGTATGAATAATCGACATTTTTCTCCAAGTCTCTAATAACGGAATCTGTCCAATTGAGATTTGTGGAGTCAAAGCTTAGAACGTCTTTAGCTTGTAATTTTGGATTGTCTTTCTTTTTCTCATGGAATAACAATCTTTGATCATTATAAAAGTCTATTGACCGTGCAATATTTGATTTTAATTCTGATTGGGAACTATTATAGACCCAGGCATCTCTATTCGTGCCAATTCCAAGTGAAAACGGAACGAAAAATGACTTAGCCCTCGTTTCAAATTTCTTCTCAGGTGCTAGCGGAATAAAAGTATCAAATACATCATTTCTCTGATTTAGCCAGTCACCATGATCATTCGGTTTAAGAGTACTCCACTTCATTTGCGGATTACTTATAGACCTGAAATTCTTGACTAAAGCCAATTTTTCTTCCCTGGTTAAATAGTCATCAACCTCGTGGTAATGAATAATGGCCCGTTCTGTTTTTACGCTTGGATTTTTTACTAATAGGGTGATAGAAATTGGAGTCCGAGATCCAGATCCAAAAATTTTACCACCTTCCTTACGGCTTAATTCTCCACTGGTTCGTTGATTACCCCTCAAATTGAATACATATATCGAGGAGAATTCTCTTTCCAGACACTTGCGGAAACCGTCGGTACTATTTCCATCTAACCACCCAGCGTTAGACACATGACAGATAATTCCTCCAGCCTTATCCAGCCTGTCGGTTCCCCAGCGAAAAGCCTTTATATAAGGATCATACAAGGATTTGTTAAGACCAGCGGATGATTCTTTGGCGTATGTTGCTGCAATTTTGGCATCCAATCTCGGATAAGACTGATTTTGTGCATTATCATTGGCTGACTTCTGACCGATACTGTACGGAGGGTTTCCAATTATTACCTTTAGAGGTGCTTTTTTCTGCCGTTGAACACGTTTTGAGTTTTGCGGGAACATTTCAGAGAATAACTTTTCGCCATCCTCTGTTTCCCCCAATTGAAATGTATCTGTCAGGCATATTCCATCAAATGGAAGGAACTCGCTTATGCTCATGACGTCATGGAAAGCATTCTCGATATTTACTGCAGCAATATAATAAGCCAATAGTACAATTTCATTCGCATGAAGCTCCTGCTCGTACTTACGCCTGAGGTCTTTTCCTTCAATCAGTCCGCTTTGAAGCAGCCTGGTTATAAACGTGCCCGTACCTGTATAGGGGTCGAGTATATGTATGTTTTCATCGCTCAGACAACGGTCAAATTCTTTCTTCAATACCTCATCGACAGAATGAATTATAAAATCCACCAACTCGACAGGAGTATATACAATACCAAGCCTTTCAACCATCTTTGGGAACGCAGATTTAAAGAACTTATCATAGAGTTCAATAATTATCCTTTGTTTCCCTTCTGCATTATCAATACCAGCAGCCCTCATTTTAACTGACTCGTAAAACTTGTTAAGAGTTTCAGTATCTTTTTCAATCGCCTGCTCTTCCAAAAGATCGAGCATACGCTGCATTGATACCGAAATTGAGTTTTGCTTTACAAATGAGTATCCATCGAATAGAGCTTCAAAAACAGGCTTGGTAATGACGTGCTGGCTAAGCATTTCAATGGCTTCCTGAGTTGTAATACTCGGATTTATGTTCTTTCTGAGACCCGCCAAAAACTTTTCAAAAGCTTTTTGATGTTTCCCCTCGTCTTTTATCAGTCTGTTTATCCTTTCTACCTGTCGTTCTGCTATTTCGGCAACATTCTTAGCCCACTGTTCCCAATATCTTTTATCTCCAACCTTCAATACCATCCTCGCAAAAACAACACTCTGAAGCTGTTCAAATTGAAGAGCAAGCTGACGACTGATATCTTTTGATGTTTCATATAGGGCGGCATCTTCCTGCCAGCCAACAGGAGAACCATCATCATTGAATGAATACTCAGGGCGACCAACAAGAATGTTGTCAGGCCTGCGTTTATTGAGTTCAATTTTATTTACTGTTGCGTTAAACCTGTCATCATGGGCTCGCAGAGCATTCAATACTGTCCAGACCACCTTGTATCGTTCATTATCATCAAGAGCCTGGGCTGCATCTACATTAGTGGGAACAACCACAGGGATAATAATATATCCATATTTCTTCCCAGGAGCTTTTCTCATAACCCTGCCCACTGACTGTACTACATCAACCTGACTGTTTCGGGCTGAAAGGAATAAGACTGCATCAAGGGAAGGGACATCAACACCCTCGCTTAAGCACTTAACGTTTGTCAGAACACGACATTCATTTTCATTTATGTCTTCCTTTAACCAGCCTAAAAGTTCATCCCGTTGCGGGGCTGACATAGTACCATCAATATGTTTTGAATCCAGAACAACCATGCTTGATTTCTTTTCTTCAGGCAGGGAGGTGATATAAGCCGAAGTTGCAGTATTGAATGTGGCTGTTATCTTTTTGGATACTGCAATACTCTGACAGAAACCAACTGCTCTCTTCATTGGTTCAGGATCACTGTCCTTTATGATACCTTCATCGCCGAGTATTTGCTTTGAAAGGGCATTGATACAACCTATGAGCTTACTTGCATCATCCGTATTTATCTCACTTTCCTTGTCAGCTATCATTTTCTGAACAGCGGGAGGGACATCCTTATCACTAAGGGTAAGGATAAGAACCTTATAGTCAGTTAGCAGATCCTTTTCTACAGCTTCCCCAAAGCCAATCCTGTAAATCTCATCTCCATACATGTCCAGATCATCCATAGAACACAGAACTGCATCAGCCTGTGCCGCTTTACTTTTGATATCGTCGCTGTAAAGACGTGGGGTGGCTGTCATATACAACCTTTTCTTTGCTTTGATGAAATCATTGTCATGCACTTTAATAAATGCTGATTCATCGTCTCCTTTCAGGGTTACTCCAGTGGTTCTATGGGCTTCATCACAAATAATCAGGTCGAATTCATCAATTTCGGGTAGTTCTTTACGAAGTTTCTTTTGAGTTGATGATATTACCTCAATAGACTGGTACGTAGAAAATACCACTGTCATTCCTTTATTTCCGTTCAGTTTATAGTGCCGAAACTGACGGATTATATCGTGCACATCTGTGGAAGCAGGTAATGCTAAATCAACAACACTGAAGCTATCTGTGTCTTCGTTCTTTAGTTTGCTTAAAGATACCTCAGGGTCTGAACAGATGCATATTGAGTTAATTGGTTCCTGAGCATAAGTTGTCCATTCCCTTAAAATCTGTCCCATTAATGAAATTGATGGCACAAGGTATAGTATGGTGCCTTTACCATTTGTCTCATTTTCAGCAATCCGAAGAACATTAAAGGTTTTTCCCGTTCCACAGGCCATTATCAACTTTCCACGATCATTTGTTTTAAAGTATTCGTGAGCCTTTTCTAATGCTTCCTTCTGATGTGGTTTTATCTGTCGGTCAGTAATTCTTGATTTCTCGCCATGAATACCACTCTCAAGCTTAGCCCAATCGACTGGTGCTTCCTGCAGTTCATAAAGGTTTATTCTTGTTACGGGCGGATTTTGGTTCTTTATGGCACCTGTGGCGTTCGGGCCCCATTTATTGGTCGTGGAAATCCATAACCTGACAGCAAATCCGACTGTCCTGAATTGCTCATCCTTAAATTTTCGGCTTGAGGTAGCAAGGAAGGAATCCACGGCAGGTTTGTCAATTACAGTGGACTCTTGATAACATTTACATTGAATAGCCCAATAGTCGCCTTCGTGTGTTAGAGCAACAAGGTCTATTCCCGTGTCACTGCCGCCGAGGTCATTCTTTGCAGGGAATTCTTCCCAGAGCCAGACATTCTTAAACTTAAACGCATATTTCGGATCCGTTTTAAGGTAGGCTTGCATTAACCTTTCGAAACGGGAGCCTTTGTCTTTTTCGGTAAAGGATATTTTACGGTACTTTTCGAGTACTTGAAGGAAACTCATAGGACTAATAAATGGAGGTTATTTTACTACCCTTAAAGGTAGGTATAATTCCATATAGATTGCCCCTATTTTGAATTTGACTTTTTATGTATACTTTTGGTATACTTTTTGAGTTTTACAATAAGACAATCTGTCAGGAAAGTATAAAATGTCACTTTTGAGGGGGTTTTTGAAAAAATTAACATATCTTTGACGCTTCAATTTAAAAGAGTTTTTTATATTTGAATATCTTTTTTACAATAAAATAGATTTAAAACCCAAGAGAGATTTAGAAGATTTTTAAAAAAACTGATTATAAGAGCCCTCGTAAGAGGGCTTTTTCTTTTTAAATATGCTCGTTTTTTGTAATTTTCAAAAAAAACGAAGATGAAAAAATCTCCCTTATTTCAGTTCGCCTGGTTCCCAGATTTTAAACAAGCATTAACAGAGCTGTCAAGCATTGTAATGGACAAACCAGAAGACTGGGATTATAAAGGTAATCCTACTGGTGGTTTCCCCATTCTTTACAACTATGTTCATCACACGTTTGCAAAACTTGAGTGCGAACAAAAAATATTAATTGAAAATGATTACGCCATCTTCAATACGGGATTAGTTACGAATAACCAAGAAGAGGTCTATTGTTATTTCCAAAAGAACAAAAACCCAAATACAAATATTCCATGGTATTTTATTGGATGGAGAAAAGCCAGCGATAGGGATTTGATGAAATTTAAAAAGCTGCCAGAAATAGCCAATTATTTTACTAATCCACTAGATCTAATCTATGATACTCGATTGGATTTACGAATAAATGTTGATCATATAATTCAAGACAATATCACTAGGTTTCCACCGCCTGTTAATACAATGGATAGTTACCAATTAGGTATCCTAATCCAAGGGACAATTAATGATGCTAAAAGAAGAATTAAAAGAAATTATAAAACAGCTATTCCTCAGTACTATAATGGTAAGCTTCAATTACTGCTCCCACTATGTCTTGTGTCAAAATCTAAAGCTGACTTAGCCTTAGTAGTTGAAAAGGAGAATGACATATATCGGGCCTCCACAATACTAACTCTTGATATGGCTATAAATAATGCAAGGCTGATTGCAAAACCTGATGATGAATGGTTAAAACCTTAGAATTATTGGTTACTCAAAGCGAAGATAAGTGCTCACTCAAATTATAAACGCTGATTAGATCCCGAATTAACTTCTGGTTCGATATTTCAAACCTCTTGTCTACAAGTCCAAAGCCTCGGTGCGAAAGCACCGGGGCTTTTTTGTTTACAGCTCCGAACAGAGCTTACTCTGGTGAGGAGGTGTAAACAAAAAAGTCCCGGCAGCGCGTCAGCGATGCGAGGCTTTTGACTTGTAAAGCATCCCAAAAAAGGATCACGTCAGTAATCCTCGGGCATCCGCTTGCTCCGGAGAGGAGATGGGAATAAAAAAACAGGGTTCCGACGAAGGAGGAGGCCGGGTCCTTTTCTTTGTGAAGTTCTCCCAAAGAGGATCACGAGCGCAGCGAGTAATCCTCTGCCAACTATCCCTCTGTTATGCTTGCTCTGGCGAGGAGGCATAAACAAAAAAGTCCCGGCAGCGCGTCAGCGATGCGAGGCTTTTGACTTGTAAAGCATCCCAAAAGAGGATCACGAGCGCAGAGAGTAATCCTCTACCAACTATCCCTCTGTTATGCTTGCTCCGGTGAAGAGATGGGAATAAAAAAAACAGGGCTCCGACGAAGGAGGAGGCCGGGTCCTTTTCTTTGTGAAGTTCTCCCAAAGAGGATCACGAGCGCAGCGAGTAATCCTCTGCCCCTGACCTCAGTGCGTCTGGCTTGATCAAAAATAAAATCGTATATTAATCCCGGGGAAAATCATAATAAAGCAAAACTTACATAATAACCATGATTAAAAAGGGTGATCAACCAACAGTGATTCCTGAGGAGCTACAGGCTCTTCTCGACAAAAACAAAGAAGAAAAGGAATTCTTTGAAACACTTGCAAACTCATACAAAAAGGGCTATTGCGATTGGGTGGGTTCTGCAAAGCAGGAAGCAACAAGACAATTAAGAGCAGAAAAAGCTTTAATAATGCTAAAAAACAGGCAGAAGATCCTAAAGACCTGACTTCATCAAAGAAAACGGAAAGCCAGACTTCGTACTTAATCATAACAGGCCATAAGTTTACGAGAAATTGTTTTAACACTCTTTTTCGTTATACTTATTTACCTTTGGCCTCAATTAAAAACTGAAAATTGAACTTTTACAGTCTTAGCAGCGGGAGCAGCGGTAATTGTTACTATCTGGGTAACGGACAACAGGGAATATTGATTGATGCCGGGATATCAACCAGGTCGGTGATAAAATTCCTAAAGGATATTGATGTCCCGATACATACCATTATGGGGATTCTGATAACTCACAATCATAACGACCATATAAAAGGGCTGGAGGTTCTTACCCGGAAGACCAACCTTCCTGCATTCACTACCCGCAAGGTATGGAACAGCATAATCTCTTACCGAAAGGATATAGCGCAGGATTGTATCCGGGAGATATCTCTTCATCAGAAATTCCATCTTGCAGGTTTTGATATTGAAGCCTTCCCTGTTAATCATGATGCGCCTGAGACAATTGGTTTTCATATCAGTGAAGGTGATACAAAAATGACCTTTGTCACGGATCTCGGAGAAATCAGCCAGACGGTGGCGCACTATGTGAAAGCAGCAAATTTAATTGTCATAGAATCAAATTATGATGAGCAGATGCTGATAAACGGAAGATATCCCTATTATCTGAAGACAAGAATAAAATCGAACCGCGGTCATTTAAGCAACCGGCAGACAGCCGAGTTTCTGGCAGATATAATTAATGAGAGTCACAGCAACATCTGCCTGGCTCACCTTAGCAAAAACAACAACACCCCGGAAGTGGCCCTTAAAACCCTTCGGCAGGCTTTTTCAGAAAGGGTCTTTCCCGTGAATGGACATCCTCACATTTCAGTTCTGAACCGTAATACTCCGACTGAAATGATAACATTGACAGGCACCCTGTCAAACGCCAACAGAAGCAATTTAAAAGAACCCCAAAGTTGTGTTGATGAATAAGCTATCTCCCATTAGCAGGATTTTTAATAATTACTTTTCACATATTTGCAGATTCAAATTCGTGTTTAGCTATGTTCAGAAGAGCACTTAAGAATTTTATGTTTTTTGCCTGCATGGCAAGCTGTACCTTGATCATAAACTCATGCGAAAAGTCCTACGGCAATCTTAAGAATCTCGATGACCTTATCGATTACAGGAATGAACAGGCTTCTCTGGTGTTGTCGGAAGAGGGTGAGCTGATCGGTAAGTTTTTCTCCCAGAACCGTACTGATGTCTCATATGAACAGATCCCTTCCGATCTTGTAAATGCCCTTGTGGCAACTGAAGACGTGCGTTTTTTCGAGCACAAGGGAAACGACACCAGAAGTCTCTTCAGGGTAATAGTCAAGACTATCCTGATGAATGACCGCAAATCAGGCGGAGGAAGCACCATCACCCAGCAACTGGCAAAGAATATATGTGGAAGAAAACACAAAGATCCGTTTTCAACGATTGTCTATAAAGTGAGGGAGGCAAAAATTGCCCGCCGTCTTGAGAAGCTCTACACCAAAGAGCAGATTCTGACCTTGTATCTCAATACCATCCCATTCGGGGAAAATGTTTTTGGCATTGAAGCAGCCTCCAACAGGTTCTTCAGTAAGAGTGTCAGCAAGCTGAAGCTTGAAGAGTCGGCTGTGTTGGTTGGCATGCTCAAAGGGAATACTTTATATAACCCCCATCTTAACCCCGAAAATGCCAAAAAGAGACGAAATGTTGTCATCAGGCAGATGGAGAAGTATAAATATATAACTCATTCCAGGGCTGAAAGTCTGTGTAAGCTGCCAATGGTAATCAGGTACAGCAAAGGGAATAAAGAGGTAATGACGGATTATTTTCTGGTTCAGGTTCGCAATGAGGTTGAGAAAATACTGGATGACATTCGTACTTCAGATGGCAAAAAACCCGACATAGAAAGAGACGGCCTGGTAATTACAACCACACTGAATAATCAGTTGCAAAAATATGCCGTAAAATCATTACGTGATCACCTTTCTGTTATGCAGAAAAGACTGGAAGAGCAATATCACAGCCCCGAAGGTAAAAAGCTGCTTGACCAGATCACAAACAGAGAGCTGAAAAGGCTCAGGCTGACAAACCGTGCAAACATTAAAAGCAACCAGGAGACTTTTTACTGGAGCGGATCAAAAAGTGAAATGATTTCGGTAAGAGACAGTCTGAAGAAATCACTCCTGCTCCTTCATGCCGGAGTTCTCGCTCTTGACCCGGGCACCGGTGCTGTGAAAGCATGGATCGGCGGCATAGACTATAAGACACAGCCTTACGATCAGGTCCTGGCAAGAAGACAGATGGCCTCGACCTTCAAACCGGTGATATACTCGGCTGCTCTTGAAGAGGGGATGGATCCGTGCCAATATCTTGATAACGATTCCATCGAGCTTGAAGATTTTGATGACTGGAGCCCGGAAAACTATGATCACTCCTATGGCGGGAAATACTCTCTTGCTGGGGCCCTGGCCCATTCTATGAACGTGCCAACCTTCAACCTGTACAGGATGATTGGTTTTGATAAGGTTGATTCCATATGGCACAATCTTGGATTCTCCTTCAGGCTGGATAACACGCCTTCACTTGCTATGGGTACAGCTGAGGCCAGCGTAAGGGAAGTGGCTTCGGGGTACTCCGCATTTGTCAACGGAGGCTATACTGTAAGGCCACATTACGTTACTTCAATAAGGACGGCTGACGGGAAGACACTCTACCATAATGATCCCGCAGAGAAACCTGATCCCGCAATTTCTGAAAGAACATGTTACCTGATGGAGGCTATGTTACAGAAAGCGGTAAACGAGGGTACGGGTGCAACAATGAGAAGTGTTTATGGCGTCACTCTTCCGCTGGCAGGTAAAACAGGCACCTCTCAGAATTATTCCGATGCATGGTTTACAGCCCTGAATCCGAATCTGGTTATGGTGGCACGTGTAGGAGCCTCTACGCGGGAGATTCACTTTAACAGCGGATCCAATGGCTCAGGCAGCACACTGGCATTGCCAATCATTGCTCTCACCCTGCAAAAGGTACAACAAAATGCCTCCCTGAGCGAAAAGCTCTTTTCTCCTTTCCAGGAGATGCCGGAGGAACTGCTGGGCAGTCTGGATTGTCCCGACTTTAAAGAGAAAAATATTTTTGACGATATAAAAGATATCATTAAAGACAAAAAGACCAGGCATGAGCAGGAGGATAAAGCAGCAGCAGAAAAGATCCGTGAGCTGATAAGAAGTATCTTCCAGAAAGAACATAAATAGAAAGATTCTCCCGGCAGTCACCGGGAGAATCTTTTTTCTTAATGTGCTGTTTAATAAGCCTGTTATTCCAATGCCGAGTCATACGGCCGTATGCTGTCGTTGGCATCCTGTCCTTCTTCTGAGAAATCTGCCTCCTCGCCTGTCGATTTATGATGATTCTTTATAAAATCAATTGGCGTGACTCCAAACTGCTTATGAAAACACTTTGAGAAATATGAAGGATTCCGGAATCCGACCATATAGCATATCTCACTTACCAGGTAACGGTTCTGCAACATTAATGATGCTGCCTTTTTAAGCCTTATTATCTGTATAAGGTCATTTGGTGTAACGTCTACCTGTGTCTTTATCTTGGCAAAAAAGCCGGAACGGCTGATATGCATCTGTTTGACAATAAAATCGACAGACAGGTCAGTATTTGAAATATTTTCCTCAATAATGTTGCTCACCTGTGACAGGAATTGTTCATTCAATGAGTTGGTTGCAATTCCTGAAAGAGGCACCAGGGGTGTTTTTGAGAACTTCTCCATCATTGCCTTACGCATGTCGAGGAGGTTTTTAATACAGGCACACAGATAATGAACAGAAAAGGGCTTTTCAATAAATATGTCAACACCGGCCTCCATACTTTCAATCCTTGCATTCATATCGGTCTTGGCAGTAAGCATGATGAGCGGGATATGACTGGTATATATGCTCTTCCTTACAGCCTTGCAAAGTTCAATCCCATCCATTACCGGCATCATCCAGTCGCAGACAATAATGGAAATGCTATGTATCCTGAGTACCTCCAGGGCTTCTGCACCGTCTTTTGCCATGAGAACGTTATAATCGTTGGAAAGGGTATCGTAAAGAAATACTGTCATTTCCTTGTTATCCTCCACAATTAACAGAAAAGGTTTGTTCTCCGGGTCGGTGTGGTTCGCTTTCACCTTCAGTATATCGTCAGGAACAGTCTCTATTTCAGTGTTGTTATCATCTTTCAGCTGTTTAAGCGGAAGTGTTACGATGAAAGAGCTGCCGGTACCGGGTATTGAATTAACCGTTATTGTCCCATTGTGTGCATTAACCACACTTTTTACTATGCTTAATCCAATGCCTGTACCATATTTATCCTTTACAATGCGGTAGAAAGGTTTAAATATGTTATCAGTCTCCTCTTCAGGAATACCATTCCCGTCGTCATCCACAATGATAGAAAAAGTCTTACCATCGTCGTTTAAAAGACACTTCAGCTCAACCTTGCTTTTTGAATACTTGGCTCCGTTAGTCAGCAGGTTACTGAGTATTTTAGTAAGCGCCTCAGGATCTACTTCAGCTTCAAAATTATCAACCTGTCCCATACGGAATTCAACATCATACTGAATCATATATGGGATATAGGTCTCAACCACCGATTTGATTATTGAGGTTATATTACGTTTAACAAAGAAAAGGCGCATTCCCTCCTCCTGCTCAGTCTTCCGGAAATCAAGCAACTGGTTGACAAGGGATAGCAGCCTCTGACTGTTTCTGTTAATTGTATTCAGCTCATCCTTAAAATGTTCCTTATGATTGCCATCCTTTTCAAGAATGTGTTCAATAGGTCCGATTATGAGTGAAAGAGGCGTCCGAATCTCATGAGCGATACTTGTAAAAAAACGGATCTTTTCATCATATATCTCTTTTTCTCTTTTCTGATGAGCCACCTCCATTTTTACCATATTTCGCTTTTCCGATCGCCGGACAAAGAAAATTATGATACGGATAATAAGAACAATAACTATTATCAGGTACAGTACCTTAAATAATGGAGAAAGAAGTAAGGGAGGATGAATAACCACCTTTACAGATTTGTGGCCGTCACCCCATGTCCCGTTGCCGTTTGAACATTTTACCTGGAACTCGTAAGTGCCAGGTGATAGGTTAGTGTAGGTGGCTGATCTGAGATTGGAAACATAATTCCAGTCTTTATCATAACCATCCATCCTATATGCGTAATCTATCTTTTCCGGAATGCTATAGGAAATAGCCGAGTAATGGAGTACTATTTTGCTTTGATTATGTCTTAGATCAATCCTGTCCAGGTAATTAACCGCCTTTTTCAATATTGACTTCTCTCCTACATTTACCTTTGTATTGTTAATATCCAGTTCGGTTAAAACCACTTTTGGCACACCTGGATTGATCTTTATTTTATATGGATAAAAAGAAACAAAACCATTAACAGACCCAAAGTAGATAACCCCGTCTTTGGTCTTATATCCCGATGCAGGGATGAAATGTTCACTTGGCAGTCCATCTGCCATATTGTATGCAATACAATTGCCGTTTTCCGGGTCATACCTCAGCAACCCGTTATTGGTAGACATCCACAGTATATGGTTATCACCCAGGATACAACATATATTATCCTTCTTAGGGCGGATAGTTACCGGATCAAAAACGTCTTTCTGCGTATTATATCGATATAGCCCGTTGGATGTGCCGGCCCATATAGTATTGTCATCATCGATATAAATGGTATTGAAGCTCTTGTCACCCTGAGACGTTCCTAATATGTTCGGGACAAATTCCTTCCACTCTCTTTTGTACGGGTTATAGCACAATACCCCGCTGGTGGCAGTTGCAAACCATAAGTTGCCATCTTTGTCCTGATGGATATCTATTACCGTTCCGCCTGTTGATTTTATATTTTTGAAGCTCTCTTCTTCACGATCAAACAGATCAATACCACCCATTGTACCGATCCACATATTTCCCTGGCGGTCCCTGAAAATGGAGAAGAAACTGAGATTGTCAAGTCCGCCGTAACTGTTTACACTATAGTTCTTAAATAACTTTCTTTTGGTGTCATATATATTCAATCCGCCCGTGTATGTCCCTATCCATAGGTCATCACCATCAAAACACAATCCGTGAACGTTATAATAAGAGATGCTGTTTCTGCCCGGAACAGGCATAAAATGATGAGAGCTCCCGTCCGAAGGGTTATATTGAATGAGCCCCTTGTCATCTGTCCCCAGCCATATATCGCCATTGTCTCCTTCACAAATACGGCTTACTATGCTTCCTGACCTGGAACCTGTAAACTGGGAACAGCTGTTGCCATAGAACATGTCGTCAAAAGGTGAGACATAATTTATTCCGCCATAATAAGTGCCTACCCAGATTCCTCCTTCATGATCTATGGTTATCGGATAAACAAATTTATCGCTGATGGAACCCTGAGTGCTGTTATCAGGTGTATACAGGCTATATTCATCCGAAGCCACATTATATAGCAGCAAACCGTCGTCAGAGCCTATCAAAAGGACATCGGGCTTGTATTCTGAAAGCGAATGAATGTGCATTGCAGGGGTGGATGGCGGGTTAAGATAGGTCTTAATATTCCCGGAGTATTTGTCGAACTTTTGTATTCCTTCAACCCATGTTCCCAACCAGAGTGTTTTCTTACTGTCTTCAAAAATTGTGAGCACATCATCAACGTTCTCAGGAGAGTCATAATGAATAGTCACATATTCAAATTTATCGGTGGTTTTGTTGAGTCGTGCCAGTGGCTTCCCTTTGTTTCTGACGGCGGCCCAGACAATATTATCTGAATCGACAAAGACCTTGTCGACAAAATTTCTTGTACCATCGAAGTCATAAAGTTTCAATGCAGAGTTTTGAATATCATACCTTATTATTCCTTTGCCATAAGTTGAGAACCATATGTTGCCATCCTTGTCTTCTGCTATAGTATTTATGCCTGAAGTTATCTGGTCTCCATTTGAAGATGAAATCTCTATCCTTGTAAACCTGTCATATTCTATATTATATTCAAACACTCCCGAGTTAGTGGCGATCCACAGGTTGTCATTTTTGTCAATTATCATGTAATTGATGTCAGAAATGTTAAAGTTCTGACCGGATGATGGTTCTATTAGGTCAAAATGATCGCCGCAATACCGGAACACGCCATTACTTGTAGCCACCCATATGGCTCCGTTTTTATCTGTGCATATATTTGAAACGGAGTTTGATGTAAAGCCATCGGCAGAGGAAAAGTGGCGGAAATGAAAAGTTCTGGTTTCCTGTGTTGCGTTGACGGGTAAGGAAATCAACAGGCTAACAAGCAATGGTAATATGATAAACAATGCTCTCTTCATCAGCGTGATATTTACGGACTTAAGCTTTAAAGTTCAGGTTTCAAAAGTAACAGGAAAAAACGGGTTGCCAAAAGCAACCCGTTTTAAAACCCATAAACCCTAACCTGTTTTTTAATAATTAATATCCCGGATTCTGTCTAAGGTTTGAGTTGGCATTAAGTTCATCTTCAGGAATCGGGAATATCGCAGTATGTCCGTCAGTAATAGCCGTATGGTTGAACCAGTTCCGTGTTGAGTAAGTTCCGAAACGGATCATTTCTGTGCGGCGCTGGGCTTCACAGGCAAACTCCCAACCCCACTCGTCATACAAGCCTCCCAGGAAAACCGGAGTAGCGTCATCGCCGCTCTGAGTAACTGTCTGGGAATGCTCAAGCCCGGCTAAATCACTCCATGAAATCTTGTTACTGACAACATCATCATATTGTGCTTTTGTTAAGGAGCCCCAGCCTACCAGACCGTATTTGACTTTTGTATTTCCTTTGAGATCAGCAAGAGTCACAGCCGGAGCCGGATCAACATTACGCTGACGGACTGTATTAACAGCTTCCAGAGCTTCATCTTCACGTATGCCAAGACGAAGAAGACATTCAGCTTTGGCAAGGTAAGCTTCGGCAAGGCGGTAGTACGGGAAATCATTATTCCAGTAAAATGAAGTCTTAGTATCCTGTTCAAATTTATTTACCCTGTAACCATAATCGCTGCTCGTCATTGAATTACCTTCATCATCCTTGCTGGTAAGCGAAGGCAGATAGTTAAGGCATGTCCATACCAATTGTTTGGGATCATCTTTTGCCATCTGCGGACCCATCAGCCATGTTTTTCCCAGACGAGGGTCATTGGCATCATAACTGTCAATGAATTGCGGGTTTGCACAACTGCCGTCCCAACACTGGTATCTCCAGCCAAAGTGCGCCCTTGATACAGGAGGATACCATTTGGCATTCATGCAAAAAGTATATGTCAGATAATGTGTCCCACTATATGGAACTGCAAAGATTACTTCAGTATTTGTCGCATCAAGGTCAACTTTAAAATTATCTGAATAATTACCTGACAAAGTATATACCTTTGAGTTTATGACATCTTCAGCGCACGCAAGTGCTTTTGCCCACTGTGGCGTTCCTGTATACACTCCCGCATTGAGGTAAACACGCATAAGAGTCATCATGGCACCCCAGTGATTTAACCGACCGTATTCCAATGCGCCTGACGATTTACTCAATCGTTCATTTTTCAATACAGTTGTCAGCTCACTTACAACAAAATCATATATCTGCTGACGTGTGGAATATACAGGTATAGTATCTGTAAAATGCTTTACCAATGGCACATTGCCATGAGTATCAAGAAGAATTGAATACCATAATGCACGAACAGCACGAAGCTCATCAACAGTTGCATTTTTTGATGTTTCATCCATCTTGTATTTTCCGGCGTTGATCTGGTCCATCACCTTGTTTGCCTTGCAAATAGCAGCAAAGCATGTTGCATATGTATTGGTGTGCTGATACTCAAGGTTCGTCCAGGTATGTTTATGCATGCGCTGATACGTTCCCCCGTCATCCCATCCGTCAGGGCGAACAGGAGTAATAATCACATCTCCAGGTTCTTCCTGAGCATCAAAGAGACCCTGCCACGACATTATATACTGAAGTGGACAATAGGCGCTTCCCATAAGAGCAACAAGATCCTCTTCCGAAGCATTAAATGTATCCTCTGTAATTTTAGAGTATACCTTTTCATCCAGGTTAAAGCAGCCTGTTAAACCAACAGTGGTAACTGCCGCCAATATCATAAACCATATCTTTATCTTTTTCATATTCTGACGGGTTTTAGAAAGTCATATTTAAACCTAATGTATAGGAACGCAGCGTTGGATACTTGTCACGACTGTCGGTTCCCGGGTCATAACCGTTTGAACTATATGTCATACTTACTTCTGGGTCAAGACCCGAATAGCCGGTAATAGTTGCAAGGTTACTTACTGATGCATAAACATGTAAGTTTTTGATATACTTAATGTTTTTTGTATTAAACGTGTATCCGAGAGTTACGTTGTCTATTTTCCAGAAGTCGCCATCTTCAATATAGTAGCTCAAATATCTCTGAGAATCACTTATTCTTGCCTTGTCACCTGTTTTCTTTCCGGTTGCAGGATCAACAACATCGAGTTTGTCAAAAGCACAGTTAAGCACATTATACTGAATAGTGGGATTGCCATAATACATCTTCTGATAATTCAGTATCTGGAAGCCAAAGGCTCCGCGCATGGTTACGGAGAGGTCAAAGTTTTTATAACTGACATTGTTGTTCCAGTTAAGGAAGGCTTTTGGAACACCATTGCCCAGAACCTGTCCGTCATCCTGTATCGAAGTACTCTGTGCCACATCATAAAATTTGCTGGTCCTTTTACCTTCCGCATCGGTGTTAAACCTTTCAACTATCCATATTCCTGCTGAATTCAGACCTACAGATTTCAAACCATAAAAGTTACCAATTGCCCAGCCCTCTTTTACGCGGTGCGTTGATGTCTGTATTGGTTCGCCGGTGTAACCGGTATCGAAATAATCTGTGCTCATCTGAAATTCGTCGTTCTGTAATGACAGGAGTTTATTCTTGTTGTACGAATATGTAACGGATGTATTCCATGAAAAATCAGATGTCTTGACAGGAACAGCATTGATCATAACCTCTAAGCCCCTGTTGCGTATTTTGCATACATTGGCAAGCATATACGAATATTGATTTGGTGGAGAAGGTACTTTATAATTATAGATACCATCCCTTGTATCACGCTGATAAAAATCCAACGACCCGTTTATCCGGTCGTTAAAAACGCTGAAATCAAGACCAAGGTTATATTCAAGCTTTTTCTCCCAACGAAGGTTTGGATTAGCGTTCTGGTCAGACTCAAGTGTGTTAATATATTTCCCGTCATACAGGAACGGCTCCATGTAATCAAGTGATGCAAGAGATTTATATGGGTCATTTATATCAATTCCTGTAATACCAAAACCTGCACGCAATTTCAGATTGTTTAGCCAGGTAATATTCCGCATGAAATCTTCGTTATTAATTCTCCATCCTGCAGAAATTCCAGGGAAATTGCCCCATTTATGATCTTCGCCGAATTTTGAAGAGCCCTCATGCCTTAAAGAAACCATCAACAGATAGCGGTCGGAGTAATTATATGTCACCCTGCTAAAGAGCCCGATGAGTTTCGAGTTTTCTTTATGAGATGACATTGATTTGTTTTTGCTGTCCCCGTTCCATAAAGCTGCTCCCAGCTCCAAACGATTATAGGTAAAATTGTCACTTTGAAAATCGCTGTTGGAAACGCCGAAGTTTTCACTTGTGTTGCTTTCGTAGTTATATCCTGCAACAGCAGTTATATGATGAACTCCGTTAATGGTCTTGGTCCAGTTAGCGCTTAGCTCAGACATATCGTAAATGAAATCCGACATATATCTTGAAGCATAGCCATTGTAACTGCCTTCTGTTGTTGAGACATCCTTTTTGGTATAATAGGCTCCGGAAAGATAGCTCTGTCCTTTGCGGGTGTACATACCTTTAACCGAAAGTCCTTTAGTAATTTTATATTCCATGCTGCCGGTAGCACGAAGGTTTCGTGATCTCGACATTCCAATTCTTTCTCTTAAGTAGGTAACAGGATTATCATAGTTATATACATCGCGTTCAAAATAAGTACCGTCGGTATTAAACACAGGTTGTGTAGGGTTCTGAATACAGGCAAGACGGTATATATAGTCCCAGTCGTTGGGCATCTTTGTGTTTTCTTCATTGGCAATTACAGACACATTAGTAACAAGTCTGTCGTCAAACATCGTATGTGTCATTTCAAGGCGTGCACGCATATTCTTTGCTCCTGAAGTTTTAATAACGCCCTGTCTGTCTTCATAACCTAAATTTACCAGATATCCGTTTTTACTGGTTCCGGCTCTGAATGTTAAGTTGTTAACCTGACTGATTGCCGTACGGCTAATTTCGTCAAGCCAGTTTGTAGTTGCGTTATAATCCTTGTCATTGGCACCGGAGCATGAAAATCCGTCTGCCCATTTTTCACGTAGCTCTTTTGCATTTAAGAAATCAGGTCTTTTAAGCCATGTCGATGATGATACATAACCACTATATTCAATGGTTGGGTTATTCTCGGTTTTTAGTCCTTTGGTTGTTATTATAATTACACCATTGGTGCCGCGTGTTCCATATATTGCTGTTGATGATCCATCTTTCAGAACGTCTATAGATTCAATATCCTCCGGGGCCACTGTTCCGAAGGAACCGGGTACACCGTCAATAAGTATAAGCGGAGAGGTTGATCCCATAAGTGTGGAGAAACCGCGTAATAGCACAGATGTTGAAGCTGTTGGGTTTCCTGTAGGAAGACTTATCTGCAATCCTGCAACTTTACCCTGGATGAGCTGACCGGCATCGGCAACAGCTCCTTTTTTGAAATCATCTGACTTGATACTGGCGACCGAACTGGTTACATCGGCTTTCTTTTGGGTTCCGTAACCAATCACAACCACCTCATCAAGCAGGGAAACATTATCTTCAAGGGTTACCGTGAAATACCTGGTTGAACCAACAGGTACTTCCTGTGTACCATATCCCAAAAATGAGACGACAATAATCGCATCTGGTCCGCTTACCTCAATGGTAAACTTACCTTCGGTATCAGTTGCAGTACCGTTTACCGTACCTTTTTCTACAACATTTGCACCAATTACAGGAGTCTTGGTATTGTCAACCACAACACCCGAGATTTTTATTCTGTCCGCCACAGAATTTCCGGCTGCAGCAAAAGAATAACCACAAATGCAGGTAAAAAAGAGAATGCAGAGCGCCTCTCTTAACACATATCTGCTGAATGCGGCTTTCTTCAATCGTAAAAATACATTCATAATTCTTACTATTTATTAGGTTAATTATTAAGGTTTATTCTGTTAGTTAACTTTCCATTCCATAATGCCTCCCGAAGCATCTTTCTGAGGCTGGGCCACTATTTTGAGCCCATCAGTCTTCACCGGTTTAAACGTAAGGACATTGTATCTGTCTTTCTCAACTCCATAATCACCCTGAGCCTCTACCTCAATCCATTTGTCCTTTCCTTCCTTATAGTAAAGCTTCCACCACTGAGGTGCACGGTAGTTAACATCATAGTGGTCAAAATCGAGC
>Ga0209099_1001974_pt1 | contig 19012 bp, 19 predicted proteins | sample AD_JPNHW2_MetaG_FD_184430 | JGI IMG/M metagenome (GOLD analysis project Ga0209099, IMG submission 184430) | Active sludge microbial communities of municipal wastewater-treating anaerobic digesters from Japan - AD_JPNHW2_MetaG (SPAdes) (version 2) | ecosystem: Engineered > Bioreactor > Anaerobic... | reverse complement strand
ATGCCACTTTTGATTTAAAAGCGGGACTAAACTTTCTTCTTGACTTTTTTTCCATAAGACAACTTTTTTAAAATTATTTATACGTTAAATTTTAATTTTTGTTGCCCTAAAAAAGGGAACCATTATATACTTGGGTTCAAATCACAGGGAAGTGATAAGACAGTATTCATTCCGTAGAAATAAAGTTTTGATACAAACTATTATATCATAGGAAAATAATCATTGACCGCATTGCCATTATAAATAAATGACAACACATTAATCGATTAAATTAATGGATGGACTGTCTATCACTTAGATAGTTGCCCAAGGTCTAAAGTAGAATGCAAATGAAACCGAATCCATAATTTTAAAATATTAAATTTCTGCAAAAATAATAAAATATAATTATATTTCGATTTTGTTGAAAGAAAAAAGCCAGTGCATAACATCGTATATAAAACATTTGGCAGTCAGTGGGTTATCAGGCATTTCAGCCCGTATCAAAAGTACTTGTAACTTGACAAGAATGTGCTTCGGAATGCCAAACGTTTCATATACGTAACCGTTACCGTTCATTTTTGGTGAGAAAAAAAATGGATAGAAATTTGAAACGAAAAAAATAAATGTTTAACAATATGAAGCGTGATTTTAAAAGTTTATTGAATTTAAATGAAAATGGAAGTTTATCGGTTCTGATTTTCAATCAACTTAGAAAAATAAGTGGTAATTTTAAATTAACAGACGTTTAAAGATAACATTTTAAGTAACTTAATCCAAGACATTTAACTCCATTAAACATCAACTATTGAAATTAAATCAGAATTCAAAAAACATAGAAACTGGCGGAAAAAATTGGGGATTTTGATCATTTCATGAACACTTTTTGAAAAATTTGTGAAATATTGAAAAGAAAAAGTTTTTAACTTATCGGAATTTTAAAAATTATGACAAATCCGTATAGAATGAGCTATTGGTTGACAAATTATCGTGAATAGAAAATTTAGTGAGGAGTCTAGAAAAGCGAAAAACAAAGGAAAATTTATCGCTCTCAAAAAAATGAAATGACAAATAACTACTTGAATATGTGTAAAATGAAAATCAATGAACTCAATTCTCAAAAACGAAACGGTAACAAACGCTAAAACTAAGTGGGCCTAGTTCACGTGACAAACATAAAAATAAAAAAATAAACTAACACTCGCTGGCTAATCGACGCGAAAGCCCACCTAGTTTTAGCGCCAACCGTTAACAACAAGCAGAAAAAAAAGAGTACACTTGACTTTGACGTATATTTTCTGTATTTTTGTACGTTTAAAATTATATTTATGGAAACAAAATTGACTTTACGTTTAAGCAAAAAAATTATTGATATGGCTAAGGATTATGCTCATAATCACAATATTAGTCTTTCAAAAATGATTGAATCTTATCTTGAATCTATTACCAAAAAGAGCGTTATAGAAACAGAAATATCACCACTTGTTGAAAGTCTTAGCGGGATTTTAAAACTTGATGAATCCATTGATTTTCAAAAAGACTATACTAACTTCTTGACTGAAAAATATAAATGAAAAAGCTACTCATTGATACAAACATCATTATCGATCTTCTTGCTAAAAGAGAACCATTCTATAATGAAGCAGCATTACTGTTCACCCTTGCAGATAAAAACAAAATACAACTTAGTGTTTCATCATTGACTTTTGCAAATACTAATTACATTCTATTGCAATCAAAAAAACCAGATGAAGCAAAATTAATTCTACGTAAGTTAAAATTGATTGTCCAAATTTTAAATCTGGATGAAAAAGTTGTAGGATTATCGCTAAACGATAATGACTTTAAAGATTTTGAAGACGCTTTACAATACTTTTCTGCAATAGAAAATGAAGTTGATATAATAATAACTAGAAATTTAAAAGATTTTCAAAAGGCAAAGTTACCTGTAATGACAGCTGCTCAATTTCTGAAAACAATAAAATAACTGCATGTTGTTAACAAACGCTAAAACTAAGTGGGCCTACACCAGTGACAAACAAAAAATAAAAAAATAAACTAACACTCGCTGGCCAATTGACGCGAAAGCCCACCTAGTTTTAGCGCCAACCGTTACCTGTCATGCTAAAAAAAGACACAGCATCGTATTTTAGACAGATTGAATGTTGATAATTTTGATAAGTAAGTTGAAAATAAAAGACATTTAAACCGTAACTTTGCACCATAAAAAAATAGAAAAATGCTTTTTGAAGAATACAAATATTTTGACTATCAATTCCCTGAACCTCAATACTTAGGTGCTAAGCATACCCATTTGGCTTGGATTAAAAGTTTTATACCAAACAATGTAAAAACTGCTATTGATGCCTTTGCAGGTTCTCAATCAGTTGCTTTTCTGTTCAAACAGTTAGGGTATAAAACAATAACAAATGACTTTTTAAACTTTAACAATCAAATTGGCACAGCTCTTATAGAAAATAAGGATACTAAATTAACTGATGATGATTTAAAACTTCTTTTTCAACAAGCTAAAAACAAAAAGAATTTTGAACTTATGGAAAACATATTTACCAATGTGTTTTTTGAAAAAGAAGAAGCAAATTTTTTAGACAATTTCAGAGCAAATATACCATTGCTCGAAAATCCAATTAAGCAGGCAATAGCATTTGCTGTAATTAACCGTAGTATGACAAGAAAAATTACGATGGGACATTTTGGTCATACTCAAGCTTTAGTTTATGCAAGTGACCCTGAAAGAATAAAACGTAATCGAAGTTTGGTTAGACCAATTAAAGAAATATTTGAAGAAATATTACCTAAATATAATAATGCTGTTTTCGACAACAAACAAGACAATATAAGTTTTAATAAAAATATTTTAGAGTTATTGCCGACAATTGAAAATATAGATTTAGCATATTTCGACCCTCCATATTGCGACAGTCATGCAGATTATCAAGGTTTTTACCATTTACTTGAAACTTATACGGAATATTGGAAAGATAAAGAATTTGTTAATGGAATAAAACGATACGAGCCACAACGAATTAGCGGCTTTGACAAAAAACGTGATGTAATAAACTCTTTTGAAAAACTCTTTGAACTTTCAGAAGAAATACCAAATTGGTTAATCAGTTATAATAATCGGAGTTACCCGGGAATTGAAGAATTTGAAAAGCTAATTTCAAAATATAAAGAAGTAAAGGTTGAAGCAAAAACATATCATAATGGTAGAGGGGGAAAAGGTAGTGTTGCAGGTAGTCAAGAGATTTTATTTGTTTGCAAACCAAAGAAAAAACATTTTGTATCAACTAATCAACAACAAGAATTGGTAAATGAAAGACTTTAATTACTGGAAAAAACTACACGAAAGCGAAAAACTCGAAGAGTTTAGCGAGGATACTTTTGGGTTATTATGGCTAAAAACAAAATCAATTGTTCGCAAAGAACTTATTGCTGAGTTTCTTAAAAATAATGCAATAACATTGACTGAGACAGCTTTAGCAAAACAATTTATTGAATTGTTCAACTTGCTCAGCGAAGACCCAGTTAATTCGCACGAAATCTTAAACGATTTTATTAATACCGAAAATGAGAAACAGGTTGTGAAGCTTGATACTGTTCAATTAGTTTCTGAGCTTTATAAACTCAAAAATTTTGAGTGGGGTGGAGATTATCAAAACTCATTAGATAAATATTTAGTTAGCCATTATGTAAAAGTCCATAAGTCATATGACACACTTATCTCAAAGTTTGAAAATGAAATTAATCTGGCTGTTCAAGGTTATGTTTTAAATAGTTGGTATAACCATTGGAGTAGTATTTTGATTGAACATATTTTTAAATCACATACAACAGTCTTACCTACTGTTGGACAAATCAAAAGTGTGGATTTTTTTATTAATAATGTTCCATTTGATTTAAAAGTCACCTATTTACCTGCTGAATACATAAAAGATAAACGTAAAGAAAAAGGTTATCCTGTCGAGTTAACCTACCTTAAAAAGAAAGCCGAAGAAGCAAAAATAGATTTTGATAAAAAAGCTAAACCTGCTGATATTTTTTACGAGATAGTAGAAAAGATGAAGGACAGGAACGATGATTTTTGCAACGGGGTTTTAACTACTCTGAAAAATGAAAAACTTGAAATTCTTAATGAAGTTCAAACAAATCCTAAAATACTTGCTACTTGGCTTTATGAAAATCAAGGAGAAATGAGATTTGGTTCTGAAAATCGTTTATTTCTTGTGCTTGTTGATACTGAAGATTTTAATGGCTCATGGAAATTGAAAAGAAATCTTGACCTTTTAAAACCGACAATTATTTCTTACTTGGATAAATTCTCAACTAAAAAGACTGAAGACTTAAAGGTTACATTTAATTTTAAAGGTAAACCACAGACTTTTACGGCTTTGACTGATGTGATTTTTGTAGTTAAATAGGAAACAAATAGTGACAATAAAAAAGCACGAACAGGTAACAAAGGCTATATGCAATAAGGGTTTCAGTGGTAATTCAAGCATTCTGCCCCGCTCAAACTTCGGTGTAGGTGGACAGGAAAGTAGCCCGCAATCCCTTACTGCATATAGCCTCAACCGTTAGGGGCCATAGATGCATTGAAAAAAATTAAAAATTAGTTTCTATATAATGAAACTTTTTATATATCTTTGCACTTTCAAGAATCGAATAAATGGAAAAGTTTTTTGATATTATATTTCTTGACGAATCTTTTGAGTTTCTATCTAATTTAGAAAGAAAACACTCTGAAAAAATCCTTTTTAATATCAGAAAAGCTCAAAGGATTCAAGATCCAGAACTATTCAAAAAATTAAATGAAGAAATTTGGGAATTCAGGACTATTTATCAAAGAACTCACTATAGACTGTTTGCATTCTGGGACAAAATTAATTCAGAAAACATTCTAGTTGTATCAACGCATGGTGTAGTAAAAAAAACAAATAAAACTCTTGAAAAAGAAATTCTAAAAGCCAGACAAATTCGTTCACAGTATTTTAAAGACAAAGAAACCCCTAATATGAAAAAAAATGAAAACACATACATTAAACGAAGTTCAAGATAAAATTATTGGTGAAATTGGAACTCCAAACCGAGAACAATTTGAGTATGAATTACAAATGGATCTTATTGGACAAGCAATTAAACAAACCAGACAAGAACGTAAATTAACTCAAGAAGAACTTGGAAAATTAATTGGCGTTCAAAAAGCTCAAATTTCAAGGATTGAAAATAATACAAGTAATGTTACCATTGAGACTTTATTAAGAGTGTTCAATGCTCTTCAAGCAAAAGTGAAATTTCAGGTAGAATTACCTCACTTCAAAATCAATCTAGGACAATAACGGCCCCTAACTTCATAGGAATTAAACGAAACACCTCACTATAAAAAAACACCCTGAGAGACAAACTTTCAAGGTGTTTCGATATAATTCATTGTTGAACGGAACTTTCGGGAGAGAGGATTTTCCAAATTTGAAATCACTATTATGGAGATTCAATCAGGATTTTACATTTATATCTTACGCTTTTTATCACATTTTTAAAATTAGGATTCATTTTTGGGACGAATTTTGTTTCGGATTTTACATTTTTATCTGTTTATATAGTGTTTGGGATTTATTTTTTAAGATTTCTTTCGTTTGGGACAACAGTTTCTCTTCTGCAATAGATTATATTGCTTTTGATCTGATTATTAAAAAGTTAAATTCCCTTGTTCTGTACGAAACGCTTTGGTGGAGCTCTTCCATTCCAACTACTTATCGTTATAAAGTGACCAATTCCACAATGAGAACACACCCCCGGATCAAAATATAGTTTCTCTTTGCTAATCTCTTGCCAACTCTTCTTTTCCTTTTTGTCAACTATAATTCCCATCAAAAATTGAATCTCCCTAAGCTTATTCTTATTCCTGTTGGACAAAATTCCATAATGTCTGATCTTGGTAAATCGATAAGGTAAAATATGCTGACAAAATCGTCTTAAAAACTCTGTTGCTTCTAAAGTCATTTCTTTTTGTTGATAACCTTTTCGATAATCTCGCCATAAAAAAGAAACTTTACCATCCTCTATCGATGTTATTCTATGATTGCTAATGGCTACTTTATGTGTATACCTTCCCAAATAATCAATCACCTGTTTTGGTCCATAAAAAGGTTGCTTTGCATATACGACCCATTCATTCTGATATAATTTACGCAGTACAGATTTGTCAACTTGTGAACTCAGTTCTTGTTCATCTTGTATCAACCTTAAGAAAATAGCTCTAAAAACTTTACTTAATGCTTTTACCGGATACAGATATTTTGATTGATAACCTTTACCTTTTTTCACCATTTTCCATTTACCATTTTGGGTAATTCCTCCGGCAGGAACAATACAATGAATATGTGGATGATAATTTAAATTTTGACCCCATGTATGCAAAACAGAAATATGTCCTCCTTGTGCACCTAAGTGTTTAGGATCACTTGCAAAGGTTTCTAAAGTCTTATTCACTGCTTCGAATAGAACGTTGTACATTTTTTTACTTCTGAATAAAAATAATGAGTTTAACACCTCCGGAACTGTAAAAACTACATGAAAATAACTGGTATTCAAGAGATCTTCCTCTCTGGCTTCTATCCATCGCTCTCTTTTAGTAGATTGACACTTCGGACAATGTCTATCTCTACATGAATTATACGAAATACGAATTGTCCCACAGGTTGTGCAACTATCAATATGACCTCCTAATTGTGACGTTCTACATGACTTAATAGACTCTAAAACTTTCCATTCTTGGAAAGTTGGTTCAAACTGTTGCTTAAAATCTGTGCCATATAAACTAATGATTTCTGCAAGTTCATATTTAGATCGACTCATAATCTACCATACAAACTGTCGAGTGGACTATGTGCTAAATTTGTTTTTAACTGAGCTACATGCAAATAAACCAAGGTTGCCCGAATGTCACTATGTCCAAGAAGATGCTTAATACTGAAAAGATCAACCCCATCTTCTAATAAGTGTGTTGCATAAGAATGTCTTAGGGTATGCATAGTCACAGCTTTTTTAATATTGGTCTTTTTAAGGGCTTCATTAATGACATATTGAATACTTCTTTCTCCCATACGTTCCCCTTTTTCGTGACCATTTAATACAAAAACTTCCGGCTTCTCTATAGCATAATATTTTTCCAATGCTTGTTTCATGATCTTTGACAAAACTACATACCGATCTTTTTTCCCTTTCCCTTGTTGGATTCTTATTTGCATCCGATCAAAATCAATATCGCTAATGCGTAAATGGCGAAGTTCATTCATTCTTAAACCCCCACTATATGCCAATGTTAGTACAATTTTATGTTTTAGCATTCTTGGGGCAGAAAACAATTCTTTACACTCCTCTTTGCCTAATACTACTGGTAAAGTCTCTTTCTTCTTGATGGGTGGCATTCGGATGGCTTTATCCTCCATATCAAACATTCTAAACCAATAGCGCATACCAAATACGGTACACTTAAAATAGCTTTCACTATAATTTTCGTGCATACTTAAATAGTACAAATAACTGTTGATCTCTTCTACACTAAGCTTTTCTGGACTAATCCCGAAATGAAGCGCAATGTGGGAAGCACTCCGTCCATAATTCTCTACAAAACTTGAACTATTTTGCTCAATGATTGCTTTTTGATGAAATTTTTGATAACTGTTCCTAAATCCTGGAACACTCTCACAGGCTTGTTCGACTATTGTCACAAATCCTTGTTGCATTGTTTTTGGTATCATATTCACTTTTTAACTTTTAAAGTGAATATCTTAAAAATATTCTTATATTTGCACGTTGAACTATTCCAGACGAAAAATAATCATATTCACTAATCTTTATTTACCGAAGGTTTAGTTCAACAAACGCTAAAACTAAGTGGGCATTCTCCACGTAGACAAACAAAAAAATAAAAAAATAAACTAACCCTCGCTGGCGAATCGATGCGAAAGCCCACCTAGCTTAACACAGATCTGTTTCATCCGTATTGCAAAGCATCTGTTTCATCCGCGTTCCATTTTGTCATCTTATATTTTAACTTTTCTCCTTCCCCCTTCCCCTATTAAAGAATAATGTATATTTGCAATCTAAATGGGGTCAACTATCAACCAAGATAAAAATTAAGAATATTATGGAAACAGAAAATGCAATATTACTTCTACGAGATAAAGAGACGGAACCTACACTTGAAGTTCTGGAAAACGTCATGGGGAAAGATCTTTTTATAATCTATCAGGAATTATTAGAAATTTTTACCCATGATTTTAGTCTTGAACCTCAATGGAATTACTACAAAGATGGTAATTCCTGGTTGTGTAAAGTGGTTCATCAAAAAAAAACGATCCTTTGGCTTTCTGTTTGGAATAACTGTATAAAAACAGGCTTTTATTTCACCGAAAAGACAGGAAAAGGGGTGTTGGAATTAGCTATTGACGATCAGATTAAAAAGAGGTTTGAGGAGACAAAACCTATTGGAAAACTGATCCCATTGGCTTTTGAAATAGTTCATCAAAACCAAATCAAAGACTTACAAGAGGTTATTAAGTATAAGAAAGGATTGAAGTAAAATGGAATTCAGCATTTTGTGAATGATATATCATTCACAAAATATAAATAATTATATTTATGAATGAATTATCATTCATATTATTGATTTTAACAAAAAAAGTGTATTTTTGCATTAAAAATCATTCATAACCTATTAAATGTTAATATTATGATAGACAAATCTTACAGAGAATGGGCTGCTATGAGCGATAAAGCGCTGGCTGAATTCATTGGAGCATTTATTCGGCATAAAAGGATGGAGCAAAATAAAACTCAATCTGAGCTGGCAACTTCAGCAGGAATCAGTCGTTCTACATTGAGTCTGCTGGAACGAGGTGAAACAGTTACTGTTCCAACGTTGATACAAGTTTTGCGAGTTTTAGATCAACTTCAGGTACTTTCGGAATTTGAGATAAAAGAATCCGTAAGTCCATTAGCACTGGCAAAGTTGCAAAAAGAGAAACGGAAACGGGCAAGAGGATCATCAAAAAAGAACGAAAATATTGAAAAATCAGATTGGTAAACAATGGAAGTAGCAGAAGTAAAAATATGGGGCATATTGGTTGGAGCTGTAGCATGGGACAAAAGCATCGGTTTAGCGACCTTCGAATATGATACAAAATTCAAACAATTAGGATTGGATTTGGCACCTTTAAAAATGTCCATTTCAGAAAACAAAAATCAGTTTTTTTTTCCTGAGCTTCGAATGGATAAAAATTCAGAATATGATACTTTCAAAGGGTTACCCGGTTTGTTAGCAGATTCATTACCTGATAAATACGGTAAACAGTTAATCAATTTGTGGCTAACACAACAAGGACGTCCACAAGATGATATGAATCCAATAGAAACGTTATGTTTTATTGGAACTCGTGGAATGGGTGCACTGGAATTTGAACCTGCAGTTCCCAAAGAAAGTAAAAGAGCATTTTCCTTAGAATTAAACTCTCTTGTTGCAACAGCGCAAAAAATACTCAACAATAGAGAAGGTTTTACTACAAATCTCAATAAAGATGAAGAAAAAGCTGTTTTGGATATTTTAAAAATTGGAACATCTGCGGGTGGTGCACGTCCAAAAGCGGTTATTGCATGGAATGAAAAGAGTGGAGAGGTTAAATCGGGTCAAACAAAGGCTCCTAAAGGCTTTGAACATTGGCTCATCAAGCTTGATGGAGTAAATGATGTTCAACTTGGAAATAGTTATGGTTATGGAAGAGTAGAAATGGCTTACTACAATATGGCAAAGGCTTGTGGTATTGAAATGATGCCTTCACGATTATTGGAAGAAAACGGAAGAGCGCATTTTATGACTAAACGTTTTGATCGTAATGGTGGAGAAGAAAAATATCATGTACAAACATTCTGTGCGATGAAACATTTTGATTTTAACTTGGTAAATAGCTTCAGTTATGAACAACTTTTTCAATGTATGAGAGAACTTAAACTTTCTTATGCTGATGCAGAGCAAATGTTTCGGCGAATGGTTTTTAATGTTATTGCTAGGAATTGTGATGATCACACCAAGAATTTTGCCTTTTTACTAAAGCAAAATGGGAACTGGGAATTAGCTCCGGCATACGATATTTGTCATGCATATCGTCCTGAAAGCTATTGGGTTAGTCAACATGCTCTAAGTATAAATGGAAAGAGAGATGAGATAACAAAAGCAGATTTATTAGTTGTTGGAGAATCCATACGTTGCAAAAAAGCAGCAGATATTATAGATGAAATAAATGATACTGTAAATCAATGGAAAAAATATGCTAATGAAGTTGATGTTAATCCCCAATTCCGGGATGATATAGCTAAAACTCTCATTATTTTTTAAAATACAACCTTTTCCCTTTAGCCTTTAGCCTTTCGCCTTTTAAAAAAAAATTGTACTTTTGCTGATTCAATTGAAAAACAAAAATATTATATAACATTATCATTATGAAACAGTTAATAGAATGTGTTCCCAATTTTAGTGAAGGTAGAAACATGGAAATTATCCATTTGATTACCGCTGAGATCGAAAAATCGGAAGGTGTTAAACTTTTGGATGTGGATCCCGGGTTTTCAACCAACAGAACTGTGGTAACTTTTGTCGGAACACCTGATGAAGTGGTGGAAACAGCCGTTAAAGTGATCGCTAAAGCTCAAGAATTAATCGACATGAGAAACCATCATGGGGATCATCCTCGTTTTGGCGCTACTGACGTATGTCCTTTGGTTCCAGTTTCTAACATCACCATGGAAGAAACAGCTGAATATGCCCGTAAATTGGCTAAAAGAGTGGGTGAAGAATTGGGCATCCCTGTTTATTGCTACGAGAATGCTGCTTTTGAAGAAAAAAGACGCAACCTGGCCAACTGTCGCCGTGGCGAATATGAAGGTCTTAAAGAAAAATTGGTGAATCCAAATTGGAAACCCGATTTTGGACCTGCTGAATTCAATGAATCAGTTTCTAAAAGTGGTGCAACCGCTATCAGTGCGCGTGATTTCTTAATTGCTGTTAACTTTAACTTGAATACTACCTCTACCCGTCGTGCCAATGCGATTGCTTTCGACGTTCGTGAAAAGGGTCGCCCAATGAGAGAAGGGAATCCGATCACCGGAAAGATCATGAAAGATGAAAATGGCAAAACCATTGATATCCCCGGTACACTAAAAGGAACCAAAGCGATCGGCTGGTTTATTGAAGAGTACGGAATTGCACAAGTATCCATGAACATAACCAATACCACTGCTACCCCACTCCACGTAGCGTTTGAAGAGGTTCGCCTTAAAGCAGAACAAAGAGGAATCCGGGTTAGCGGTACAGAAATCGTAGGTCTGGTTCCTAAACAAGCTTTATTGGATGCCGGTTATTTCTTCTTACAAAAACAACAACGCTCTTTAGGTATTGATGAAAAAGAGGTGATCAAAATCGCAATAAAATCAATGGGATTAGATGATTTAAAACCATTTATTCCTGAAGAAAAAGTGATCGAGTATTTGTTAGAGAAAGAGAACACTACCAAAAAATTGATGGATATGACTTGTGTTGGTTTTGCTAATGAAACAGCATCTGAAAGTCCTGCTCCCGGTGGTGGTTCCATTGCTGCTTACATGGGTGCTCTAGGCGCAGCTTTAGGTACTATGGTTGCCAATCTTTCCTCACACAAACCCGGTTGGGATGAAAGATGGGAAGAGTTCTCCAATTATGCAGTTCAAGGTCAAAAAATGAAAGAGGAGTTGATCTGGTTAGTAGATGAAGACACCAATTCTTTCAACCTCATCATGAATGCTTTAGGGATGCCAAAAGGAACTGATGAAGAGAAGGCTGCCAGAAAAGATGCTTTAGAAGCAGCTACAAAATATGCTATTGAGATCCCTTTCCACACGTTACAACGTTCTTATGATGTTTTTGATCTTTGTGAAGCGATGATCAATCACGGCAATCCAAATTCAGTTACCGATGCCGGTGTTGGTGTTTTATGTGCGAAAGCTGCTGTAACCGGCGCTTATTTGAATATAAAAATTAATGCTTCAGGATTGAATGATAAAACCTTTGCTACGGAGATAGTTGCTAAAGCGGCTGAATATGTAGCAAAAGCTAAAGAAAGAGAGATTCAACTTTTACAAAGAGTTGAAGAGATTATTGGTTAATTTTCTTTTTAAATAAATAAAAAAGGCGCTTTAAACAAGCGCCTTTTTTTATTCTTCCAGTAAAGGAATGATTTCAAAAACATCCCGACCATTAGCCTTTATGACAGACTGTGCATTCTGGTTTTGCATGATGCTACTTCCGAAGTAGTTAAAATCGTAATCATACGGATCTTTAAACCATTGCTCCACATTCATTCTGAACTCTAAATGGGAAGTTTCTGCTTCTTTAATCACAAAATGGGCAGGTACGGTTATTGAAATATAATTATGCACATAAGCATAAATGGAATCAATAGCCAAAACATTACTGTAGTACAACTGACCAATACCGGTATGGAAATTGAAGTTCTTCAAATCACCGGTTGGAGGTTGCCATTTTCCGTTAATTTGCATGTAATGGTATCCTCCGCCTAGATGTTGAGGCCAAAAGAAATTACATTCCGGTGAATTAGGAAATCTATTTGAAGTATTATCCTCTTCATCCAATCCAAATACAAATTGAATGGCTTTATACTCCCCTTCTTCCAGATTATTTATATTCCACGAAGTAGTATTTGAATAATTCAAATCTACGTAGTGGATTCCCTCTTCTTGTTCAATTTCAACATACTCATTTTCGTCAGTGATCAAATATACTTTAGAAATAAAATATTTAATCTCATTTACCTGATAAGGATTCAAAGCGGCATTCGTATAGATCATTTGATTGAGTTGAATGGGAGCTTGATCCACGTAATGCGTAAAATTGATATTTAATGTACCTACTTCAGGTTCATCTTCACAGGAGAGAAACAATAAAGGGAACAATAAAAAAGAGAGCAGCCGTTTAATTTTCATTTTTAGAAATCGATTATAGCTCTATAAAATGCATCGTTATTTGTTCTCATTTTACTTTCAATGGTTATTGTACCATCGTTGTAAGTTAAAACTTTTGCATTAATTGCATCAACTTCAGTAGAGGTCCAATATCTAATATTTTGTCTTAATTTTTTATATCCAATTTCGTTTGGGATGGCAGCATTTATGATATCAAATTGTTCAAAGATTAATTTCATCTCTTCAACTGATGGCATATACCATTTTACCACTTTCAAAGTTTCAGCTGGAATTGGAAGAGTATGAGGAGCTGTGTTAAAGGTTGCAAAAAATGAAGGGAATAATAATCTCCAGTCATCTCCAGAAACAATAGGTCTTTTTTGAACTTGATTTTGGTTAAATTTACCATCAGTAGTACTATTTGCCCCTACAATCGTTCCAGCTGTTGACCATTGAAGAGCAGCTTCTGATTTTGCAGCAATAGCTTTTCCATGTTCTCCATCAAAAGAAACGAAAAAAACTACGGCTTCAACACCATCTATTGTAATCAAATCACCCACTTCATATTTTGGATTAGTAGGTTTATAATACTCAGGCTCACAGGATGTAAAAACTGCAGCTAATGAGATAAAAGCTAATAAAATTAAACTGTTTTTTTTCATAATTATTTTTTTAAATGATTTATATCTTTTCAGGACGTTCTATACCAAAAACATATTGTAATTGAATTTTTTCATTTGTTACTTCATTGATTTTCATATCAATAAAATCATATTTAAGCGATTTTTTTAGTTTTGGAGTTTTAATTTTGAGTTCATTTTTACCTTGTTTTAATTTAATTTTTTTGATTTTCATTTTTTCGGGATTAGCTCTGGATGTAGTAACAATTACAATCTCTTTAGGTTCGGTTACTGTAATTGTAAAAGGAATTTTACTTTCATTAATAACAAAATCATTAATTTGAATATTGAAATCTTTAATTTCAATTGTTTGAAGTAAAATATTATATGCTTTTAAAAAGTCAGTAATCCCATATCCTAATGAACTATCAGGTGCAGCGGCTCTATCGCCACTTTTTCTGATCGCATCCATGATTTGATATGCATTTTTATCAGGAAATGCTTGCCATAAACAAGCGACCATACCGGACATTAAAGGAGAAGAGAATGAGGTTCCATCAGCTCTTAAAGTTATTCCTCTAGGATTGGCAACATAGGCTTCACGACCCACAGCAACAGCATCGGGTTTAACTCTTCCATCAGCAGTTGGACCATACGAACTAAAATTAGCTCTTTTTCCAAAAACATTAACGCCACCAACAGTAATAATGTCAGTTGCATCCGCAGGACAACCAATGTAATGCCAATCATTATTACCCTCATTTCCTGCACTATTACAAAGAATCATACCTTTTGAAGCTACAAAAGAAGCAGCAATTGAAGCACGACTCACTTTGCCATTCAAATCAGTATATTTTCTTACTTTAGTTGAATCATCAAATTTGGTATAACCAAGTGAAGAATTGATCACATAACAGCCCAGACTATCGGCATATTCAATACCTGCAACCCAGTTATCCTCTTCAATTTTGTTTTCACTTCTTCCATCTTCAGTTTGAGTAAGCCATACGGTAACTCCGGGAGCAGTTCCAATATGTTCACCGGGAATATAGGAGGCGATACATGATAGCACCATAGTTCCGTGACTGCCTGATCTAAAAGTGTTTGCCGAAGGAGCAACTATATGTCGGGCTCCTTGCAATCTGTTTTGTTGACGTAAAAACTCAAAATGTCTGATGGTGTCAATATTTTGAAATCCACCATCCAAAATCATCATATTGATTCCTGTTCCATTATAGCCCATTCTATGAAGCCAATGAATATTATTGATTTTGATTTGACCATAACTTAAGCCATAATCCATATCGTTTGGTAATGTTGTTGGTAAAGTTGGCGGATTAGGATTCACATATTTATAAACTTCTGAAATTTTTTCTTCCGCTTCTTTCATTGGAATGGTTTTCTCAACAAAAAGCACGAAGTCCAGTTTTTTAATCTCTTCCAGAATATTATCTTTTTCAGAATAAATGGTAATTCCATTTAACCATTTAGATTGTGTAAAGAGAACCATTCCTGTATCTAAAGACAAAACTTTTTGCACATAAGTGGGATTCACAGGCAAATCTTGTTCCGTGATTGGAATATTAAATTTCGCTCTTCTTTCAATAGCTTTTGGTGATAAAAACGCTTCAGGTTTTTGAATGGAGTAAGGTGTTCCTTGTTTATCCTTAAACTGAACCCAGTATTTTGCAGGAGATTGTGCCCATAAAAATGAAGTTAGGAGCATCATGATCATTAAGGGAAGAAAAAATCTTTTCATAGAAATCAATTTATTCTGTTGTTTTATTTTAATATGACGCAAAAATAATGATTTTTTTCGAACATTAAGCAAAAAAAGTTTGTATCTTTGCAATCTGAAACTTATTTTTTTAACACATTAATATCCAAAATATTATGAATCAGAATCAGACTGCAATAGTTTCCGGTCGTGCTCATCGGGAACTCTCTGAAAAAATTGCTCAACATTTAAATATGGATCTATTGAAAGTTGAAATAGCTCAATTTAAAGATGGTGAGATTCAAGCTTACTATAATGAAACAATTAGAGGAAAGTATGTTTTCATTATTCAACCTACCTGTGCTCCTGCTGACAATATTCTTGAATTATTAATTTTAATTGATGCTGCTAAGAGAGCTTCCGCATACAAAATTATTGCAGTGATTCCTTATTTTGGATATGCAAGACAAGATCGTAAAGACCGACCAAGAACTTCTATTGGAGCTAAACTGATGTCAAATCTTTTAAGTGCTGCAGGAGTTGACAGAGTAATCACATTAGATTTACATGCTGATCAAATTCAAGGATTTTTTGAAATTCCTGTTGACCATTTATATGCTTCCAATGTTTTCTATCCCTATATCAAAAGTTTAAATTTGGAAAATCTTTGCATCGTATCTCCTGACACAGGTGGCACAAAAAGAGCTTCAACCTATGCAAAATCATTAGATTGTGACTTAGCCATTGGATTTAAACAAAGAGAAAAACAAAATGAAGTTGCCAGTATTCAAATTATCGGTGATGTTAAAGATAAAAATTGTATTCTTGTGGATGACATTATTGATACAGGAGGCACATTCTGCAAAGCTGCGGCTAAATTAAAAGAATTAGGTGCCAAAAGTGTCATCGCTATTTGTACACATGGTTTGCTTTCGGGAGATGGCCCTAAAAATATAGAAAATTCAGGTATCGACAAATTAGTGTTAACAGACTCAATTCCATTGAGATGTGAATGTTCTAAAGTAGAAGTTGTTTCCATTTCAAAACTATTAGCAGAAGTAATCCAAAGTGTTGTAGATCATTCTTCAATCACTTCTCACTTTAAATTTAACTAAAAGTTTAAAAAAGTATAACTTTTACAATTTTCTTATTGAAGCCGGAATATAAATTAACAAAATATAGTCCGGCTTTTTGTTTGGATAAGTCTATCTCAGTTTTTGTTTCAAAACTTGTAACTGCTTTTTCGAAAACCAATTTTCCGCAAATATCAAATACTTTTATTGATTTGATATTAAAATCAGCATTCACTGTTACCATTCCTGATGTTGGGTTAGGATAAATCAAAACTTCATCTATTTGATTATCAATAATCTCATCCGTATTTTCATAGCAACTATGTAAGAAAATCTGTTGATTCAAATATCTGGTTTTAGCTGGGTTTTCAGTCACTTGATTCAGTGAATTTGGAGGACCAATCCCGATCCATTGACTGAGTGGAACAAATGAGGGTCTCGCATGATATGCGTATGATGAATCGGTTAAATTGGCTGTTGCTGAAGGTGAAATAGTCCCTTTATTATTATTTCCATACAAAAAATGATCTGTACCTAAGATCGTGTAATTAACTAAGCTATAAGGGAATGAAGTGTTTACTATTTCATTGCCTAAAAAATTTTGTCCGGGTGAAGTGGCATCACTAAAAAAAATACCATATTTTTCACACCTGTTTCTTAAAAATGTATTCAACTTACCATTTGCTCCGTGGGAATTGTCCACTACGATATTTTGACACACATTTTGCTCAAAGAGATTTGCGTAAGGAAAATTTCCATGCAAAACCATATCACCTGCTGCATCTGAAGGGATTACACCGGAACTGTTCGTCCAATAGGGTGCAAAAGAGTAGTTAAAACTAAAAGCATTCCCATTTGATCCTGCCTGCAATATCATAGAGTGTCTGAGATGATTGAAGATATTGTCTTCAACCTTACATTCATTGGAAGTATAATGAATCATGACTCCATAACCTCTCCCATCACCCCCATATTCAAAACTATGATGTATATATGACTTTAAAATGAATACATTGGAACTATTTCGGATATCAATATGGGCAAAATTGCAATTTTCAGATTCTATCCCTTTAATCCAAATATTATTACCATACTGAATCGAGATATTTGCTGTATGAACAGGAGCAGTATTATCCACCCTACTTATTTTTAAACATTCTATACCAATATTAGATTTCATGTTTAATTGAATTACTTTAGGATTATTGACTAAAATATAAGGATACCGAATTTCAGATTTTAAAAAAACTGTATCTCCTTGAATATAATCCACTTGCACGATTTGCCCCACTGTTGTCATTGCCCAATCAGAGGTGATCAACGCAGCATCATTTTGAATAATTTTAATCCAATCATTTGAATGTAAAAAGTTGATTCGATCAACTACAATACGGTTTGCTCTGAAAATTGGTTCTACCATGATTGTAGCAGTATCCTGAGTTTGAGTTCCGGATATTTGAAATCCATCATTTGCGGTTGATAGATTAAATATGATTTCAGTTTCAGTTGGGCCTGCCCCTTTGACCACACAATTGGAAGGAAGATGAATCGTATTCTGAAACAGAAAATCCCCTTCCGGGAAAAGCAAAACAAGTCCTGGTGCGTATGTAAATTGCAGTATGGAATCTAAAAGCAAATCGTTTGGAGTAACCCCATCATTTACGACACCAAGCTGTGATAAGTCCACAACAATAAAACCGGAAGTGTTGGTATCTCTTAAACCGGCTACAAACCAATTCACAGCCCTTGTAGAATCCAACTGATCCCATAAAACAGATCTATTGTAATCATGAATCACCTGTCCTTGTAGTGAAAACTGAGAAGTCAACATGAGTAAAAACCACAAAAAAAGGTTATTTCGTTTCATATTTTATTTGGACATTGCTTGTTTTTTAAGATCTTCAGGCATTTTTTCGATAGCATATCTTAAAGCTGTACGAGGCATTCGCTGTTTATGTTGCATAACAAACTCAAAAACTTCATTTTGATGCGTCTGACTGGCCACTTTCAGCATCCACCCATACCCTTTTTGAACCATATCATCCGGATCTTCCAATAGAATCAATGCAATCTCAAACATATCACTAAGAAAAAGACCTTTCCGGGCAGGTACAATCAATGAAACAGCGGCAGCTCTTTTCATCCATCGGTTGTCTGATTTGGTAAACTTTTTTAATTCGGATAAAAAATCAGGATATTTCAGAATTAAATCACCCATATTTCTATTGCAGAAAGTATCACAAGTTGCCCAATTATTCACATAGTTATTGATCCAGAATTTGAAAAGTTCAAAATCATTTGGTTCAAAAGATTTCTTCAAGTTATAGCTCCAGGAGCAAGCGAGCATATTTTCCTCAATCTTAGGCGAATGCCATAAAATTTCACAGATATCAAAGATCTCTTTTTTGGAGTATCCTTTGATTGTTTTATAATTATCTTTGGATATCTGTTCCACAACGGCACTCTTCATTCCATAGCAATCAATGGGTTCCTTAAAAAATCGGAGCATGGCTTGTCTTGCTTTTTCATCCGTATGCAGCGTAAAAGCTTTTCTTACATTTACAATAACTTGATCCATAAAATTTTAT
>Ga0209099_1001972_pt1 | contig 19017 bp, 15 predicted proteins | sample AD_JPNHW2_MetaG_FD_184430 | JGI IMG/M metagenome (GOLD analysis project Ga0209099, IMG submission 184430) | Active sludge microbial communities of municipal wastewater-treating anaerobic digesters from Japan - AD_JPNHW2_MetaG (SPAdes) (version 2) | ecosystem: Engineered > Bioreactor > Anaerobic... | reverse complement strand
AACGGGCATGCCTTCTGAAGATGAAATTGCAGCGGCGGTACACACGCTTAAAGATAGCGGCAGTACAGAAATCTGCCTGCTGCACTGCGTTTCGCTCTACCCCATGAGTACGGACGAGGCGAACCTGCTGCGCATAGTTACTCTGCGCGAAAGGTTCGGGCTGCACACAGGCCTGTCGGACCACAGTACAGGTTATGAGACAGTGTCTGCTGCAGCAATCCTTGGTGCGCGTTTGTTCGAAAAGCACTTCAAGCTCGGGGATGACCATGAGTGCCCTGACGCCGAAGTATCTCTCACACCCGCTGCCTTTAAAGCAATGACTGTAAAAGTTAACGAAGCCGTTTCCATGCTGGGAACAGGTGAAATCGCGTACGGCCGGAGGGAAGCGGGCACGGCGCTGGCAGCTAAAAGGAGCCTTTTTGCATCATCGGATATTAAAAAAGGTGACGTTATTGATGAAAAATCCCTTGTGGCGCTGCGGCCGGGCACAGGTATCAGCGCGGCAATGTTTTATTCGGTTACGGGAAAAAAAGCTTTACGCGACATACAGTCCGGCGCTCTGATTAAACCTGAAGATTATGAATAAACGGAGAATCCCCATGAAGAGACTTATTTTTCTGCTGCTGCCCCTTTTTCTTCTGAATTGCAGCACATGGTACCAGATAACAAAAAAAGAGAGCAGGTACTACACCGATGAGGAAAAACAGATCCTCGAGGTTACAACTGCAGCCGTAGACTTCAGGTACGGGTTCGACCAGTCTCTTGAACTTGACTATGTCTACAAGGCGGGGACTTTCAGCGAAAAGGAACTTGACGATAAAAACAAAAAGATGCTCGAAGTGCTCCGGAAGATCGAGAAACCCAGGGTTGTTGCCTTTTACGAAAAGATGTTCAGGCTGAAAGAAATTATTGCCTGGAACATGAATCACGCGCTGCAGGATAAGGAATGGGGCGATTATACCCTGATCAGCAAATATATTCTTCCTGACACGGAAAAATACGTTGAAATGCTTGAGAAAAACGTGATTCTGATCGATCAGAATTATAAGACTACAATCCAGGAGCGGAAAGGGGAGATTAAGAAGCAGGTTGAACTGGAACTGGGCAACTAGGCTCCCTGAATCAATAAAGTGAAAAAACCGAATGATTTGTTGCGAAACTGCGTATCGGGCTCGCAGGATAGCCCCTTCGGGGGGCTTTTTAAGGGGTTTCACCCCTTTACCCCGTTTAAAAGAATTAGATTTGCAACAAGTCTGATTCTTTCCATAGCAATAACTGCAGCCATGTTAATGCCTGCAGCATCCGCCTCAACAGACGGATTTTATGTTCTCTGCTACCACGCGATTAAGGAGAAGAAAGATCCATATTCGCTTTCCCCGGAAACTTTCAAAAAAAATATTGAACAGCTTCAGCAAAGCGGTTTTACCTTTATCACATTCGACGATGTAAAGAACGGCAGGATAAAAGGAAATAAAAACATCCTTGTTACAATAGACGACGGCAACGAAAGCGTCTGGGACGCCTACTACAGGATAATGAAGCCTGCCGGGATAAAACCCGTTCTGGGTATATACCCCGCCATAATTGGAAAAAGAAAATACGTGATGACATGGGAGCAGGTGGCAAAACTGAAGGACGAGGGATGCTACATTGCAGCCCACGGCTACAACCACATGTTCCTTTCCAGCAAGTACTACAAAGAGGACATTGTTCAGTTTAAAAAAGAGATCTACCTTTCAAAGAAGGTCCTTGAACAGAAACTCGGAATCACGATTGATGCCATGGTCTACCCGTTCGGCGTTCACAGCGACGAGTCGCTTGCAATGATGAAGGATGCGGGGTACAGGTATGGATTCACCCTGGATCAAAAAAAAGTTAGGATCCCGATTGAAGACGGTTTCCACATCCCCCGCTACATGATGACCAAGCCGGCCTATAAAGGGATCATGGCCCACCTGATAAAGCATGCTGATAAAGAGGAAACTCTTGTTGCGTCTGTATCATCTTCTGAAAAACAGGTTAAAAGCACCCAGCCTGTAAAAGAAAAGGTCACAATAAGGAATTACCCTGACAGGCTGAAAAAGCTTATAATTAACGATGTTGTCTTTATGCCCGATGAAAAACCGGGTACAATAAAAAAACAGCAGAAGCATACCAGAACTGCAGTCAAGCCTGTGGTGAAATCCACAAAATCAGGTGAAGCCAAAAACAGGAAGATAAAATACTTCCCGGCCCGGGAGAATAAAAAGATGACCGGCAGCGACAGCAAAGTCCAGGGTAAAAAACACTCTTTCCTTTATGAGGTGAGGGACTTCTACTTCACCCTTCTGGAAAGGAGCAGCAGTTTTGTCACAGCTTTCAAGCAGACAGCCTGGGCAAAACTTGAACAGGTAAAACAGAAAACCGCAGAACTCTTCAGCTGAAGCCCATCTTTCACAACTCTTTATCCTCTTTTCCTTGACAACTGCCTGAGTATAGATATTATATATAACTATTCCGTCATTGCGAACGACCATCAGGGAGTGAAGCAATCTGTTTTGTTCACTAAAAGTATTCAAAAAACAGATTCTACCCCATACAGATTGCCACGTCGCTTCCGCTCCTCGCAAGGACAGAGGCATTTACAGTTCCATGCTTAATGCCGGATTCGATGTACAATTCCACACCGTTCACAAGGGAGGCCCTATGCTGCTGGGAATAGATGTAGGCGGTACACATACAGACGCGGTTCTTGTCGGTGACGACGGGATTCTGAAATCATTCAAGACCAGGACAGATCACGACAACCTGCTGGGTTCGGTCACCACGGCACTTGCACAGGTCACTGACGGCATCGACGTGAAAAAAATCACCAACATCAACCTCTCGACCACACTTTCAACAAACGCGATAGTCGAGAATAAGCTGGAAAAGACAGGGCTGTTTATCTCCTCAGGCCCGGGCATAGATCCCGGCAACTTTACCATGGGGGACTTCTTCTTTGTGGTTCCGGGGTCCATTGATCACCGGGGAACAGAGACTCAGAAGATCGACATGAAGGCTGTAAAGAACGGGCTCGACAGGTGCAGGGAAAACGGTGTAAAGGTTTACGCATCAGTTTCCAAGTTCTCAACAAGAAACAGGGACCACGAGGAGCAGATGGCGGGAGCGGCAGAGGGCCAGGCCGACTTTGTAACTTCGGGCTACAGCCTGTCAAGCAGCTTGAGTTTTCCGCGCAGGGTCGCCACAGCCTACTACAACTCCGCAGTGTGGAGGATATATAACAGTTTCACCGATGCCGTGGTTAAAGGCATAACTCAGATCGGCATTAATGCGCCGGTAAATATACTTAAGGCCGACGGCGGTACAATGCCGGTCGCGGTTTCGCGGGCAATACCGGTTGAATCAATCCTATCCGGCCCGGCCGCAAGCATTATGGGGATTATAGCCCTCTGCAGTATTGACCGCGACTCTGTAATCCTGGACATCGGCGGCACAACAACTGATATCGCTATCTTCGCCTCAGGAGCGCCTCTCATTGAACGTGAAGGCATAAAGCTGGGAGGAAGCCCCACACTTGTGCGGTCACTGCAGAACAGGTCCATAGGCATTGGCGGGGACTCGGTGATCCGTGTCAGTGACGGCAGGGTCACAGTTGGACCCGAAAGAAAAGGCCCCTGCATGGCGGACGGCGGCGATCAGCCCGCGTTCCTGGATGCCCTGAACTTTACCGGCACAGCGGACTTCGGCGATACCGCAAGGTCAGCTGACGGCATAAAACAGCTGGCAGCATCTGAAAAAATAAAGCCTGAACTTCTTGCGCAGCAGGCTCTCGAATACGCAGTAACCGCAATACGCAGGGCAGTTGACGCAATGCTTGCGGAGATCAACAGCAAGCCGGTCTACACCATACACGAAATGATTGAAGGGAAAAAGATTGTTCCTGAAAAGTTATACATCATCGGCGGACCCGCAAGGGCAGTGGCAAAGGCCATGACCGGCGCACTTGAAATCACTGTCCCGGAACACTTTGAAGTGGCGAACGCCATAGGCGCGGCGCTTGCGCGGACCACATTCGAGACTGAACTCTTCACCGACACGGGTAAAGGGGTAATGACCATGCCTAACCTGGGTATAGAGGAGCGCGTTGACCGCAGGTACAGCGTTGAGGACGCAAAGCACGACGCACTTATTCACATGGCTGAGTTTATGAAAAAGTCCGGTTATGATTCATCGGTAAAACCTGAGCTGGTCGAGGTATCGGCTTTCAGGATAATCAGCGACTACGGCTCGTCAGGGTGCGACATACGGGTCAGGTGCCAGGTCAGGCCGGGACTGATTAAAAATCTTCATGCCAGGGGAAAAGGGGGAACGAAATGATCAGAGCGGAAAAAAGTCTGGGGCTTATATTCTTCCCTGCGTACGACTGGGCAATATCACCCACGCACCCTGAGCGCGAGGAGAGGCTCCTTTACACCCAGGACCAGCTCCGGGAGGAGGGAATCTTTGACATTGAGGGAATCACAGAGTTCAAGCCGGACATCGCCACTGAAGAGGACGTCATGAGGCTTCACTTCTGCTTCCCTGACGTGGCAAGTGTTACGACCGAGTCGCACATGATCTCTGCGGGGGGCGCCCTTCGCGCCGCACGTGCTGTGATGGAGGGCGAGGTTAAAAGCGCCTTTGCTCTTGTAAGGCCCCCGGGACACCATTCAATGAAATGCGTACACGGCAACAGGGGTTTCTGCAACATAAACAACGAAGCGATCATGGTGGAGTATATCCGCGAAAAGTACGGGAAACGGAAGATAGCAATTGTCGACACAGACTGCCACCACGGAGACGGAACACAGGACATATACTGGCATGATCCCGATGTTCTGTTCATATCACTGCACCAGGACGGAAGGACGCTTTACCCCGGTTCAGGCCACCTGCGCGAACTCGGCGGTCCCAATGCCCGCGGTAAAACGATAAATATCCCCCTCCCCCCGAACACATCGGAGGAGGGATTTATCTATACCATAGACAGCATGGTGCTCCCCATACTGGAACACTTTAAACCTGAAGTGATAGTAAACTCAGCCGGCCAGGATAACCACTATACTGACCCGATCACCAACATGAACTTCACAGCGCACGGATACGCGCTGCTGAACGAAAAACTGAGTCCCCACATCGCGGTCCTCGAAGGGGGGTACTCGGTGCAGGGCGCGCTCCCCTATGTCAACCTGGGTATAGTACTGGCCATGGCAGGCATTGACTACTCGCACGTCAAGGAACCTGACTATGATACAAATTACAGTCCGCAGGATGACGACATCACCGAATACATTGAAAAGCTTCGCGAGCCCGTGCTTGCCAACTACTTCAGCCCTAAACCGGACACTGACAGGCCTGCGACCGGGCAGTACTACACCCGCTACAAGAACATCTACTACGACACAGACGGTATACAGGAGAGCCAGACCGAACACGTTATGATGTGCAATGACTGCCGCGGTGTTATAATGATCGAGTCTTCATCATCTGTAAACCCGCCCTGCGCGGGAATCGAGATACCGGTATTTGGGTGTAAGAGGTGCCAGGCCGAGGGGTACAGGATGCTGAAAGAGGCTGTTGCTTCAAAGAATTTCCTGACAGTACAGTTTACCGACAGGGTGAATAAAATTTATGAGAGGCATAATTCGAGGTGAATAAAAATGGCCGGGGATCAATCACCGGCCATAATTCATTACCTGATCAGTAAAGGAAGAGCATCTCCCAGTACTTGGGCAGGGGCCAGAGCTCATCATCAACCATAAGCTCAAGCTCATCACACTTCTTCCTGATTTCATTCATCCTGGTTTTAACCCTACCGCAATATGATTCGGCTTTAGCCTGTTCATCTTTCATTTCCCTGGAGGAATCAATCGCTGACCTGAGAGCAGCCAGATCAACCTGTATCCCGCTTACCAGGGTGATGGTCTTAACCAGCCCGTCTTTCTGAGGCTTAAATACATCTTCGGTAACAAGCCCGCCTATCTCGCGTACTGACGAAGCAATGTTCTTCTGGTGAGCGTATGCTGCCGGAAGCACCTGGGATGAAACAATGTTGTATAAGGCGTTTGCCTCAATATCAAGCTGTTTGCAGTACTTCTCCAGGTGAATGTGATACCTTGATGTAAGCTCCACAGGTGTGAGCACCTTGTATTTATCAAACAGCTTTTTAGCCTTATCTGTGTTATATGCCTTAAGCGCCTCGGGTGTAGTCCTGAAATTGGGAAGTCCCCTCTTTTCAGCCTCTTTATGCCACTCTTCGGTATAGTTGTCACCGCCGAAAATTACAGTCTTAAATGTTTTTATCTCTTCCCTGATTATTTCAAAAATTGTTTTCCTGATATCCGATGTTCCAGCCTTCTCTATTTTATCAGCCAGTTCATCAACACTCTCTGCAACAATAAGGTTCAAGACTGCAGTAGGGAATGAAATAGACTGCGAAGAACCCAGCGCCCTGAACTCGAACTTGTTTCCCGTGAACGCGAAGGGTGAAGTCCTGTTCCTGTCAGTATTATCCTTGCTGACAACCGGGAGTGAAGACAGCCCCAGGTCTATTATGGCTGCGTCAGTGGCCTTAAGGTTCTCACCTTTTTCAATCGCGTCAAGGATAGAAGCAAGCTGGTCACCCAGGAAAACTGATATTATCGCGGGGGGAGCCTCGTTGGCGCCAAGCCTGTGGTCATTGCCGCTGTGAGCAACAGTTGCACGGAGAATGTCGCTGTGCCTGTGAACTGCCTTGAGTACAGCAACAAGAAATATCAGGAACTGGATATTTTCAGCGGGTGTCTTCCCGGGATTCATCAGGTTTATCCCGTCATCAGTTGCTATTGACCAGTTAAGGTGTTTACCCGAACCGTTTATTCCTGCAAACGGTTTTTCATGCAGAAGCGCCGAGAACCCGTGCCTGCGTGCTACCTTTTTCATGGTATCCATCAGGAGCTGGTTGTGGTCAACTGCCAGGTTAGCCTCTTCGAAAATCGGGGCTATCTCAAACTGGCTGGGTGCAACTTCGTTATGCCTGGTCTTTGCGGGAATACCCAGTTTAAAAAGCTCTTCATCAAAATTGTGCATGAAACTCTGGATTCTTTCCCTTATGGTCCCGAAGTACTGGTCCTCAAGTTCCTGCCCTTTTGCAGGAGCCGCTCCGAGCAGTGTCCGGCCTGAAAGAACAATATCCTGTCTCCTTGAATAATACTCCCTGTCCAGGAGAAAGTATTCCTGCTCCGGGCCCAGGTTGGCGTTAACTTTTTTTGAAGTTGTATTACCAATAAGCCTCAGGAGCCTGATCGCGCTTGTGCTCACGGCCCTGCCCGAACGCAGCAGGGGGGTTTTCTTATCGAGTGCTTCACCGGTGTACGAGATGAATACAGATGGTATACATAATGTTATGCCGAGACCGTTCTTGCGTAAAAATGCCGGGCTGGACATATCCCATGCCGTGTAGCCCCTGGCCTCAAACGTAGCCCTTATGCCGCCGCTCGGGAAGCTGGAAGCATCCGGTTCACCCTGAACAAGCTGTGAACCCGTGAATCTTTCAATCACTTCATGCGGATTTACGAACTCGACAAACGCATCATGCTTCTCGGCGGTGGATCCTGTCAGAGGCTGGAACCAGTGCGCGAAGTGAGTTGCGCCGTTATCAAGCGCCCACTCCTTCATTGCGTGAGCCACGACATTGGCTGTTTCGACATCGAGTTTTATGTCCTCTTCAATACAGGAAATAAGTTTGAGATATATTGACCGTGGAAGCTTATCCTGCATCACAGTTTTATTAAAAGTGTACTTCCCGAAATATGAGGAAACTCTTTGTCTCTCTTTTTTATCATCCAGTAAATTCCTGACCACTACTGAACCCGCTGTCTGCCTTGCCATAATTTTCTCCTTATTAAATCTTTTACCAGATTGTATTGACCGTTTACGGAACTGTTTTCAGCCAGAGATTCAATTTCGCAACAGGTCATTTAAGCGACATTTAAAAATAATATAACATCGTGTCAAATGTTGTTGCTGAATATTCAAGCGATACTATGATAATTAACAAGTCCGTAACAAAGAACATGCTGCCGGCAGATCGGTAATATAACAGATGTTATAAACAAACAATATTACATCCATGTTAAATTATAACCGGGATGAAATAATACTTCCAGCCGCATCCGGATGAGTCAGTAAAACCCGATTTTTTGAAAGAAAAATATACACCCGGACCATCCTCAGTCCCGGTAAAGTCTGCGCCCCGGGACAGCGCTAAGCCCCGTCCATCATCTTTCTTCTTGCAGCGGCAAGTGTTGCCGTATCAGCAGGTCCGGTCCTGCAGCATCCGCCGATAATCCGCGCGCCAAGGCCGTACCATTCAACGGCATGTCCGCCAAGCTTTTCAGCGCGCGAGTCTCCATGCCAGTGGTGGTCAACTGTACTGTACATCTCCCCTGAATTGGGGTAGACGATAAACGGTTTGTCGGCAAAAGGCCGGGCTGACTCAAGGAGTGCCGCAAAGAATGACGGGTCGGAACAGTTGATTCCGGCCGCCGCGAGGTTCTTCCGCCCCCTTAACATCTGCATGCATTCTGCAAACGACCTGCCGCAGCTTATATGTTCAGAATCCTTAACCGTAAACGAAATCCAGTATTCAGTCTTCCCGTACTGTTCCATGAGACTGGCAATGGCGCATGCCTCGTCGTATGACGGTACTGTTTCAAATGCGATGAGGTCGGCTCCGGCATCTATCAGTATTTCAAGGCGTCGGCGGTGAAAATCATGGTACTCCTTCTCGCTCAGTTTATAATCACCCCTGTATTCCGATCCGTCGGCAAGAGAAGCCCCGTACGAACCGGCAGAGGCCGCAACAACGGGCAGCGGCATTGACATGTCATAATCCTCCGAGTCCATGAAAACCATGATTGATTCACGCGCCAGTCTGACCGAATCGAATATAATGTCCACGGCCTTATCCTCGGTGAAACCATATTTCACAAGGCCGGTAATTGTTGCCTGGTACGATGCAGTAGTTATTATATCAGCCCCGGCCTTAAGGTATGCCATGTGTACATCACTAACGGCAGCAGGTGATTCAGCAAGAACCGCGGCAGACCAGATACTATTGTCCAGCGTATAGCCGTTTTTTTCCAGTTCGCTCGCAAGGCCTCCGTCAAGAATGATAAAGGGGAAATCTTTCCAGGGATCTAGTACGCTCATTAGATAAACTCCATTAACGCTTATATTATGGGCACCTCTAAAAATCAGAATTTTCCGGAATACAAACATAAAAATTCTGATTTGTGCCGCAATTGTGCACACAAGGGAACATCCAGATTGTAATTTATAGAGGTTCCCTTATATAAATATAACTTCAGAATCGACGGTTTCCAATAATGATCAGAATGTGCTGAACGTCAGTCTTTTTTCGGGGTATAATAATTAAAAATTCCTGAAGTTTCTTGCGAAACTTCAGGAAACAGGAGAGTACAATGAAAAAGTCTCATTTACTTATTTATTAGTGTCAATTTTAAGTTTTCTGTTACATTAATCAGCATTTTACTTAAACACGCGCTGGAAATTGTTGATTATATCGCCATAATAAAGCATATCTATAACTTCTGATGAAAACGGCAGGTATTAATGGCAATCAGGACTCAATGATCTTTCGCCCGATACAAGGGGGATAATACTTGATGCGCTGAAAACTCCCGGAAGATTCCGTTCAAATGAAATAGATTTTGTCCCGCGGATAATACCGGCATTTGTCTCTGCAGCTGCAGGGCTTACAGGGGCGCTCTTCAGTGTGCCGGCTGACAAATTTAGCTGCTTCAGCCGGTTTAACATGACAAATGACTCTCGGCGTCCCGGAAAGGCCGTGCCGGCAGTATCAAATAATTATTGACATGCGGTGATTACAGGTTAGATAAAAATACCATCAACAGGTTCATGTTCATAAAGCGGGAGTAAGCAATGAAAATCAGGACAAGCCTTATTCTATGCGCACTTGCAGCGGCAGCATTGGTTTATGCCTGCAAAAAGGAAACGCCCGGGGAAGTACCGGCTGAAAAGCCTGTATTCAATTTCAGGGTGCAGTCCGTATTCGGCGATGTTAAAATCATTGCAGCTTCAGGTGAAAAAAAGGCAGCCATGGGCGACATGATAGCGATAGACAATACAATCATTACCGGTAAAAAATCCACCGCAGACCTGACATACGGTTCATGCGGAATTATCAGAATCAGCGAAAACAGCAGGGTATCCATTGCAGTAATTGCAGGAGACACGTCGGCTGAATCCATGATAAACCTGGACAGGGGAAAGGTTTTCCTCACGCTGGGCAAGCTGCAGAATACAGGCTTCAAGGTCAAGACTCCGACCGTGGTAGCCTCAGTGCGCGGTACAAGTTTTGTAGTCTCCGCAGATGTGGTTAAAGGGGCCCGGCTCTCCGTCATGAAGGGGACAGTTACCGTAGTCCCTGTACAAAAAGGGGAGGCAATCGCAGGCAAGGAGATCAGTGTAGGCGCAGGGCAGAAGATGGATTATGTTAGCAGCAGGACTGTTGACCAGGTATTAAAAGGGCACACTGTGATCGCGGTAAAACCCATGACAGAGGCTGAAATTATCGAGATCAAAAATGAAACTATCGACATCAGGGTTGATGAAATAAAGGATCTTGACGATGACATAAAGAGGGAAGTGAAACAGGATGTAATTGAGGCTGACCCGAAAATTCTGATGCAGCAGGCAAAGGGGGAGAAGCCTGCAGGTGAACAGCAGGGTAATAAAGGTGATACAGGCCAGGCAGCAGACAATAAAGATATCAGGTCAAAGATAGATGAAAAAAGAGAGGCAGACGAACAGCGCAGTTTTTATGCAGAGGAGAAAAAGAAAGCTGAAGAAGAACAAAGGCGAAAAGAACGTGTGAAAGAAAAGGCTTCAAGTATCCCGACTCTTTGATAAAACAGGAAAACTTTTTTCTTTACAAAAGTTAAGTATAATTATTAATGACGCTCCAGTATACTTAAGGAGAAACTCCATGTCAATGAATACAACATGTATAACATACGCGGACATATTAAGGCCGTCAGGCAGGATCAGCTCGATTGCATATGACACTATGCTCGTACTGGCTGGGAGCATTCTCATAGCACTTTCAGCAAAAATCGCGTTCCCTCTACCGTTCAGCCCTGTACCTGTTACAGGCCAGACATTCGCCGTACTCCTTACGGGAGCGCTTCTGGGATCAAAACGCGGTGTACTTGCAGTACTTGCATATATTGCTGAAGGGATTTCGGGAATGCCGGTATTCACGGGTGCAGGCGCAGGCTTTGCTTACCTCCTGGGACCCACTGGCGGTTATATTGCCGGGTTTGCAGCTGCTGCAGGCATTACAGGGCTCCTTGCCGAAAAGGGCTGGGACAGGAATATTTTTACAACAGCAATGGCCATGGCTGCGGGAAGCGCGGCGATCTACCTGTTCGGGGTAATGTGGCTTTCACTTTTCGTGGGCGGCAGGGCTCTGAACATGGGGCTCATACCTTTCATCTCTGGAGACATTGTCAAGGTTGCACTTGCAGCAGCACTGCTCCCTGCGGGCTGGAAACTGATAACCAGGTAGTTTTCCGACTGTCATACCGGCTGAAGCGAAGCGTAATACCGGAATCTTAATGCAACAATAAGATTCCGGTATTTGCAAGCGCTGAAGCTGCAAAACCGGAATGACAATAAATCCAGATATTCCCGCCCTATTCCTCCATCTTTCTCAACTCTTCGTCGAAGAATTTTTTCCTTTCATCCAGTTCATTGTTAAGCTTTTCATATTCTTCAAAGAGCATATCTATCTCCTTCTGAAGGGCATGTACTTCGCGTGAAAGGTTCTCTATCTCCCTGCCCTTGCCCGAACCTGCAGCCTCGGCAATCTCACTGTTTTTCCTTTCAAGTTCAGCCTCCTTCGAAGAGATTAACTCCTCTGTCTTATGAATCTTCTCTTCGAGCGGCTTGATCTCCCTGGACCTCTTTGTAATTATATCAGTGCGCAATTTACGGATATCCTTTTTGTTCACAGGCATACTCCTCTTCGCATCATCATCCTGCCTGGACGCGCGCCTGGCCTCCTCCTCGTCCTCCCATCCTATCTTGTCAAGGAAGTCCTGGTATGTGCCGTCAAAATGGGTAATGCCGAGGTCCTGGAACACGATAAACCTGTTAGCGAGCGCATGGAGAAACATCTCGTTGTGGGTGACCATGATTACGGCGCCGGGAAAACAGTCTATGGCTGCCATAAGTGCGTCGCAGGCCTCCATGTCCAGGTGGTTGGTCGGTTCGTCAAGAAACAGCAGGTTTGACGGGGCCGCGAGTATTTTACCCAGCAGCACACGGTTCTTCTCGCCGCCCGACAGTACGCCGACCTTTTTAAGTCCATCATCGCCTTCAAACATCATTGCCCCGGCGATATTGCGTGCCGTCTGCTTCTCGCACCCAGCGGACATGATCTCATCCTCGATTGTGAGTTTATCATTCAGCCGTATTGTATTGGTCTGTGCAAAATACCCGGTGCTTGTGTTCGTATGCATGTTAAGACTGCCCGAATCAGGCTTCATGTCGCCTGAGAGGAGGCGCAGCAGCGTGGTCTTACCCTTGCCGTTCTTACCGATCACACATATCCTGTCATCGCTGCGGACGTTAAGGCTGAAATTATTTATGATATTATATTTTTCATCATAGCTGAAGGTTAATGAATCCGCGGTCATGAGTGTTTTGGCATTGAACGGTTTATAGTTAAACGAAAAGTCCAGGGTCTTTATTCTTTCCAGTTTATCCAGCGTCTGTTTTTTCTCAAGCTGCTTGACCCTTGACTGAACCATCCCCGCGAGCCTTGCTTTTGCGCGAAAACGGGTTATAAACTGCTCAACCTCTTTGCGTTTCTTCTCGTCATTGATGCGAGTATTCTCGTATATCTCCTCTTCCTTGAGTATCTGTTCGTAAAGCTTATCAGTTGAGCCTTCAATTTTACGGACCTTCTGCCTGTGTATGCCCAGGGTATGGGTCGTCACGCTGTCCATGAACGACCTGTCGTGCGTGACGAGTATGATCTCCCCCTTCCATTGCCGCAGGAACGATGAGAGCCACCTTATTGACACGACGTCAAGGTAGTTTGTAGGCTCATCCAGGAGCAGCATGTCAGGTTCGGCAACAAGGATCTTGGCAAGGTTAAGCCTTACCTGGAATCCGCCGGAAAAATCTGAGGGTGCACGCTGCATGTCCTCCATGGAGAATCCCAGGCCTGTAAGAATCTTTTCGGCCTTCCACCTGTCGTCGCGGTGGTCTTCAGGGAGCCCCACGCAGCCCTCTGCAACGATTGTTTTCTCAGTAAACTTTATGTGCTGGGAAACGTGCCCCACGGTATAGCCTCTGGGGATCACGATGTCACCCGAATCCTGGTGCTCTTCGCCGATAATCATTTTCAGCAGGGTAGTTTTTCCGTGACCGTTGCGGCCCACAAGCCCTATCCTTTCACCGGGATTAACATTGAAACTTACATCGTCAAAAATCTCCTGCGCGCCGAAAGACTTGGAGAGGTTAATTACTTTTATCATTATAATATCCCGTGTTTCTGTATAATGTGTACAGGATTAATCCGGCTGTAATTATTTCCAGTAATTATTCCTTAAAAATGTCATAAGGGAACCTCTATAAATTACAATCTGGATGTTCCATTGTGGACAAAACTGCAGTGAAAATCAGAATTTTTCATGTTTGTATTTCGGTAAATTCTGATTTTAAGAGGGGCCCATAAAGTAATGTTCAAGTGCGGTGAAAAAACGGATGAGCTATTTCATAATTACTGTAAATGCGGAAATAACCGTAAAACCCAGACCAATAAACCACATCATCATAGTGAAACGTTTATCCATGTCCTCCCTGAGCTCTTCAAACCTTTTGTCGACCTGCTCAAACCTCTTATCAACCTGCTCAAACCTTTTGTCAACCTGCTCAAACCTTTTGTCAACCTGCTCAAAACGTTTTTCCATCATTCCAAGAATCTCACGCATAAGGTCACGCTGAGTTTTAAGCTCCTCCTCAGTACGGACAATTCTTTCCCGTATATCAAGATCAATCGCGGTTGAAGCAGCCCTGCTCCTGCTGCCAGACTTAAGAGCTGGAAATTTTACAACCAGGAATTCTGCAATCTGCTCAAGATGATCCTTTGTAAGCTTTGACGCCATTGTTTTCATCACCTTCTCCATTATTTTCATCATTCAGTCTGCCTTTGTCAAGCATTCTCCTCTTATTACTACGTCAAAGTGTCCGGATTAATAAAAATTTTTTGTTGTTTTTTATGATAAAATACACCGATCCCGGTATATTTTTTAAGAGGTAAATTAATGAAGTTCAGGGCAATACTTCTGATTTCAATGCTGCTTTCAGCACGTTTAATCCTGGCCACATCATATTCAGGCCCGATAAAACAGAAAGTATATTCCTCCAATGGTAAATTCTTTGTGGTGATCGATCCGCAGAAATCCATCCAGGCTATCTACAGATCATCAGCACCGAAAAAAGTATACTGGTCTTTCAGTTTTGCACCGGAAATGGATACATGGTTCATTCCGGATAACGGCGACTATGTTGCGTGTATCAGGTGGAGGTTTGTAAGGGCAGAAGACCTGGACAAGCCCGCAGTCATTATCTTCGAAAGAGGCGGGAGCAGGAGAGAACATTCTTACAACAGCCTTGTAAAGGCACGGAGGACCGGGCTGCTTGAGACTGCGCCGAAGGGAAGTTTCTGGCGCGTGTGGTATGAATCTCTCGCGATAAAAAATAACCGTGCTGAAATTTCCACTCATGATGAAAAGAGAATTGTCATATCGGGAAGTGACGGGAAACTCGAAATATTCAGGGACTGAGCATTGCTTTGCAGCTCAGTATCGATCGAATGAAGTAACTGCTTAATCACTGCGGGATCTTTTGATATTATACCGTCACACCCTTAATCGAGCAGCTTCTTATTTGTATCAGGCGAGGATGAGATCGCGTAAACCAGGACATCGACATTGTATTTCCTGATCTTGCTGACAAGGTCTGAACCTTTACCGAACCCTGCCCGGTAAAAATCTACGAGGACAATCCCTGCATTCTGCATGCCTATAATGGCGGAAGCATCGGAAACCTTTTCAGCTTTGAACACATTGAATCCGCTTTTCTGCAGTGCCGACTTAAGTATGGCCTGCTCAATTTTTGAATCATCAACTATCAGGATATTTTTACGGTTTCTCATGCAATATTAGTAATTCAGGACCGCCGGCAATTTCAATTATGCATATCCTGGAAAAAATGGATACCGTGCAGGGACACACCGTGCCAGGGATCCCTGCACATCTACTCCGGCCGTCGAGCGGGTGAATAATACATAATTTACAAACAGGTCTCGCACTATCTCTCAGTAAAAAATCTTGTATGCTGCGGTAGATGCCCTGAAACCGTCTGCCTGACGAATATCTGAAATGCGTAAATTCCGATTTTTTTCATTGACTTTTTAAACACCGACTATATAGTCGCCGACTAAATAGTCGGAGAATTTCATGAAAAAGACCTTCACAAGAATTTCAGAGGAAAAGCGCACCAGAATTATTGAAAGCTCGATTGAAGAGTTTGCGGAATGGGGCTACGAAAAAGGCTCACTTGACCGGATTATTAAAAAATCTGGTATTTCAAAAGGGGGGCTGTACGAGTATATTTCGTCAAAAGAGGAGCTGTTCCTCTTTGTTGCTGACCATGCATATAACCTTCTTTATGACCACATAATTCAGTCGATTGGGGAACACGGTCAGCTTCCTGCTGACCTGCTCGAAAGGTTTCGCCTTGTTTCGAGCAAGGCTATCGACTTTTACCTGGCCAACCCCGTGCAGGTTAAGCTGATTATCATGACCGGACATATCATTGACGAGGATGTCTCCTCAAAAGTACGTGAAATTTTCTTCACCAGGTTCAGGGGAATCTTCGGCGATGCCGACAGGTCAGAACTTGCTTACGATTACGACAGCCTGCTTAACCTGATGGAATGGCTCCTGCTTAAAACGCGCAACCACTTCCTCAGGATCTTCATGTCAGGCCGCGGCGCCGAAGAGGTGAGGCGCGAGTATACGGCTGAATGGGATTTTATCGTCTCTGTGCTCAGGGGCGGAATTTATAAAAAAAACAAGGGGTAACAGATGCTTGGATTAGGCGGACTTGGCGTTTTTCTTGCTTATACGCTTTCCATAGCTGCTGCGCTTTTATGCGTGGTTTATGGAATTAAGAACTGGAACGTTCCGGCTGACGATGTTGTTTCACGCGAAGTTGATGAGGAGAACAAGTGGGAACAGCATGAACCGGACAATGACGGGGAGGTAAAGAAATGAATCACCTCCTGATGATAACCATTGTAACACTGGTGTACCTGATAATTACTGCCTACCTGGGATACCTGGGATACAGGCATACTAAAAGTGAAACCGACTTCCTCCTTGCAGGAAGAACAACTCACCCTGTGATCATGGCCGTATCGTACGGTTCAACATTCATAAGTACATCAGCCATAGTAGGTTTCGGCGGTGCAGCAGCACTCTACGGTATGGGTGTTCTGTGGCTCACATTCCTTAACATAATGGTTGGTATATTTATTGCGTTTATCATATTCGGTAAAAGAACCAGGCGCATGGGGCACAGGCTGGATGCGCACACATATCCCGAACTGATCGGCAAACGCTATGACAGCAAACTGCTTCAGACCGCTTCAGGACTCATGATATTCATTGCAATGCCGCTCTATGCCGGCGCTGTTATCATAGGGGGCGCACAGTTCGTTGCTCAGGAGCTTTCCATATCATACGAAACCGCGCTCTTCTTCTTTGTCGCTATCGTGGCTGTTTATGTAATCATGGGTGGACTCAAGGGTGTTCTCTATACAGACGCTTTTCAGGGCGGGATCATGTTTGTCGGAATGGCAATACTTCTTGTTTCCACATACTGGATGCTTGGCGGAGTTATTGACTCGCACCAGGCGCTCACCAACCTTGCGCCTGAAGGTGTTAAGGTATTCGGCCCCAAGGGATTCCTGGGCTGGACCGCCATGCCCGCTGCGGGTTCAGTGTTTTCGTACCAGCTCATTACGTCGATCGTTCTAGGTGTAGGCATAGGTGTTCTGGCTCAGCCCCAGCTTGCCGTACGTTTCATGACAGTAAAGAGCGACAGGGAGCTTAACCGCGGTGCGCTTGTCGGAGGTATTTTTATCCTTATGATGACAGGCGTTGCATTTACGGTAGGCGCGCTTACTAACGTCTATTTCTTCAACAATCCTTCATTCGGAAAGATTTCGTTCCTGGCCGCGAACAAGGTAGTGGACAATATCATTCCTCTTTTTATCCACACTGCAATGCCCGGATGGTTCGGAGCGATCTTCATGGTTACGCTTCTTGCCGCTGCGATGTCCACCCTGAGCGCCCTGTTCCACACAATGGGCTCTGCTTTTGGAAGGGACTTCCTTGAAGAAGGGATGAATGTGAAAACCAAAAATCCAATCTTTACAATCAAGATGGCCATGGGAGCGGGTATTATCATATCAACACTCCTGGCGTACGCGCTGCCAAGGTTCTTTGAACAGGGATCCGCTATAGTCGCAATCGGAACATCTCTCTTCATGGGGCTCTGCGCGGCGACATTACTGCCTCTCTATTTCGGCGGATTGTTCACAAAGCGGATTACAAAAGCGGGAGCCCTTGCCGGATTCTTTTCGGGCCTTATCGTGGCATTATTCTGGATGCTTTTTATATATGCAAAAATTTCGACTCCCCTGGGACTGTGCAATATGATTTTCGGGGCACCGACTCTTTCAGTAAAAATGCAGTTTATTGACCCGATAGTTGTTGCGCTGCCGGTTTCAATAATTATCACATTAGTTGTTACTCTTGCAACCAGGCCTCCGTCAGAGGAGCACATAAGAAAATGTTTTGGTAATGTTTAGCTGTATTTCCCCAGTAACCTCTTTTTAGTTAAGCCGGGCTTTCGCCCGGCTTTTTTTAGCTATTACAGCCTGTTATTGTTCCTGAGTGCAAAGATCACCATTTTGCGCATTATGCGTTCTTTTACTGATGAAGGATCTGAAAGATTCATGCGCTCAATGTGCCTCTGCGCGGATTCAGGTATAGGCCTGAACAGTTCAACAAGCAGGCCTTTTACCAGTTTTAGCGGATTCCCTGCAGCCGTAGCCTTCAGCACCTTGAGCGATCCCCCTAGCGCGATGTCATCGTCGTTCAGGTCTGTTCCGAACGGGAAGGGCTTAAAGTATCCCTGTTCCTGGTAGGGTTTAAGCAGGCCCAGAATTTTATCCGGAGTATTGTGCCGGTACTCTTCCGGTATACGGTAATCAGCCGGAATTTTTTTTGCCTTCTTTGCCTGATCAAGCAGTTCATCCTGGAACCTAGAATCAGCAATATTCAGCATTGCGGCAATAACCTCTTCATCGGGTTTTCCCCTGACATCAGCGATACCATATTCTGTGACAATGATATCGCGCAGGTGCCTGGGTACCGAACAGTGGCCGTAACTGAATACTATGTTAGACTTCAGGGTTTTCCCTGCACCCTTGGTGCTTTTTACCATCATTACCAGCCTGCCGTCGGGAAGTGCATGTGCCATTGAAACAAAGTTATACTGCCCGCCTATACCGCTTACGACCCTCCCGTCCTGGAGCTGGTCCGACGCTATTGATCCCAGTAATGATGCTACCATTCCCGTGTTGACAAACCTGCCGTCCTTCCTCTGCAGTGTCCGAAGCTCCTCTCCACCGTAAAGCTGGTTTACCTTCTCGACACCTGACATTCCAAAGAGCCGTCTCTCCTCTTCACTCATGTCGTTGAGCGCCTTGTAAAACGCCTGAGGTCCAAAGAAGAATGCACCAAGGATTACCTTGCCCCCCCTGAGTTCCTTACCGAGGATCTTTCTTATTTTGACGAGGTTTGCCTTTTTGCTCAAATCTCCCGG
>Ga0209099_1001971_pt1 | contig 19028 bp, 14 predicted proteins | sample AD_JPNHW2_MetaG_FD_184430 | JGI IMG/M metagenome (GOLD analysis project Ga0209099, IMG submission 184430) | Active sludge microbial communities of municipal wastewater-treating anaerobic digesters from Japan - AD_JPNHW2_MetaG (SPAdes) (version 2) | ecosystem: Engineered > Bioreactor > Anaerobic... | reverse complement strand
ATCAGGCTGCTAAAGCTAAAGCCAGAGGTTACAGCACAAAAAAAAATCTCATAAACATCGCTTATCTTATTTTAGGAAAATTCGACTTCTCAAGAATTAACAGGTTCTGCCAACCCACTCTAAAAATTGCGGTGATCTCGGGAACTATTTTGTTGTAATTCTCTGATAATATGAATTAGTTATCTGAGTGGCGGAATAAGTGAAACTTGTCGGCATTGTGCTTCCGGTAATTGCATTGCTCATGCCCATACTCCATGATCCGAAGTTGGTAGTATAACTTTGTGAAGGGGTAGTATCATAATAATAAGTCACCGATTCTGTTCCCCAGCGCACTCCGATATAGTAAAATTTGCCCGCTTCGAGTGCAACCGAAACAGCTCCTGAGCTGTAAAAAGATTCTCCGCCGAGAGTAAATGGAACAGTATAAGATATTTTGTGTGTGTAAGTACCGTTTAGCGTTGTTGATTCAAAAACATCATAATAAATTGTAGCTCCTGTGTCCGGCAGACTGAGATAAGCCTCTATTTCTGTTAGTGTTTTTGCAGTTGTTGCCGAATAGAAATTGCCTCTCATTCTGCTTGTCCCCACTGAATTTGTTTCGGCAGTTCCGATAACATCAACTATCTCCGGAATCGGGGCAACGAAACTGTCAACACATTGATTAGTCCAGCTTGCGCCGCCTTTGAGAGTTCCATCAAGTGCTGAGGTTCCTGTAGCATTGTCAGCTGTGGTTCCGCTCGTTTCCTCAAAATGCCATAATCCGATTGTACCGGCATCAGAAGAAAATCTCTTGGCAGGAGTGAATGTTGAAGAATATCTGGCGGTTGAAGAAATTCTCACCTCATCAATAAGCCCATCCAGATATGAAGCCGTACTTGACCTTCTTGAGCCGAAAAAAAGATTTTCAGTATTATTCAAAGGATTGTATGAGGTGGTTTCGGTAGTTTCAAGAACACCGTTGACAAAAATTTTCAAATTTGTCGAAGTCTTTACAACTGCGACATGATACCACTTATTTATCTCAAACTCTGTTGCTGCTGTGGCAGCCTCATTGTTACTTGCATCATAGTAGTATCCGCCATATGCATTACTTGGGAAAAAAAGCTGATATTCATATCCGTAAAGATAATAGGCCGGTGCTGTTCCAATATTTCCTTTTCTAATTATGGGAGCCTGACCGTCAGTAGCATACTGCATAAACCATGCTTCAATTGTCCAGTCACCTGTTAAATTAAGAAGAGCGTTATGAACAACTTCGATATATCCGGTTGATCCATCAAAACTTACCGAACCACACGGTCCAGTGTCGCCAGTATTTCCTGTGTTACCAGTGTTACCTGTGTTACCTGTGTCGCCAGTGTTTCCAGTGTCGCCAGTATTTCCTGTGTCGCCAGTATTTCCTGTGTCGCCAGTGTTTCCAGTGTCGCCAGTATTTCCAGTGTCGCCAGTATTTCCTGTGTCACCAGTATTTCCTGTGTCACCTGTATTTCCTGTGTCACCAGTGTTTCCTGTGTCACCAGTGTTTCCTGTGTCACCTGTATCTTCATCGGGAATTTCTTTTTCTTCACATGTTGCCGTGTCAAAACCTGAACAATTTTCAAGACATTTCGCTTTTCCGGCGATATATTTGTCTGCATCTATTTCAGTACAGTTTTTTACATTTCCGTCACACACCTCCGTTCCTTCAACAACAATATTTCCACATTCATAAGGATTTTCTTCACATGTGGAGGTGTCCCATTTCATGCAAGTTTTATCACACTTAGCCTTTCCTGAAATATATGCAGCAGAATCAATATCAACACAATTTTTAACATTTCCGTCACAAAGTTCAGGAGATTCTATAATATTATTTCCACAGTTTTCTGAAATAGCATCGTCGTCGATTAACACAGCATCATTCTGCAAAGAATCCTGATCTTCCGCATCATTAAGCAAGTCTTCATCTGTTGCAGAATCGCTGTCTGTTACAGGACTTGTTCTTTTTGTGTTTGCCGCATCACAGCCGGTAAATAAAAAAATCTGCAGAAAAAATAAAACCGATAAAAATGGAACCGCTCTTAAAAACATAAAAACCTCCATGCGTTTAAAATTTCAATACTGATGGGAATTATACTAATACACTGTTTCTTTTGAAGTTATTTTATTGGAAGATCCGATTTTACATTCTTTTTAAACCATTCAAACCATTTCAGAACGCTTACAACATAATTTTTTGTTTCATTGTTGTTATAAATTCTGCCTGCCAGAAGCCCATTAGTTTCTGTAGCTCTTGTTTCCGTTGAGTATGTTCCGCCGTTATATCCTGAAAGCGATTTTATAAGATCTCCTTTGTTGTAAGTCAGCAAAGCGGCAAGAAATCTGACTGAACAGTCAATAGCAAGCCCCGGTTGATCCAGCCTGTCGTAATCACATTTCAGTATTTTTGCCGTTTGCGGCATTATCTGTGTCAGCCCTTTTGCTCCGGCATGACTCTTTGCATTCGGTATTCCAAGAGACTCCTGATAAATTATTGCTTTAATAAGTGCCTGAGATATTTGTAATTTCTCTCCTTTTGAATTTATGTATGGATATTTTTCTACAGCCTGAATTATGTTTCTTGAATATTTTTTATGAATTTGATCTGCAATATCTTCATCAATAGCGGAAAAAAACATGGACAGCACAAAAAACACGATCATCTTTCATTACTCTTTTCAAGACCGAAAATCCCTTTTTCTTTATCCGGTTTATTTTTTCCTCCGCTTTCTTTTAGCAACTTAATTATCATTTCTCCATAAGAATCCTGTGCATCTTTTTCAAACTGCTCTTTCATTGCCGTGACATCCGAGTTTTTTTTTAAATGTTCAAGAGTTTCAGCACTTAAATACTGGGCCTGTAATATGTTTGCAAGTCCTAAGGCTTCAATATTATTATTTGATTTTGCCTGCTTCAAATATTCATCATAATACTTTTTAAATGTGTTTTTTCTTATAATGTCATCTTTTATTTCATATTCCAGTCCCGATTCCATCCATGCTTTATGCACTATCTTCTGAGCGCTTTCTTCTTTTCCAAAATTCTTTCCTAATTTAGAGGCTGATGGATAAAGCTCCGGAAACATTACATGATTTTCATAATTTTTTACCAGCAGTTCATGATAATTTTTAGTATTACTGTCCCATTTTAGAACATATTCAGAATAGCTGCTTTTCATTAAATCTCCGGCTTTTCCGGTAAGTTCAGTTTTCATTTCAGAATATTCCGGCATTACAGTAGAAAGACCTGCCTCAACATCTTTCAGCCATTCTTCTGCTGATTTTTCTTTTAAAGCTTTCCCGATTTTTGAAATATCCTTCATTGCTGCCGTTGTGTTTCTGATTGATGCAATAATTTCTGTAAACTGTGAAATATATTCGAGATAATACTGATATTCCTTGATCTGCTCCCGAAAAGCAAGCTGTGACATTAAAAGGGTCTGAGCCTGAATTTCCGCATCAGTGGTAGGGCTTGCAACAACAAGCTGGGCTTTTAGAGACATGCAGCTCATTAAAACGCACAAAAACATCAGCATACCTTTCATCTGGAAATCTCCGCATTTGAAACATCTCGGAAATTATAATAATCTATTCTCGGTTTGCAATTTATTATCAAGAGTTCTGATTTTTTGTCTTTCAAAACGAATCTTATTTGATATTTGACCGCCTGAGTATATAATTTACCGTTATTGGAATTTCTTTTTTTCAGAGGTGAAAAATGATTCAGGAATTAAAAAAAATGATGATGAAGGCCAAACTTGAAAAGAACCTTCTTAAAAGCAATCTTTTATCAACTCTGGTTGCGGAAGCTGTCATGGTTGGAAAAAATGAAGGGAACAGAGAAACAACTGAAGCTGAAACACTTAATATTATCAAGAAGTTTCTCAAAAATGTTAATGAAAACATTAAAATGCTTGATGAGCTCGGAAAAGATAAAAATGATGCGCTCAAGGAAAAAGAAATCCTTGAATCACTTCTTCCGAAGCAGCTTTCATCTGAAGATCTTGAGAAAGTGGTTATGGAAATAGTGGCAAAACTTCCTGAAAAGTCCCCGAAAATGATGGGAGCTGTGATGGCGGAACTTAAAAAAAACCATGACGGGCAGTTTGACGGAAAGATGGCAAGCGAAGCTGTAAAAAAATGTCTCTCTAATTAAAACATAACAGGAATAAGCATGAAAAACATACTGCCTATCGCTCTTGGCCGGTTTCCGTTTTTTTCATCAGAGGAATTTTCACCTGTTTTCCATTTTCATGTTAACTGGGATTCGCGCAAAAAATACTCATTCCGCAATGATATTTTCTCGATCTCAGGCAATGTGATATTTGCAGATTTTGAACAGGCAAGAGATTTCGCGGCAAAAATGAACCTTCAGTTCAAATCTGATAACAGTAATCGTTATATCAGACCGGGAGATCTCTATGCAATGGGGCTGATAGATGAAATACTTCACTTTGTTTTTCATATCTATAAAAACTCTGTTGACCCGATGTTTCTTCAGAAAACATATTCATCGGTTTCAAACTCAATCGGAAAAGATAAACTTTTAACTACAGTGACTGCGTTTACAGAACAGTTCCCTCCGCGGACTGTTTATAACAACGAATGTTCTGTTGAAGATCATCTTTACGGCGACTTTGAAGGAACACCCGGAACCCTTTTAGAGTTTGAAGAAATGATTATGCTGAAAATCGCCAATGAAAACCCTGCTTTCGGCGAATATAGAGAGCTTTTTGACGATTCTGTGCTTAGCGAAAAAACAAGTTATGTCTCTGCAATTAACGCAATAGAAAAAGATTTTACAGAAAATACCGGGATCATGGTCAATGGAAAAAAGCAGTCGCTTTTTGACCTTCTCCGCGCTCCGATGAAGGCAAGTCCGGACTCGCTGACAGGACAGTTGAAGTTTATCAAAGAAAACTGGGGGCTTGAAATTCTGGCACCATTTTCAAAAAAACTTCTCACATCAATTGACATTGTTAAAGAAGAAAATAAGCCGGTGTTCGGTCCAGGGGGTTTCGGCGGAGAGATGATTACAAAGGAATCTCTTGCTTCAAAAGAATGGAACTATGATGAGGAACCGGAGAATTTTTCTGTTGATTCATCATGGATGCCAAGAGTGATAATGATCGCAAAAAATGTATTTGTCTGGCTTGACCAGCTTTCAAAATCATATGCCCGTGAAATAAAAACTCTGGATCAAATTCCCAGCGATGAACTCAAAACCCTTGCTCAAAGAGGATTTACAGCTTTATGGCTTATCGGTCTGTGGGAAAGAAGCAAGGCATCAAAAAGAATAAAACAGATGACTGGAAATCCCGATGCAGTAGCTTCCGCCTACTCACTTTATGACTATTCCATTGCAAATGAACTCGGAGGTCAGGCAGCACTTGAAAATCTTAAAGAAAGGGCATGGAAATTCGGGATAAGACTTGCAAGCGACATGGTTCCGAACCACATGGCGATAGATTCGAAATGGGTTTATGAACATCCTGAATGGTTTCTTTCTTTAAAAACCCCTCCTTTTTCCGGATACACTTATAATGGAGAGAACCTTTCAAGCAATCCAGATGTCGGCATTTACATTGAAGATCATTATTTTGACAAGACTGATGCGGCTGTAACTTTTAAAAGGATCGGTTTTAAAACCGGCGAAACAGATTATGTCTATCACGGGAACGACGGAACCTGTATGCCGTGGAATGATACTGCACAGCTGAATTATCTGAGAGAAGATGTAAGAGAATATGTCATAAAAACAATCATTGATATTGCAAAAACTTTTCCTGTTATCAGATTTGATGCCGCAATGACTCTTGCAAAAAGACACTATCACCGTCTGTGGTTCCCGGAACCAGGAAAAGGAGGAGATATAGCATCAAGGTCTGAACACGGCATGTCAAAAGAAGATTTTAATGCTGTGTTTCCGAAAGAATTCTGGAGAGAAGTTGTAGACAGAGTTGCCGCCGAAGCTCCTGAAACACTTCTTCTTGCCGAGGCTTTCTGGCTTATGGAAGGATATTTTGTCAGAACTCTGGGAATGCACCGGGTTTATAATTCCGCTTTTATGAATTTTATGAAAGATGAGGATAACACTAAATACAGACAGTCAATTAAAAACATACTCGAATTTGATCCGCAGATCCTCGAAAGGCATGTGAATTTCCTGAACAATCCTGATGAAGAGACTGCCGTAAAACAGTTCGGCGACGGAGATAAATACTTCGGTGTGACACTTTCAATGATCACAATGCCGGGACTTCCTATGTTCGGACACGGACAAGTGGAGGGTTTTTCCGAAAAATACGGGATGGAATACAGAAAAGCTTACTGGAACGAATCTGTCAACTGGGGACTGTTAAACCGTCACGAAAAAGATATTTTCCCATTGATGCATAAAAGAAAACTGTTCGCTCATGTTGAACATTTCTATCTCTTTGACTTTTACAGGGAGGATGGATCTATTGATGAAAATGTTTTTGCATATTCAAACGGATTCGGAAGTGAGCGAGTGCTGGTGTTTTACCACAACAAATACAGCGAAACTTCCGGGTGGATCAAAACTTCTGCCGAGTTCCTGAACAAAAAATCCGGCTCTTTGCAGCATGTGGATCTGTCACGGGCTCTTGGCATTGAATGGTCAGAGAGACTTATTGTCTTTAAAGATTCCATAACAGGACTTGAATATGTAAAAAAATGTTCTGATATTTGCAGCAACGGGTTTTTTGCAAAGCTTGGCGCATATAAATATTTTGTTTTCACTGATTTCAAAGAAGTATCTGATTCTACTGAAGAACCATGGATGGAATTGTGTGAAAAATTGCAGGGAACCGGACACCGGAACCTGAAAACTGAACTCGATAAAATCCGATATAAAAAACTTCACGATCTGTTGAGAGAATTTGTCAATGTCGAGACTTTTGAGAAGTTTGTCACAGAAAGAAAAGATGAAAAGAAAAAAAATCCTGTTTCAAAATTTTACCGCATAATTGCTGACAGATATCAGAATTTCATACTGGAACTTTCAAGACTGGAAGGCGTTGAAGATATAAACAGGGATATTTCCGATCTTTTTATCAGAGATCTTATTGCTGTTATCGATCTTCCCAGATACAAACTCAAAGAATATGACATGCAGGCTGATGATTATCTTCAGAAAAACCTTTCTGCAAACAGATATTATCTTTTCATGATTCTCGGCTTTGCTGCCGGCGCAAGACTTTCAATGGTTACATTACCGCTCAATGACGGACCTAAAAGCAATGAATTGTTCAGAAAGTACGGACTGGAAGGCGTTTTCAGCGAACTTTTTGAAAAAGACGGAATGACGGCATTTCATTCAGGATCTATTGTCAAACACATCAGGGCGTTTATCTATTATCAGAACTGGTGGCGTCATTACGAGACAGAAGAACTACCTGAAAAACTTATGAAAGAGGTTTTCAGCGACCGCAACATGATGGAAATACTTCAAATGAACGAATATGAAGGAACAACATGGTTCAACAAAGAATTTTTTGAAGACTTCATGGCTGGACTTTTTGTAATTTCTGTTCTGGAAATATTAAGAAATATTGATAAGGTCTCCGAAAGAAAAAAAGAATTTAAGAATCGTTACCGTATTATTTCCAACCTTTTGATCAGCGCCGGAAAAGCTGAATATAGTGTCGACAGATTCATGAAAGAGATGGACAAACTCAGTATGTAGTTGATTTTAGATATATTTTCAAATACAATTACCCCGGCAAATTTATTTTAATGGTGATAATTATGAAGTATTTTTTTCTGACAGTTATTCTTTTTTTTGCACTGTTCTCTTTTATTTCGTGCAGCACTGAAGATCAGGAAGAAGCAAAACAATGTCAAACCAGTATGGATTGCCCTTATCCATATACCTGTGATCAGACAACATTCAAATGTGTTGATCCCAACACCGGAGAAGAGCTTGGAGATGACGATGCGGGAGATACTGGAAATACAGGCAATACTGGAAATACAGGCGATTCCGGCAATACAGGCGAAGATCCCAATAAGGACGATCCTTGTTTTGACAGAAATGGAGATGCAGATAAAGACGGATATCTTAACAGTACAGAATGTCCATTTTTTCCCTGTGCCGATAGTGATGGGGATGGTATAGCAAACTGTCTGGATAAGGATTCTGATGATGACGGTGTAAGTGATTCTGATGAGAAAGCCGCTCAGACAAATCCGTACAATCCTGATACGGACGGCGACGGACTCACCGATTTTCAGGAATCTCAATATGGAACAAATCCTAAAGCAAAAGATAGTGACGGCGATGGATTTGATGATCTTGCAGAAATTGCTTACGGAACTGATCCTAATAATAATGCCGACAAGATTCCGGACGATGTTTTTTATGTCATTCTGCCTTATAAACCGGGAATAACTGCCAATCGTCCTCTCGATTTTAAAACAGACATCCAGCAGGCTGACATTGCAATTCTTGTTGATCTCTCAGGTTCAATGAGCGGAGAGCACAGCAATCTCAAAAACGGCATTAATAGTGTCATCGTTTCCGGGGTAAAAGCTCAAATACCCAACACAGGCTTCGGCCTTGTAAAATTCGGAACTCTCGAAGATCAGCCTTATTTTATTCAGCAGAATATCACTCTTGATACTACTGAAATACAAAATGCAGTAAATACAATAACTTCCTGTAACGGTTCATTGGAATACCACACTTTCGCTCTTTGGAGAACAGCAACCGGCTTTCCATACAATTCAACCGTTGAAGGATACAATCTTGGCATTTTTGGAAGTGTCTGCAGTGGAGAAAGCTACGGCGGGATGTGCTTCAGACCGGGCTCTCTTCCTATTTTTATTATGGCAAGTGATGAAAGTTTTTTTAGTGACGGCATGTTTACATCAAGTGGAGGAGACCCGGTAATTTATACGGCTGACGCTATTACTGCAATGAACAATATCAATGCAAAGTTCATAGGGATAAATTCAGGGGATTCTCTTAATGATTTCAATGCTGTTTCAGAAGGAACCGGATCAAAAGACAGCTCTGGGAATTATTTCAACTACACAATTTCTGATGACGGAAGCGGAATGAGCGATCAGATCGTAACTGCCGTTCTTGAACTTGTAAATCATGTCCAGATGAATGTCTCGACCAGAAAAGAACCGGTTGATGGAACCTGCAATTCATTTGAATCAGTTGATTTTATTAAAGCTTTGATTCCTTTATCAGCAGATCCGGCTGAAAATATTGAAGGAATGGATACAACCACTTTCCTGAAAGTTCTTCCCGGCACAAAAGTCACATTCAGTATCGATTTTGAAAATGATTTCTGTCAACCTGAAAAAAATAAAACACTCGTTTTCAAAGCAAGAATCGATGTCTACGGTGATGAAACTTCACTTCTTGATTCAAGAGATGTCCTTATAATAGTTCCGTCAGGCAGTATGGAAAAATAGTTAATTTTTTCCGGTACTTCCGAATCCGCCAGTACCTCTTTGAGTTTCTGAGATGATGTCAACTTCTTTAACTTCGGCTTTTACGACTGGACATAGAACAAGCTGTGCTATTCTATCGCCAATTGAAATTTTAAAAGTTGTTTTGCTCATATTTGCAAGAATTATTTTTATCTCACCTCGGTAATCGCTGTCAACGGTTCCGGGGGAATTGAGAACAAAGATCCCGTTCTTAGCGGCCAGTCCGCTCCTCGATCTGACTTGAATTTCATAACCATTCGGAATTTCAGGGAAAAGTCCTGTTGAAACAGCTTTCCATGCTCCTTCTTCTATTGTGCAGTCTTCGTTTGATCTGACATCCATGCCTGAAGAACCGGCAGTTTCATATTTTGGTAAAACAGCGCCGTTATCAAGCCTGAATTTAATCTGAATATCAGCGACGGCGGTTGTCTCTGTCTCTTGAACCACGGTCGCCTCTGTCGTGACCTTTGTGGTCATCTCTTCTGGGGGGTTTGTTTTCTTTTTCTTTCTTCCAGTCTTTTTCAAAATCGGCAGGTTTCATGCTTAACTTGAATTTTCCACCGAATTCGATCTCTGTTACAATAACCTTAACTACATCGCCAAGCTTGACATAATCAGCAACATTTTCGACTCTTTCATCAGCAATTTTGCTGACATGCAACAATCCGGTAGTTCCTTTCATTATTTCAACAAAAGCGCCGTACTCTTCAATTCTGGTTACTTCACCTTCATATATTTTTCCAAGCTCGACGCTGTCTGTGAAACCTTTTACCATTGCAATTGTTGCATCAAGAACAGCCTGATCTTTAGCAGCTATCTTCACTGTTCCGTCCTGCTCAACTTCAATATCTGCACCGGTAGTCTCAACTATCGACTTAATGTTCTTTCCGCCAGTTCCGATAAGATCTTTTATTTTCTCGACTTCGATCTTCATCCTGAACAGTTTCGGAGCGTTAGGATTAAGCTCGGTTCTCGGACCTTTTATAACCTTGTCCATTTCGCCGATTATGTGCATTCTTCCTACTTTTGCCTGGATCATAGCTCTTTCCATGACATCTTTCGGAAGTCCTTTTATCTTGATATCCATCTGAATTGCAGTGATACCGTCTTTTGTTCCGGCAACTTTGAAATCCATATCGCCGAGATGATCCTCATCACCAAGTATGTCAGAAAGAATGTAATAGTCTTCTTCTTCCTTGATAAGTCCCATCGCAATTCCTGCAACATGCTTTTTAAAAGGAATACCTGCATCCATAAGAGCAAGTGAACCGGAGCAAACTGTTGCCTGGGATGATGATCCGTTTGACTCAAGAATTTCAGAAACAACTCTTATTGTATAGGGAAATTCATCTCTCGACGGAATAACCGGAGTGAGCGCTCTTTCTGCCAGATTTCCGTGTCCGAGCTCTCTTCTTCCCGGTGATTTGAGTCTACCTACTTCGCCTACAGAAAATGAGGGAAAATTATAATGAAGCATGAAATTCTTGCTGTTTTCTTCGGTAACAGTGTCAACTCTCTGCTCATCATGACCGATACCGAGAGTTATTGTACCAAGTGACTGTGTTTCGCCTCTTGTGAAAACTGCAGAACCGTGAACTTTAGGAAGAACGCCCAGATCTATTGTGATCGGCCTGATGGAAGTAAGATCTCTTCCGTCAATCCTTCTGTTCTGTTTTACAATCATGAGTCTCATTGCTTCCTTGAGGTAATTTTCAAAGAAACCTTTTGCTCTTTTAACTACTTTATCCGGATTGTCTGAATCAAGAAAATTAGAACCCTTTTCAATCGCTTCGGAAACCAGTCCGGCCACTTTTTCCTTAGCTTCTTTAAGCATTGAGTATCTTTCAAGTTTTACTGTTGTTGAAAGAGCTTTTTTCATTGCTTTTTCTGAGTTCTTTTCAACGAATTTTTTCAAAACGGTATCAACAGTTATTACTTTCTCTTCTCTTTTTGCAGGTTTGATCTTTTTGAACAAAGCTGTCTGCACATCAAGAATTGGCTGGATCGCCTTGTGTCCAAGCTCTATCGCATGTGTCATTTCTTCTTCAGAAACCTCATACGATTCACCTTCAACCATCATTATCGAATCGTGATTGCCGGCAACAACAATATCTATTTCATATTTCTGATCGTCGGCAGCAAGAGGCGGATTAATTATATATTCTCCGTTAACCTTGACAACTCTGCATCCGGCAACAGGACCGTTAAAAGGAATGTCCGATATCATTAAAGCAGCTGATGTTGCCGCAATTGACATAACTTTCGGATCACATTCTGAATCATAGCTCAGCAGATTTACAAGTATCTGTGTTTCATTTTTAAACCAGTCTGCAAACATCGGACGAAGGGGTCTGTCAATCAGTCTTGATGTAAGCTTTTCAGCAGTGCTGGGCTGAGACTCTCTTTTAAGAAATCCGCCGGGAAATCTGCCTGCGGCATAAAATTTTTCAATATAATCAACAGTTAAAGGGAAAAAATCGAGGTCTTCAGGAACATCGTCCTTTGAAGCAACGACTGTGGCAAGAAGCACTGTTCCGCCGTAAGTACACCATATTGCTCCATCAGCCTGTTTTGCATAGCGACCTGTTGCAAGGGACAATTCCTTGCCTTGGAAAATAACACTTTCTTTAATTGAATTCATTTTTCCTCTTTATATTTTATATTCGGGTTTACAATCGAGATGTGGTAACACTTTTGAAAAGCAACTGAAAAGCTTATTTACGCAATCCGAGTTCTTTGATAAGTGTGGAATATTTATCAAAATCTTTTACCTTGAGGTATTTGAGAAGCTTCTGTCTTCTGCCAACCATCTTAAGAAGGCCCAATCTTGAGTGATTATCTTTTTTGTGTGCCTTAAAATGATCTGTAAGCATATTGATCCTTGTGGTAAGAAGCGCAACCTGAACTTCAGGTGACCCGGTATCCACTTCATTTGTCCTGAATTTTACTATTACTTCTGTCTTTTTCTCTCTATCGAGCATCCTTAAATCCTCCTGATTTGAACCATACAAAAAGCTGGCGCGATTATATTATGTAGAGTATCAAAGTCAATTTTTTTATTTTTCACAAGTTCTTCACGCCGTTATTTACTAATGATTTCAGCATGTTGAATTTGGAGTTCATTTTGGCGTTCAGTTCTTTTGTTTTTTCATGAACGGCATTATTCTTTTCAACATACTTCACGGATGCCTCAAAAAAATTCATTATGACATCTTCATTTCCGCTGCATACAAGAAGCATGTCTATTCCGCTGCGATAGAACAGGTCCATCTTTTCATAAAATGAATATTTATCGAGTGCGTGCATTTCCATATCATCGGTCATTGCAATACCGTTAAAACCGCATCTAATTTTAAGTATTTCCATCCATTCTCTTGAAAGCGTCGCCGGTAACTCACTTATTTCATTATGTAAAAGGTGTGCAGCCATTATAAATCCGGCTCTGTTTGCAAGTTCTCTATATGGAAGCATATCTTCATTATAAAGATCGTTGAACGGTTTATTGATAACAGGAAGAGCTTTGTGCGAATCGACAGTTGTCGTTCCATGTCCCGGGAAATGTTTCAGAACCGGGAACACCCCGTTTTTCAATATGTTTTCAACATATATTGAGGCAAATTCCGTTACTTTCTGCGGAGTTTCACCAAACGATCTGTTGCCGACTATTGAAATATTTTCTCCGCTTCTGAGATCGACATTGGGAGCCATATTCATATTTATACCGATGTCATTGAGCTTCTGCCCCAGAACATCAATCATTCCGGCAACTTCATCAACATTGCGATCTGCCAGTTCAGCCATTGAAGGAAGTGACCACGGACCATCAGGAAGTCTTCTGACCCTGCCGCCTTCTTCATCAATTGCATGAAATCTGATGGATTCTATTGAATTCATTGATCTTATTAAACTTTTCAATGAATCGCAGTTTTCAACATTTCTTTTAAAATATATCATTCCGGAAGGGTTTATTTCTCTGAGCATCTTTTTTTCGTTTTCCCTCAAAGCAGTTGAGGAAACTGACAGAAAAAACGGCATTCCTGCAATTTTCTTAATATTTTTAAGACTTATTGACATTCAGTCTCTCCATAATATTTCTAAAAGCCTTTCCGCGATGACTTATCAGGTTCTTTTCATACGGCTCAAGCTCCGCCATAGTTTTTTCAAAGCCATCGGGAATGAACAGCGGATCATAACCGAAACCGCCATTACCAACCTCGTAATATCCTATCTTTCCTAAACATTTTCCATTCTCTACAATTGCCGACATATCTGGAAAAAGAAGCACCGCAGTACAGGAAAAATATGCGTCTCTTTCCTCAATGCCATTTAACTCGGCAAGCAGTTTTTTTCTATTAAGCTCATTGTTCCCTTCTTCACCACCATACCTTGAAGAATAAACCCCCGGAGCACCATTCAGAGCTTTAACCACCAGACCGGAATCATCACTCAACACAGCAATATCTTTAACTAATTTCATCGCTTCTTCTGTTTTTATCACAGCATTCTGCAAAAACGAACCACCCTTCTCCTCAGGATTGAAATCACTGCACAGATCCTTAATCGAAATAATCTCATGACCCGCAAAAATCTCTCTCGCCTCTTTCAATTTTCCCTTATTTCCCGAAGCAAATATTATTTTCATTTGGACTCCGTTATTTATGCAACAAGTTTGTTTGCAAGATTTACTATTTCATCAATTTCTTTCGGATTAAAAACACCTCTGATTCCTTCGGGATGTAAAAGTGTAAAAGGTGACTGAATAAGATCTCTTTTCTGGATCGCCCCTTTTTCTATTATAAATTTCTTGAGAAGATCAAGGAACTCAAGCTGTCTAACTGAAAGATAGGAGTGATTTTCTATGAATCCGTTAAATGTTTTTGCAACGGTTTCATTAAAACTTTCAAGCACTTCAAGCCCGAGAATGTGTCTGATAAACTGAATGAACTGCGCTTTTCTGTGGTTATAAACTTTCATCAGAAGTTCAATGGTTATGTGCGGCTGTTCATTGAAAAGAGTTTCAGCAAGTTCCTGTATTTCCTGCTCATTTATCTCTTTTCCTGTTTTAAGCTTTTGAAGAATTACATTCGTTTCACATAGTTCAAGAATCTTTTCTTCAACCATTTTCTTATATTCAGAAATGCTCACTGACTCATGATTCGGACCGAATTCAACTTTTTCTTTAGTAAAAACCATATCCCTGAAATTAAATTTCACTGGACCGAGCGGGATAGAGAACGAATCTATGAATTTCATGAGAGGAGCCAGTTTAGCAATCAGTTCATCAAAATCATTTTCTGAAATATTTGACCAGTAGTAATCAGTCTGTGCCTTTTCGATCAGTTCCCGATGAATTTCAACAATGTTCACTGACAATGGAAGCTGACCTATCTTTTCGATGACACTTTCTTTAACTATCTCAAATTTCTCACTATCTTTGCAAAGGTGAAAAAACGACAATTCTACAATATCTTTTTCAAACAGCATCGCTTTAAAATCGGTTTGAGATACTGTTCTCATAAGCGGTTTTATTGTTTTATGCAGAAAATCAAACTTGTTAAAATCAAGGTGATTCCAGAAATTTGGTTCTTCCAGTTTTACAAGTTCACTTGCCACATCCATAACAACAACTGAATTTTCAGGAAGTGCGGCAATCTGATTTTTTATATTTTTCAGCTCTTTGTTTTGTATTTTCAAATCATTGATTTCAATAGCTTTTTCCAGTTTCTGAAGCCGGATTCCAAACAGTTTAACAGGAAGAGGAATTGCCTGTTTTGTCTCTTTTCCTTTCGGGTTGAGTTTAAAATATTCAAAATTGTCCCAGCAGTCTATTATGAGAAATTTATCTTTTTTTGTGCACCACGGTTTCAATTTGTCTTTTTCAAGAAGTCTTGTGCCTCGGCCTATCATCTGCCAGAATTTTGTATATGAAAAAACGGGCTTTGCAAAAACGAGATTCTGCAACTCTCTTATGTCAATTCCTGTATCAAGCATATCAACACTTATTGCGACTCTCGGCATGTTGTTTTTCTTGAACTGGTCGAGAAGTCCTCCTTTACCGTAGACTCTCGGATCGTCTGAAACTATTACTTTTGCAAGTTCTCCGGAATATTCAGGATAAAGAGCGTCAAAAATTTGTTCAATTCTTCGTGCATGACCTTTTCCCATGCAGAAAAATATTGTTTTTCCTGGCAGTACACCTGTTGAATCTTTAAGACATTCTTCCATGAATTCGCGCACTATCAGAGAGTTTGTGCCGCTGTTTGTGACAGATTTTTCAAGTTCTGACCCTTCATAATCTATTTCTTTTATATCTTTTCCTTCAGCTATCAGTTTTTTCTGTTCTTCAAGTTCAATTGTTCTTTCACTAATCCCTTTTTCCTGAAATTTTGTCCTTATTTTCATCACTTCAAAATCGGAAAGGTATGGTGGTTCATTATTTACCGCTTCTTCAAAAGTATATGCAAATGTCGGAAGCCCGTTTGTGCAGTCGAAAAGCTCAAAAGTGTTGTGGTCAATCACATCTTTGGGAGTTGCTGTGAGTCCGACTATAATTGTGTTAAAATACTGAAGAATTTCCTGATAAGTGTTATAAATTGAGCGGTGACTTTCATCAACTACAATCAGATCGAAGAAATGAGATGAAAGCGGATTTTCTTCCGATCTTAAAATGTTTTGCATTGTTGGATAAGTTGAAACATATATTCTTCTATCTGTCGTGATTTCAGTTTCACCCTGTTTCGGCCAAATTGGTTCATCGGGAAGAAATTCTTTGAAAGCATCAAGTGCCTGATCTCTCAACGCAATTCTATCAACAAGAAAAAGAGCTTTCTGAATCCAGCCACCACGCATCAAAGCATCAATAAGGGCGATCACTGTTCTTGTTTTTCCGGTTCCTGTCGCCATTACAAGAAGAAATCTTCTCCTTTTCTTTTCAACCTGCTCAAGCACTGATCTTATAGCTCTTATCTGGTAATCACGACCTGCAATTTTTGTGTTGATAAGCTCATTTGCAAGAGGTTTTTTCTCTTTGCGAAGGTAAAGCATTCTTTCAAGATCTTCACGAGTCGGAAAACTGTATATTTTCTGCGGCGGATACTGGTCCAGATTCCAGAAATATATCTCAAGACCGTTTGTGTAAAAGCAGAAAGGAAGATCAACACCATGTTTTTTAACAATATTATAGCAGTACTGTTTTGCCTGTTCACGCCCGATAGCAGGATCAACCGAAGTCTTTTTTGCCTCAACAACAGCAAGTGGTTTTCCATTACGACCAAGAAGCACATAATCACTGAATTGATGACCGGAATAAGGATTCCCCGGCTCGCAGACAAAATCACCAGTTAATTCAATGTCATATTCTTCAATAACAAGTGATCTGTCAGCAACATCCCAACCAGATTGAAGAAGTTTTCTGTCAATCAGCTCTTTACGGGTCTGTGCTTCAGTTTTAGTCATTTAGTCTCCGTTTATAACTTCCCAGTGTCCACCTTTCTTGGAACCGACATGCTTAATTTTGCCTTCTTTTACAAGTTTTAAACTTGCTCTTTCAACAGCTCTGAGAGATTTATTAATCATTTCTGCAATTTCAGCCAAACTAAGTGAAGGATTCTCTTTTATTTTTTCAACAATCATGTCTCCAGTTTTTACCGTCGTTTTTACCGTCGTTTTTACCGTCGTTTCTACCGTCGTTTCTACCGTCGTTTTTCCTGTAGTTTCTTCCATTTCTCTTTTAAAAATCAGTGTAAAAAACTGGTCGCAATCAAATTCAGGTTCCGGGTTTCCAGCCTCTTTCAGTGCTTCCCTGATTCTGTAGATGCCTGTTCCCATTTTTTCAATATAGTTTGCCCGGTGAAAGAGTGAGCTGATTATTGGATTTCTGGAAACGCTGAGTGTGCCGAATTTTTCTTTGGTCAAACCTTTTGGGAGTCCGCCGGGGTTAGTGATCTGAACTCGGTCATCAAAAATTTCAACCATTATGTTTGCGCCTTTTTCATAATAATCACGATGGCATGCTGCGTTTATCACGGCTTCTCTGAGTGCAACTTCCGGGATTTCAAGGATTTCTTTTCTACGCAATGTTTTGATTTCATAACGCAAATTCAAATGTTTTTTCAGGAAAACCATCGTGTCTTCAATATTTGAAATTATATCTGCGGAAAAATCTTTCCTGTCAAGAACCGTTACTTTTTGTTTTCCTTTATAAAGTGCACAAGTTATTGTTGCAAAAAAAAGATGCGGCGAAACGGTATTGCTGAAAAATAGAAGCCCTGCATTGTTTAAGAAAGGTATTTTGTTTTTGAAAGAAAGAACTCCAAGATTTTCAAGCGTGGAATAATCGTCAAGTGTTTTAGTTATTTGAGATAACTGCAAATATCTGTTAAGCAATTTTGGATCAAGAACTTTATTCACATCAATGTCGTCACGCAAAACCTCATCAAAACGGACTTTCCCTTCCGTCTGAATAAAAGCTGTGATTTCACTTGTTGTCATTTTCTGAGAATTTGCACCGTTTCTTATGTAAAAACCTTTGTTGCAACGATGAGGTTTATTAACACCTTCTTTCACATGAATTATCAGAATTTTGTCAAACTGCTCAAATTCAATCGTTACGGCTGGGTCGCAATTTGTCGCGACATCCTGAATTTGAGACAAAAGAGAATTGCTGACAGTAATTCCAGTGATTTCTTTTTTATCGTTTATTCCGACAAAAATCCTACCGCCGGAAGCATTGGCGAATGCAACCATCTCTTTTGCCAGATCGGAATTTATATTTTCCTTAAACTCAGCCGTGTACCCTTCACCGCTTTTAACAATAAAATCAAACTCTTTTCTACTTTTAATTTTGTTCATCTTTTTTCTCAATTTTCTCTTAATATCTTTTCTTTGTATTTATCTGGATGATAATTTTTAAAAAAATGATATGCATTTTCAATCACATGCATATTTTTTTCATAGTAACTTTCTGTGGATAAATCTGATTTTATTTTAATATCTTCTGCTTTTTCTATTTTCTCAGGAATATCAACATTCATTGTTATAAATTCCTTGCTTATCTCTCTGGCTTTCATTTTTGATTTGCAATGTTTAGCTGCATTTGCAACTTCTCTGATATCTTTCATAAAAGAAAAATCATCAATTTTTACAAGGTGAGAATAAAGAGCGTATTCATTTTTGATTCCAATCTTTTTGAGATCCTCTTCCCACTCCCAAAACATGTAGTCAGGAATATGATTCACAGACACAACTGCATTGAAAAAAAGACGAGAATTATTTCGAATATTATTTTTATCTTTTTCAAAACTAGACTTAAAAGCCCACAAATTATTTAAAACTATGTACTGTATATATTGATAATGATTTGAAAAAGGCGACATCATTTCTGCTGAGATTTTAAATAGCATGGCTCGCCTTTAAAAAATTTTCCACATTTTTAAGCTCACTTCTTTTCCTTTATCAATTTACCAAAACCTGTCGGAATAATTTGGTGTTTCTGCATCCACTCAAGAGCTTTTTCGAATTCTTCTTCTGTGAATACCACTTTTT
>Ga0209099_1001970_pt1 | contig 19032 bp, 25 predicted proteins | sample AD_JPNHW2_MetaG_FD_184430 | JGI IMG/M metagenome (GOLD analysis project Ga0209099, IMG submission 184430) | Active sludge microbial communities of municipal wastewater-treating anaerobic digesters from Japan - AD_JPNHW2_MetaG (SPAdes) (version 2) | ecosystem: Engineered > Bioreactor > Anaerobic... | reverse complement strand
CAAGGCAGACATGCCCGGTATGCTCACGGTTATTCTGCCCAACGATCACGGTGCAGGCGAACGGCCCGATGCCGGCTACCCTTTCCGCGAAAGCTATATGGCTGATAACGACCTCGCCGTGGGCAGGATCATCGAATTCCTGTCGCACACTCCTTACTGGAAAAATATGGCGGTTTTTATTACCGAAGATGATGCACAGAACGGTGTTGACCACATTGATGCCCACCGGAGCGTACTCATGGTGGTTTCGCCTTACGCTAAAAAGGATTACGTAAGCCATGTCCATTACAGTTTCGGGAGTATTTTCAAGACTTTTTGGAATATTCTCGGGATTCCTTACCTGAACCAGTACGATGCCGGGGCCAGCGACCTCTCCGGCTTCTTTACCGGTGACCCTGATTTTACTCCTTACCACGCATTACCGGTTGATTCTCGCATATTCGAACCGCAGAAAGCCCTTGACCCGCTGGATGAAAAATTCAACTGGAAGGCATTGGAAGAAGGCCCGGCTCTCGACAATATTCCGGATATGATCAGGGAAAGCAAGGAGCAGGAGGAGTGGAGAAAGTAAGAGGTGTGATCCACTTCAGGTTGTTGTACAAGAGTGAGTTGGCGGTAGGAAGCAAAGTAATTATAAGATAAGAATGAGTTCAATGGAAATAATAGTGAAAGATTCCCGCGCACGCGTTACAAACGCGCGCGAGCGGGGGTTGTTGTACAAGAGTGAGTTGGCGGTGGGAAGCAAAGTAATTGTAAGATAAGAATGAGTTCAATGGAAATAATAGTGAAAGATTCCCGCGCACGCGTTACAAACGCGCGCGAGCGGGGAAAGATAAATGTGAAACGCATCGTCGTTACTTTACTGTTTTTTAAATAGTTAGGCTTTTATGAAAAAAATTGCACTTATACTGATTGTTTATTTATCCGTTTGTTGCATCACTATCGCGCAAACAGACTTCAGAAAAGGTTATGTTCTACTTACACAATCCGATACTCTTTTCGGGAAAATTGGGAATAAAGATTACTATCAGAATTCCAGATTTTGTGATTTTATCGGACAAAATTCTAAAGATGTTGTCAGATATCTTCCCTATCAGATTTATGGATATAGGTTTGACGATGGGAAGTACTATATTTCTAAAACGATAACAACTGACAGTAATCAGGTTTCCTTATTTCTTGAGTATTTGATAAATGGGAAACTCAATATTTTCTATTCTCAGGACAAGAATTTTTCACCACATTTTTATGCATCAAAAGATTCAACCTCTATCAGGGAATTGAAATATAGTCAGGGAATAAAGCAATTTGACGGAAAGCAAATGTTTTATGAGGGTCGACAATATGCAGGGGTTTTAAGTTACCTCACTTCTGATTGTCCACAAATTGCAAGTGATATACAAAAACTTGACCAGCCTGACCAGAAAAACCTTATAAAGATTGCAGGCAAGTACCATAGCCTGGTTTGTCCCGATCAACGTTGTGAAGTTTATAACAAGAAAATTCCATCAAAAATACGGATCGGTTCCCATTATGCTGTTAATCGTTTCTTTGGTATGATAACTGATGATCTGTTAAATAATCTGAAAGGGGAATTCTATTCTCAAGTCGGCATTGATTTTTACCTGCAGCAAGCCCAACGCCTTGAGAATATTTATTTAGGGATCGGGTATAGAAAAGTTATTGAAGATGATCCTGATAATAATTATTTCCTTATTCCGCTTTCAATTAATTATTTTTGTTCAAAAGATGGGATCAGCCCCCTGTTTTCTTATGAATTTGAGTTGAATTATTTATTTCTTCAAACAATTAAAACCGGTATCCAGTACAAGATAAAACGGATTAACCTTTCATTGTATGGAGAACTTGACACGATGTTATTCGTGTTCCCATACGGAGCTGCTCTGAATTGCGGTATTTCATTCGATTTAAGGAAATAGGTAATGTTCGTCTTTTGTGGATGCTCTCCGCAATATAATTTGAGGTTAGCAAGAACTAAGGTCAGATATCTTGTAGATTGGTTATTATAAGTTGTACTCAGAAATGCTGGACTCTTTTATCCGAAATGAATATCAGTAATTCACCTAAAAAATGAATTCGTTTCTGGCGATTGATCCAACCGGAATTTATACCTTTGTCATTGTGTTCTGTATTTGCTAAAACGCTTTATATCAGTAAACTGGAAATTTATCATGAAAAAAGATACTACCATTTTCAACCTCATCAGGAAAGAAAAGGAACGCCAGATGCATGGCATTGAACTCATTGCCTCCGAAAACTTCGTGAGCGAGCAGGTTCTTAAAGCCATGGGTTCGGTTTTAACCAACAAATATGCCGAGGGTTATCCCGGCCGCCGCTATTATGGTGGTTGCCAGGTTGTGGATCAAACCGAACAGATCGCCATCGACCGTGCCAAAGCTTTGTTTGGCGCCGAATGGGCCAATGTACAACCACACTCGGGCGCACAGGCCAACATGGCTGTGCTGATGACGGCGTTGAAACCGGGAGATACTTTCATGGGACTCAACCTGTCGCATGGCGGACACCTTTCACACGGCAGCCCCGTGAATTCGTCAGGTATCCTTTATAACGTGATTGCCTACGGCGTGGAGGAAGAAACCGGAACCATCAATTATGATAAGATGGAAGAAGTGGCGCTGGCAGGCAAACCAAAGCTAATTATTGCCGGAGCTTCGGCTTACAGCCGCGACTGGGATTACAAACGTATGCGTGCCATTGCCGATAAAGTTGGCGCATTACTTATGGCCGATATTGCCCATCCCGCCGGACTTATTGCACGAGGTTTACTTAACGACCCGATTCCTTACTGCCACATAGTTACCACAACCACCCATAAAACCCTGCGCGGCCCGCGCGGAGGAATGATCCTCATGGGTAAGGATTTCCAGAATCCCTGGGGACTCAAAACTCCCAAAGGCGAGATTAAAATGATGTCGACCATGCTCGACAGTTCCGTTTTTCCGGGTGTACAGGGCGGCCCGCTGGAGCATGTAATTGCTTCAAAAGCAGTAGCTTTCGGCGAAGCCCTGAGCGATGAGTATATGGAATACATCATACAGGTGAAAAAGAATGCCCAGGTAATGGCCAAAGCCTTTGTTGATAAAGGTTACAAAGTTATTTCAGGCGGCACCGATAACCACCTGATGCTCATCGATCTGCGCTCAAAATTCCCCGAAATTACAGGTAAGCAGGTCGAAAACACCCTGGTAAAAGCTGATATTACCATCAATAAAAATATGGTGCCATTCGACAGCCGCACTCCGTTTACCACTTCAGGGATCAGGGTGGGAACACCTGCCATCACCACCAGGGGTTTGAAAGAAGAACATATGCCGGTAATCGTTGACCTTATTGACGAGGTGATCGCAAATATTGACAATGAAGCTGTTATAGAAAAAGTACGCGGCAAAGTGAACGACCTGATGAGTGGCTTCCCGCTTTTCGCTTATTGATCTTTATAAAAATATTATCGCACAGGCGGCAGGACATAAAGCGTTCCTGCCGTTTTTTCTTTAATGGATTGATGTAATTTCGTGCTTGTTAAGGTAAGTTTTTTCGCATTATGAAAACAGTTATTCTTGTCCGTCATGGAAAAGCCTCGCATGACGATATTTCAATGGCGGATGTCCAGCGGCCGCTCACTGCCGAAGGACGCAAGCGGACCAAACGTATTGCCAGGTACCTTGCTGATAAAAACATTGGTATTGAGAAGCTTATAACAAGCCCGGCTGTCAGGGCATTCGAAACGGCAAAGATACTGGCCTGCGAGCTGGAGATAAGCCCCGCGGATTTTATCATTGAAAAATCAATCTATGAAGCCGTGCCAGATCAGATTTTCAATTTGCTGTATTCCTTACCCGATGAGGTGAACCGCGTGATGATCGTAGGCCATAACCCGGCGCTATATTTATTCGCAGTTCAGTACATGCAAACCCCGGTCGACTCTCTGCCGACTTCGGGAGTTGTTAGTTTGGAATTTGACACGGAAAAGTGGACTGATACCGGAAGCTGTCGTGCTGAGGTTGCATTCATCATGTTTCCGTCAATGTTAACATAAACTTAATCAAAACATTGTTGCCTGCAGGGGCGTTATATCTGTATCTTTGATTCAATTACGGATAAATTCCGGAAACTATGGCCAAAAAGAAAGCGCATATAATCAACCGGGAACTCTCCTGGCTGCAATTCAATGCTCGGGTGTTGCAGGAATCGATTGATCCGGACACACCCCTTCTCGAAAAAATCAAATTCCTGGGTATATACTCCAATAACCTGGATGAGTTTTTCCGCATCAGGGTAGCCACACTCAACCGCATGACCGGGGTTAACAAAAAACTCTATGGCGATGTGAGCATTAATCCCAGGAAAACGCTCAAGGAGATCAACCTGGTTGACAAACAAAAGCAGGTGGAGTTCCAGGGAATTTTCCGCTCAATTGTCCATGACCTGGCAAAGAACAATGTGTTTATTGTCAACGAAAAAGAACTGACGAAAGAACAGGGAGAATTTGTCTCGGCCTATTTCCAGGAAAATGTTCGGTCGAAGCTCTTCCCGATCATGCTGGGAAACCTGCGCAAAGCCACGCTCGACGACCGTTCACTCTACCTCGCCGTCGTGCTGCAGGTGCGCAACAACGCTGACCGCGAACGCTATGCGCTGATTGAAGTGCCGGTGGGCCCGCTGCCCAGGTTCCTAAGGCTCCCTGACCAGGAGGATAAAAAGTACATTATCCTGCTCGACGATATTATCCGGTACTGCCTCGACGACATTTTCTCGGTTTTCGGTTTTAATGTTTTCAGGGCTTATGCCATCAAGTTTACCCGCGATGCCGAGCTTGATATTGACAGCGATATTTCGAAGAGCTTTCTTGAAATCATGAGTGAAAGCCTCAAGCAGCGGGACGTAGGCTCTCCGGTTAGGTTTACCTACGACCGGCACATGCCTGAAAAACTGCTGAGCATGGTACTGGCGCTGCTCCAGATCACCAAGCGTGATACGGTACTGCCGAGCGGCCGCTATCACAACTTTCGCGATTTCATGCATTTCCCCGACTTGGAAATCCCGGGTGCGACGTTTGAAAAGTGGCCGCCGCTTCCGCACCCGGCTTTGTCGGGAAAGGAGAGCATTTTTGCCCGTATCCGCAAAACGGATATCATGGTTCAGTACCCTTACCAGTCGTTTCACCACATCATCGACCTGCTGCGCGAAGCGTCCATCGATCCGCAGGTGAGAGCCATTAAAATGACACTTTACAGGGTTGCCAGTTCTTCAAATGTTGTGAATGCCCTTATCAACGCGGCCCGCAACGGTAAGGAAGTGACGGTTTTCCTCGAAGTACAGGCCAGGTTCGATGAGGAAGCCAATATTTTCTGGGCCGAAAAAATGCAGGAAGAAGGGGTACGTGTCATCCAATCCATTCCCGGATTTAAGGTTCATGCCAAACTGCTGCTTATCCGCCGCCACGAAATTGACGAAAAGAATGTTTACTATGCTGGTATCAGCACCGGCAATTTCAACGAAACAACAGCAAAAATCTACGCCGACTCAACCCTTTTTACTGCCAACAAGGAAATAGCCTCCGAAGTAAATTCCGTTTTTCACCTTTTCGATTCAAAGTACAGCATTCCCCGTTTCAAGCACCTCGTGGTGGCGCCCTTTGCCATGCGCAATTTTTTCATCAGGCTAATTAACAATGAGATACGTATCGCAAAAAAAGGCAGGGAAGCATGGATCATACTTAAGCTGAACAGCCTGGCCGATGAAAAAATTGTACGGAAACTCTATGAAGCCAGCCAGTCGGGTGTAAAAATAAAACTGATTATCAGGGGTATTTGCGTTTTAATTCCTGGTGTTCCGGGACTTAGCGACAATATCGAAGCCATCAGCATTGTTGACCGTTATCTCGAACATTCAAGGGTGTTCGTGTTTTGCGACGGCGGCGATAATAAGTATTTCATTTCGTCAGCCGACTGGATGGTGCGCAATTTCGATAACCGCATCGAAACAGCCTGCCCGGTTTATGATAAAACGTTGCAGCAGGAATTGATGAAGATGTTGCAGATACAATGGAGCGATAATTCGAAAGCCAGGTACCTGGGCGAAAAAAATACCAACGAGTACCGTGAACGGGAAACCGGCGAACTGAAAATTCAGTCGCAGCTCGAAACTTATAATTATTTCCTGAACAACAGCCTGAAGAAATAACCTCACCCGGTCATCTCTCCACTCTTACACTGTCGACAAGGTATCGAGAATCGCCGCGCCATGGCAGGGTTCCATTCTTTTCCTCGTAATGAATCACGATAAACCGCCCCTGGATGCTGTCGAGTTGATTGACAATTTTAGTGTCTTTTACCGAAAACAGGAATTTTTCCGATGCCAGCACCACATCTTTATTGCTCTGGACGCTGCTCAGTATTATTTCGCCTTCATAGGTCTTGAAAATGGTGCCTTTGCGTGAGAATTTCTGCAGCAAACCAGCCCGGTATCCGTCGCTGTAAGTGAAGAAATATTTCCAGTAAACAAAGGCTGCGATAAACAGTAAGAATATGAAAATGAACCAATACAAGATTCGTTTGAGTTTGCGAAAGATCTTGTTAACCGGTTTTTTGGTTTGGGTATTCGGCCCGTTGTTTGGGGTCGGTTGTGCAGGTGTGTCGGCCATGGCTCATTGCTTTATGATATGACAAACATAGTGAAAAATATGGCATAAAAGTATTTCGAAACAGGTAACTTATCAGTCCGCAGTCGTTACCAGTAATTTTGCATATACAAACTGTCTCCCGAAAAAGAATTGTATATTTGAACTGTCGGAAAAGCCATGACAACAAAAGATTACATACTAAGTACCATAAGGATGCATAAAGCTGAACTGAAGAAATTCGGGATTCAGAATATTGGATTATTTGGCTCGTATGCAAGAGATGAACAATCAAAAAAAAGTGATATTGATATTCTGATTGATTTTGACCCGGACAAAGAGAATTTCGATAATTATATGGCTGTTTATGATTATTTTGAGAAACTTTTTAAAAATGAAAAGGTTGAGATTGTGACTAAAAATGGGTTAAGCCCCTATATTGGCCCCAGGATATTAAAGGATTTGATGTATGTCTAAAGAACCTGTAGAGTATTTAAAACACATCCTGGATGAATGTAATTTCATTTTATCAGTGACGGGCAATGATTTTTCCAAGGAAGATTTGTTGCAGGACGAAACATTGAAAAGAGCACTTGTAAGGAGTTTAGAGATTATTGGGGAAGCAACGAAGAAGATACCTGCTGATTTTAAAATAAAATGGATTTCTGTCAACTGGAAAAACATGGCCGGTATGAGAGACAGGCTCATTCATGATTATATGGGGATTAACTATTCGATTGTATGGGATGTTGTTAGAAATAAAATACCTGAATTATCGGAACAGATAGCCGAAGTTATAAAAAATGAATAAATCACTACAGGTAGTGCCTGTAGGCTTCGTTTCCAGAGCAGTTCTGATAGTACCTGAAGGGTTTATGTGCCCACATCTATACTGTACCTCTCTTGATTGCACTCCTCTTCCTATCAAATACTTGCAACTGCAGGGAACACATATTTCACCGTTATGAGCAGTGAGTACGTACGCAAGGCAATAATTTCACCCGATATGGGCAGTGAGTACGTACGCAAGGCAATAATTTCGCCCGATATGGGCAGTGAGTACGTACGCAGGGCAATAATTTCACCCGATAAGGGCAGTGAGTACGTACGCAGGACAATAATTTCACCCGATATGGGCAGTGAGTACGTACGCAAGGCAATAATTTCACCCGATATGGGCAGTGAGTACATCAAGAGCCGATATTTTCCGCAGGAGTCATAACAGGATTGAAGTTGAAAGGGAAGTGTCCAATCTGTTGAATAAGTCCCGTAATGAGGACATTATGTTCAAAGAAATCCAACTAAGTTTAAAAGGAATCAACCTTTCCTTGGGAACAGATGTCTACATTTGTATCAGAAAGCTGATACATGATATCCTCTGAAGAAGCACCTGGAATTGTAGCCCAGTGTTTGAAGAAATTCAATACAAAATTTAACTGCAAAAATCAATAAACAATGAGCCTTCTTGTGCTTTCGCTTGCCCCGGTCATTATCATTCTTGCGTACGTTTATATACGCGATAAGTACGAAAAGGAGCCACTCCGGCTTGTCCTGAAAGGGCTTGCAGCCGGTGCGATAATACTGATACCGGCAGCTTTCATTGAAGAAGGCCTTGGCCGGTTGCCTGAATCCCGGGGACTGATTCCCGGTGCTCTTTACACAGGTTTTGTCGTTGCAGGTGCAACGGAGGAACTCCTTAAATTCCTGATGGTGTACCTGTTGTTTTTCCGCAACAGGAACTTCAACGAAAGGTACGATGGGATTGTATATTCTGTAGCAGTTTCGCTGGGTTTTGCTGCCCTCGAGAATGTATTGTATGTTTTCCGCGGCGGGATGCAGGTAGGTTTGCTGCGGGCATTCACCGCCGTGCCGGCCCATGCTTTCTTCGGCATGATCATGGGATACTATTTCGGACTTGCCCGCTTTGTGCAGGGTGCAAAAAGTAAAAACCTGCTGAAGGCGATTGCTTTGCCCTGGTTTTTCCATGGCTTGTATGATTTTATACTCTATTCGCAGAATCCCTGGCTCTTACTGACGTTTGTTCCCTTGATGATCGTTTTGCTCGTAACCGGCATGAAGCGGATAAAACAACATCAGCTGGCATCGGCATTCAACCCTAAGTCTGAAAGCTTTCTTGAACTACCTGCAGATGAAGCTGATACAACACAAGAAGATCAAACAAGTGAAGCATGAAAACATCTGATATTCTCCATAAATACCTGCTCAAACTAAAACCGGGAGTTCCCAAAATTGTGCTGATCATCGTGGGCGCTTCAGTTTGGGCCTTTGCCTCATACCGCATTTTAAAACTTGGAATCAGGGAGATTGAGCGCGAGGCACTGCACCAATGGGTGAACTACCTGATAGGATTTGCAGGTTTTATTCCGTTTTTTGTACTGGTTTTCAGGAAAGTAAGCCGGAAATATGTCAGCCGGATTATCAATCACAAACAGAGGCGGCCTTGCGTTTTCGGCTTTTTTGACCTGCGTGGTTACGTGCTGATGTCGTTTATGATCACTGCCGGCATACTTGTTAGCCACTGGAGTGTAATTCCTGAACTTTATAAAGGCACATTCTTCATTTCGCTCGGGTTATCGTTGCTGGCTTCGGCGGTTTACTTTATCATCGAAGGCATAAAGTTCATCAGGGCTGGGAAGCTTGATAGCTAAGGTCAGAGATAAATGGCGACTTCGCCCAGTGCTTTACGGTTTTTCATCCCTTTCTTCACAAATTCCTGGCGGGGATAACCCAAAGGAGTGATGGCAAAGACTTCCTCATAGCTTTTCAGCTCCAGCGCTTCACGCAAACGCTGATAATCGAAATGGGCAATCCAGCAAGTGGCAACGCCTTCGTTAGTAGCTGCAAGAATCATATGTGTCATGGCAATTGTGAGATCGGTTTCAAGGCTGTTGTATCCGTCGGGGCGGCGCCATGCTTCCCTGCGATTGCCTGCTACTATGAGTATGTGGGGAGCATCATACATCCAGGACCTGTCGTAACAACGCCTTACTTTTTCCAGCATAGTGTACGACGACACCAGGTAGAAATGCCATGGCTGAAAATTTGCCGCCGAAGGGGCAATTCTTCCGGCTTCCAGGATCCTTTTAAGGATGTCTTTGTCAACAGGCTTCATGGAGTCGTAATTTCTCACGCTCTCACGCTGCATGATCACATCCGCAAATTCCATGATAAGTTATGTTTGGTTGAAAAACGGTCAATTACTTCATTCCGATGCCTTTACCGGATTCAAGATTTGCAATCACCTCCGCAATCCTGCGCATCAGGGTTTCTTCTTTTTTGCAGCTGCCAACCCAACCGATGATGTTTTTTTGCTGCGACGGAGGTAAAAGGTTAAACGTTTCGGAGGCTTTATTGTTTGCCTGCAAAGCCGAAACAAGAGCAGAGCTAATCGATGGATTCTCTGTAACCTGTTTAATACCAGGCGCTTCGTTTATCCAACCGGAGATGCTCTCTAATCCGGGTTGGGCCATCTTCCCTTCAGCCAGCAGTCGCCTGACAATCGTTTTGTTCCTTTCCGACCATTGGCTTTTCCTCGCCCTGGGCGTATATTTCTGCTTGTAACTGTCGCCATCAATGCTTTTAAGTATGCTGTCTATCCAGCCGAAGCACAGAGCCTCTTCAAGCGCCTCCTGCCTCGTTACGGAAGGTTTACCTGATGCTTTTTTAAAATGGACCAGCCAGATGCCCTTTTCGGTAGCAGCATTTGCACTCAGCCAGTTACGCCAGGCTAACCTGTTTTCGAACGAAAGCTCTTTTTCACCTGACATCTGTGAGGTGTTGCTGGTTTGACCTTTCATTTATTACGATTTTATCCCACCCAGTTTATCGGCCCACTTTTCGGGGAAACCGGCATAATAAGCGTTCCAGTCTGTGCCGGTTTTGCGAATATGCCATATGCTGTAAAAATGACGCATTGCAGAAGGTAATCCCACGATGACCAGGTACAGCGGCCCCAGTATTCGGCTCTGTATCGAGTGCCCGAACTCATGCATCTTGCAGTCGTTTGCCAGGTTTTTGAAACGATTTGAGCGTTTTGTCCAGAAAATAAATAATCCAAGGGAAACTCCGCGATGCGGCGTTTCGATAAATAATCGTTCCTGTCCGAATTCAGTTTTCAGGATTTTACCTTTTCGCTTCAGGCTGAAGTATGTTGCCAGCCCGACAATGTTCTGGGGAAGTTCCCAGGCAAACAGAACACATCGCAACAGCCACCTGAAAAGCATTGCCATATAGGTTAGTAAATTTTTAGTTAGCAGGAACTTCAAGTTCCATGCCAAGCCATTTTGAAAGGGCATTGTAAACTTCCTTCTTCTGCTCAACACTCAGTGAACCGATATGCGCGCCATGCGTGCCGCCTTTCTGTACTTCTTTCAGGCTGCCTGTGCCGGGTTTGATCTTTGCGCCGGTTGCTCCCCATGGATCAGCTTCGCCATAAATGTATATCATGTGTTCCGGATTGCTCCTGATAAACTTTTTCAGCTTTTTGATGTATGAGTTGTCCCACTTTATCTCGACACCTTTCGGCACGAAAGCTGAATTAGGGTAGTCCTTGTTTTTCAGGTACTTGCTGAAAGGTTTTTCGTTGTATTCATAATAACCCAGCTGGGTGTAAAACTGGTAATTGGCCGGGCTGAAAGCCTCAACTGCATCGGTGTACCAGTAAGGCGATACAATCCTGACAAGGTATTTTACCATCTTGTCGGGTGTGGTTGATGCAAGATCAGGCAGTTTTTCGCAGTTGGCATAATATTGCCAGAAGGAAAACGGGAACTCAAGCACCGAATAATCATAGGCTTCTTCGGCAGGCATCAGGTTGAATTTAAAACCAACCTTGGTGCAATAATCTTCGTAGATCGGGAGAAGATCCTTTTTTTTCTGCATCCAGTAATCCTGTATTTCCCTGATATGAGTTCTGCATTCAGGAGTTCCCACAGTATTAAAATGACGGTCGATCCGCTTGTCGAGCCTTTTGTAGTTTATGGGTGCCACATAGGGTATTGTAACATCAACATCTTCAGGATAATACACTTTGTATTCGGTAGCTGTCTGACCACCTTTGCTCACACCGGTGGCCAGCCATTTTCCTTTATAAACCTGGCCGAAGAGCGTCCTGATGTAATGGTAATCACCTGCATCCTGCCCGGCAGTAAGGTATTTCCAGTCGAGAGGGGTAGGGGTGGAAGCGCCAAAGTAGCGATGTTCAACATATAACTGGTTAGCATTGAGAATCCGGGTGGGCTCGCTTTGCACATATCCGTTGATGTTGCCGGCGCTGTACCCTTCGGTTTCCATCACAACAGGGCGCTTGAAATCCTGGTGCCCCACATAGATTCTCTGTTTAAACTGTGCCCCGTTCTTATTGTTATGATCAACCAGTTGAGGCAGCATAACAACGTAAAATTCTTTAAACGCTGACGAGTCAACCTTTTTTACTTCAGTTCCCGGTATCGAGACGAGAAATTTATAAAGTTCGCTCTCCTGTGCCCAGCTGAATGACGAGAGAAAAATGAGTAGCAGCGTTACAATCCCGGAAGTTTTCATCTATTAAGTTTTTCGGGCAAATTTACCGAAAACTAAACGTTTGCCGGAAACCTTTTCGGCGATTGATAAAATTCAATCTTCAAATCATACATTTTACCAAGTAAATGCCGGTGATTGCTACTTTTGCAGAAAGCAAACCCGGGATTATGATTCTGCCACGCGAACAAGCGCTTGAATTGCTTCATGAGCATATAAAGAACGAAAGAATGATCGCCCATTGCCTGGCGTCAGAAGCTGTGATGAGGGCCCTGGCACTGAAACTGGGTCGGGATGCGGATGCCTGGGGACTCGCAGGCCTGCTTCACGACATTGATGTTGAGGACACCAATGCCGATCCTTACACACACGGACTGCAGGGTGCTGATCTGCTGCAAGCGATGGGCATGGACGAAGACATCGTGGATGCCATACGAATGCACAACGAAGTTGCCTCGGGTAAGGAGCGAACAACGCTTTTTCAGCATGCCCTGGCAGCAGGTGAAACCATTACAGGCCTTATCACCGCTACAACTTATGTTTATCCCGACCGCAAAGTGGCCTCCGTTAAACCATCCTCCGTGGTGAAACGCATGAAGGAAAAGGCGTTTGCTGCTTCGGTCAAGCGTGAAAATATTATGGAATGTGAAATGATAGGAATTCCTATCGCTGACTTTGCCGCACTTTCCATTGCCGCCATGACTGAGATAGCTGACGATATTGGGCTTTGACAACGACTTTTCAAAGTGAATTCAAAGCAAAAAGATGTACTTTTGAAATATGGGAATCATTGATAACAACCTGGATAAAATAAAAATCTTGTGCGAGAAGTATAAGGTAGCACGACTATTTGTATTTGGTTCGGTGTTAACTGAACTCTTTGATAAATCGAGCGATATTGATTGCCTGGTTGATTTTAAGGACGTGAATGTTGACGAATATGCTGATTATTACTTTGGTTTCAAGAAAGCAATGGAGAACTTGCTGAAGAGAGAGGTTGATCTGGTTGAAGATAAAGCCATCCGGAATCCATATTTGCGCGAGTCAGTAGATAACTCAAAAAGGTTAATTTATGGATAACGAAATCAAAACCTGGCTTTACGATATTCTGCAATCCATCGACGAGATAGAAAGTTATTATATCAGCAAGCCAAAGATTTTCCTTGAGTTTACTACTGATGTCAGGACCAAACGGGCAATTGAGCGTAATATTGAGATTATTGGCGAAGCGGTGAACAGAATCATCAAAAGAGATAAGGAATTCAACCTTGAAAACGCAGAAAAGATAATCGGAACAAGAAACCGGATCATTCATGGTTACGACAGGGTTTCCGATGAACTGATATGGAGTATTGTGATAAGCCACATTCCAAAACTTCGGGAACAAGTTGCAGAATTGCTTAATGAATGATTGCCGGAACTTGAAAAAAAAGACCTGTTTCAAAGCATAAACTATGTTTCGTAATTTTTTAAATAAAATACCACCGTTTCTCAAGGACAAATACTTCCTTACAATAGTCGTGTTCCTGGTGTGGATACTCTTCCTCGACAGAAACAACCTTATTTCGCAATTCCGCCTGCATAAAGAGCTGCAGGCACATAAACGCCAAATGGAGTTTTATCTTAAAGAAACATTTAACGATAGTGTTGCATTACAAAAAATCACTACCGATACTGCTGAAATGGAGCGTGTCGCCCGCGAAAAATACTTTATGAAACGCGACAGTGAAGATATCTACCTGATTATCCCCAAGCCTACGGCCAAAAAGTAGCGAACTTTCACGGCACGAAATTTGTTAAATCTCTACCGAAAATATTTAACGAATGAAAAACATCCGCATAGCTTTTATTGCCACGTTTGCCATTATTTCAGGCACAATTACCGCACAGGTTACTGCACCACAACTGCCCGTCGATCCTGACACAAAGCTCATTGTTTATAAAGAAGTGGTGAATCAGGCGGGGACAAAGGAACAGCTATTTAACCGCGCGGTGGAATGGTTACCCAAACAATTTGTTAACCCTGTGGATGCAACCAAGGTGCGTAACCCCGAAACCGGGCTTATTGAGATCCGTCACCGTTTTGATGTGAGCTATGAAGAAAAAAATGTCCCCCGCACCTCATGCTCAATCGATTACACTATGAGGCTCGAGTTTAAGGATGGCCGCTACCGTTATACGATCTCCGATTTTCTGATACACGATGTATCACGTGCCCCGGTTGAACGCTGGCTCGACAAGAACGATAAAAAATACACCCCAGCCTGGGATGCCTACCTCGCCGAACTGGACCAGGATGTTAAAGCCCTGATAGAAAGCCTGAAAAAAGGCATGATGCCGCCTCCTGAAAAGAAAGAGGATATTTGGTAGTCCTGGTTAATGGAAATCAGTTAATAGTAAATGGTTTCCAGATTCAGTAATCTGCTATTTCTCTGGTTTCACCGCAGTCCGGGCAACACCGTCATAAGTTACATTCTTCACCTTTGTCAGGTACTCGATGAGCGTTTGGGCTGTTGTTTTAAACTGTGATGCCCCTGCATCGCGGTGATCGAAACGATAGCTGGCAGCAATATAGCTGTTTACGCCCACAGTGTATTCCTTATTGGGATCGAGAGGGGAACCGTTCACATCAGTGATTTTTACGGCAGTGCAAAGACCGTTCTGATCGGTCACAACAGTATATTTCACGCCCGAAGGGATCAGGTCCACCTCCTTGTTTCGGTTGAATGCATTGCTGATCAGTGACTGGATTTCAGCTATGTTCATTTTGTAAACAATCACTTCATTACCAAACGGGTCAAGCCGGTAAACATCCTTAAGCATGATATCGCCTTTCGGAATGCTGCCGATGCGTATGCCGCCGGTATTCTGAAAACTGATATCAACACCATGAATAGCTGTTACTGCATCAGTCATTAGTCCGCCAAGGGCATTTTCACCGGTGAAATCATTTTCAGCGACGGCAATCACGCGGTTCAGCTCTTTGTTATCATTGTACTTGTCGATAGCAGCCTGCACTGCAGCATCCGACGATTTCACCGAAGCCAGCGGAATCAGTTCATATTTGCGGTCAACGATCTTCTTTTTGTCGATGATAAGGGTTGTTTTCCCCACATTTTTCAGGCCCGAACCTGTCTGAACGATCATCACATTACCTTCCATCATGGGTGCAGTCATGGTGGTATGAGAATGCCCGCCTACGATTACATCAATTTGCGGCATGGCTTTGGCCAGCGGAACGTCGCCTTCAACCCCTAAGTGGGTGAGGGCAAGGAGCATGCCGTATTTATCTTTTAACCAGGAAAATTCCTTGGCTTTGGTTATCCCATCGGTAAACTTCACACCAGTCATACGGCTGGGATGCGAATCCGGCATGCCGTTATCTCCCAGTTGAATGATACCCAGCACGGGTATTTTAACCTTCCCGGCCTTCAAAAGATGATAAGGCTTGGGTTGTTTGAGCACAGCCCCTGAAGCGTCGATGTTGCAACTGATGAAAGGGAAATTGGCCTGCTCACGCCTTTTGTTGAAAAATTCCTGCCCGAGGTCAAATTCATGGTTACCAATGGCGCTGAGGTTGAAACCACATTGATTCATCAGGTCAATCATGGGATACCCTTTGTCCTCAACCATGTCAACCACCGGGTTGCCGGTGAAGTTGTCACCAGCCGAGAACAGAAAAATATAAGGATGGCTCTTGCGCAGGCTGTCGGCAAGGTATGCCAGTTTGGCCATGTTATCGATTTTGGCGTGCATATCGTTCACATGCAGGATGATAACCTCCACGGGGCCTTTGTGTTTTTGGGTGTAAGCCGGTTGAGTGACTGCGAGAATGAATGAAAGCGAAAGAATGAATGGGACGAGTATTTTTTTCATGGTTATTTGGTTTTTCTGATTGTAAGTATCTGTCCGTCAGTGAGCCGGCCATCAGGTTCGGTGATATTGCCGTAACGGTCGTAAACGGTGTAGATGCCTTTGATCACAAGTCCTGCCGAACGGAGTGAATAGCTTCTTAACGCATCAATGACACGGGCGCCTGTAAAAATCGCAATTTCTTTCCTGTTGACAAAAACTTTCATTGGCTGGCGGGGATAATTAGTCGTGAAGTGCTGTCAGGCTTCAATTGTAATGATTCATTATCAATGTTTTGAATATGAACAATGCCGGGCGATTTACCTTTTTGGAGGCTTCCGAGGCTGTCGAAACCAAAAAAGCGGGCTCCGTTCAGTGTGGCCCAGCCAAGCATTTCCTGCAAAGGTATATGCCGGAAATGAGCCGAAATTGTTTTCATTTCTTCAAGTACCGATAGCTGGTGATTCGAAGCCAGGCTGTCGGTTCCCAGTAGTATATCGCACTCATTTTCAATGAACAGCGGGATTTCGGGCAGGCAGCTTTCGATGTAGAGGTTGGCATTGGGGCAGAAGCACCAGGCGAGTTGCCGGAGGTTCTGCAGGGCAAAGCGGATGTCAGCGCTTGTTGCGAAAGTGTTGTGGACCAGCAGCGTTTTTCGGTTTTTGTTAAGGTAAGGAGCTATGCTTTCGAGCGGTAGTTTACCAGTGGGTTTATAAGGTTCAAGGCCGGGATTATAGAACAGCCGCCGGTCAGCGATGGAACCTTTGCCGGTTTTAAAGAAAAGCTCCTCGGCAGGCGTTTCCTGGTGGTGGATTGATATAGGACTGTTTTCCTGAAGGGCGGCAATCAGCTTAAAAAGCTGCTTAGTCACCGAATAGGTTGAGTGAGGCGTAACCGAAGCGCTGTTGTTTCGTTTCAGTGCCCTGAAACTTTCAGCCAGTGCGGTGCCTTTTTCATAAGCAATGGAAGCCCTTGCGGGGTCAGATGCAAACACTTCGGCAAAGGTGTGAAACAGCATCGGTGACAATTCCTTAAACTGCTGTGTGGCAGTAGAGTTGCTGATATCACCGGTTGCAACCACTCCTGAAAGATACATTGCTGTCCCTTCCTTTTGTATGGCTTCTTCCTGGTTTACAGGAAGTTTGCCATGGCGCAGGTTGTCAAGTGAGCGGAGAAAACCGTCAAGCCCTGTACCGCTTTCTATCAGCCCTTTGGCCCAGGAAAGCTCGAGGTGGCAATGAGCATTCACAAATCCCGGGCACAAAATGCCATCAAAATGCTCAATCTCTCCTTCCGGAATACTGGCTTCACCAGGTTCCAGGATATCCGCGATACGGCCTGCATCATCCACTGCCACAATGCCGTTGGCAATGGCAGGACTGCTAATAGGGAAAATATAACCGGCAGACAAGAATCGCATGAAACAAGGCTTGGAAAAGCAAAAATAGCGAAATGGCGGGGAATATTACGATGTGAAAAGATGGAATATAGGCTTGTGTTGAGGATACGAGGGTGGTTGTCGTTTTGTCTGGTTTTCGTGCGAAGTGAGAATGATATAATAACTAAAGGAGGAGGGAATCTAAAAAGCCAAAATTCTCTTCAAAAAAAATCAACAAATATTTCTTTTTACAAATTGTAACACTTACTGTTTTTGTAGATTTGTAAATAATTCCTCGAGAGTATTTATTATCAACATCTTATAAAAATGGATTTCAAAGACCAAATCAAACAACTTAGTGACAGAGTTTTAAAGCTCAAAGACCAGATTCAAACTGAAGAAGCAACAAAGAATGCTTTTATTATGCCTTTTTTACAAAGCCTAGGTTATGATGTATTCAATCCATTAGAAGTTGTTCCTGAATACATTTGTGATCTTGGCCTAAAGAAAGGCGAAAAGATTGATTATGCCATATTTAGAGATGGCAAACCAACAATATTGATTGAGTGTAAACATTGGGCGCAAAACCTTGATATACATGACGGTCAATTACTCAGATATTTTCATGTTTCTAAAGCTAGATTCGGCTTACTGACCAATGGAATAATCTATCGTTTCTATTCTGACTTGGTTGCGCCAAATAAAATGGATGAGAAGCCTTTTCTTGAGTTTAATATTACTGAGATTAAAGATAATCAGATTGAAGAACTCAAGAAATTCCATAAGTCTTATTATGACGAGGAGAGTATCATAAATACTGCTGCCGAATTGAAATATACAATCGAACTAAAGAATCTAATTCAACAAGAGTTAAATAACCCTACTCCTGAGTTTGTTAAACATTTTGCAAGACAAGTTTATCCTAGTGTAATTACGGCTAAGATACTTGAACAGTTTACAAGTTTGACTAAAAAGTCTGTACAACAATACTTTAGCGATTTAATAACTGATAGATTCAAATCTGCAATCAATAAGGAAAATGAGGCTGATAAGGTAATTGAGCAACCTAAAAATGTAGATACAATTGAAGAGGCAGTTAATAAGATAGTTACGACAAACGAAGAGTTGGAAAGCTTTATTATCGTTAAGTCTATCATTAGACAAAGATTGCCAGTACAAAGAATCTACTATAGGGATTTTCAATCATGTTTCACTATATTACTCGATGATACCATTCGAAAACCAATTTGTAGATTATACTTAGAGAGCGAGAAAAAGTACATTGGCTTGTTTGACGAGCTGAAAAAAGAAACAAAATATGAACTGCTCACATTGGATGATATTTATCTGTATTCGGATGCATTATTAAAGACAATTGAAGGATACTTGAAGTAGGGTCGGCATTTTTTCAGGATACTTGCATTGATTTGTTTTTATTGTTGAAATAACAAATCTTATTGAGAAATTTTCAATCGACAACTCATGTTATCTATGCGATAACAACAGGTTGCGCAATTTCCTATTTTTGTCTCTATGGAAAACTCATTCAAAATTAGCGGCAACATCGTTGATGTGGTACGCGGTGTAATTTTCAAAGGCATTG
>Ga0209099_1001969_pt1 | contig 19048 bp, 23 predicted proteins | sample AD_JPNHW2_MetaG_FD_184430 | JGI IMG/M metagenome (GOLD analysis project Ga0209099, IMG submission 184430) | Active sludge microbial communities of municipal wastewater-treating anaerobic digesters from Japan - AD_JPNHW2_MetaG (SPAdes) (version 2) | ecosystem: Engineered > Bioreactor > Anaerobic... | reverse complement strand
TATACCGCTTGTTGAACTAAATCCCGCTTCCGCGGGATAGCTCATTCAAAAATACCCGATTCTTCCTATCATCAGTAACTATTAACCATATAAATTTCTTAAACAGGCAGAAGAAATCTTTTCAGGGAAACCTAAAAACCGGCTTTAAGTACATAGTCCGCCGGCAGGCGGAATTGTAGTTCAACCGGGAACCGAGGACGAAGGACGAGCTTAGCGTAAGCTAATAATCGCCGGGCTCCCGAAAACGGGACAGGGATTGCACGCCGCTCATATTCCTATTTATTGGCAACTGGCATTAATTATTTTGTTATCATTAATATAAAAATCGATAAGAATAAGCCACAAAAGAACGATATTGTCGTGAATAAACCATCTCGTTTATTTTCCTTTCTTTTTTCAATCTTGTTGTATTTTAAAGCAGTACCAGGTCCTACGAATATAGGAATTGGGTCTTCTTTATTAATTGTTTTAAAAATTAGTCTCAATAAATGATAAAAAACAAAACTAACAATCATTGAAATCCAAAGATTCACAATCTTATGATATAATAATCCATTCAATAAAATCATTAGTATCCATATTATAGAAAAATAGGGATTCCTGAATCTAAGTCCAAGTGCAGTAGAGTGTGTCGAGAATATCGGAATAAAGCCAGCAAAAAATACAATTATAAAATAGTTTTTTCTCCCCAGTCAGATAATCCAATTATCAATGGTATAATTGTTATTAAAATGAATGAGCTTATTATTAACCAATCCTTTATCTTTAGTTCCATGTTTGTTGCGATGTCTTTTTTATGCTTGTTGCCAACGAACAAGTGTATGAAACGTGGCAGTCTGCGGAGAGTGTCATTGTCAGCCGACAATGACGTTCGAGCGAGCGACGACGTTTCGGGAAGGTAGTTCCCTGCCATGTTTTATTGCACGATGTTGAACTAAATCCCGCTTCCGCGGGATAGCTCATTCAAAAATACCCGATTCTTTCCTATAATTAAGAATTATTCACCTAAAAAAATTCTGATTATGAGAAAGAAATCGGGTTTTACCATTGTGGAACAGGCCATAGCGCTTGTTCCTGAATTCGCAAGCGTTGTCCATAAACTGGAACAACAGGTTACACTGCGTGGGCAGAGTAAAAGTACACTAAATAACTATATCCGGCGCATCGCGTTGTGTGTGTTGAATTTCGGCAGACTGCCGGAACAACTGGATCCGGAGGAAATCAACGAATACCTGGTATCCCTGGCGCTCGATCCTAAATCGCCATCGCGCAGCAGCTTTAAACACATGGTTTACGGGTTGCGCTACTACTTTCGCCTGCTGGGGATGAACAAGAACGCCATTGCCCTGCCTTCGCTGAAAAAAGAGGCAAAATTGCCGGTTATCCTGAACGCAAAAGAACTGAGAGAGCTTTTTGCGGCGCCTAAATTGCTCAAACAGCGTGTTGTCCTTACTCTGATCTACTCGGCAGGATTGCGCGGACAGGAAGTTATCAACCTTAAAATATCGGATATTGACTTTGAGCGCAAAACCATCCATATACGACAGAGCAAGTACAAGAAGGACCGTATCGTACCGCTGTCGGATTACATGGCCGTTGGGTTGAAGAAATACCTGAAAGCTGAGAACCCTCACATCTGGCTGTTTAACGGCAAGGAAGCGGACGGCCGTTACAGCGTGAAAGGGCTGTCGTGGGTAATGCGCGAGAGCCTGAAAAAGACATCCATTACCAAAGATGTAAGCCTTCATTCCCTGCGGCATTCCTATGCCACGCACCTGCTGGAACAAGGCATTAACATTGTAACGCTGAAGGAACTGCTGGGGCATGCCGAAATCACCACCACCATGATTTATCTTCATATGGCCCAATGCCCCTACATAAAACCTCATAGTCCGCTGGACAGGCTTTATGATTTCCCCAAAGATGAGAACTGACTTTGAACTGGCGGATGCTGTACGAGAGTTTGGAAAGAAATTGATAGCCGGTGAAAAGTTAAATCCGCTACAAATAAAAGTACTCAATCGTGTGGCAATTTGCCGTACACTGGCGCTGGGCGGGCACGAGGAAGCATGTGATGTTTGTGGCGCTGTAAGGTACAGCTACAACAGTTGCGGCGATCGCCACTGTTTACCCCGTTGGATTGTTCAAATATTCTCTTAACCGATTACGCAAATAGATTTTCCCATTGCCTGATTTTAAATACTTCTCTCTGCGTGTAGCATCTTGTTGATTCAAACAACCTTCCCAATAAATTAAAATCAGAGGCCGTCTCTCTTTTGTTGAATAAACCTTTCCCGCATTATGTAATTCTATCCGGGACTGTATGTCTGCAGTGTAGCCTGTATAAAAGTTATTATCTTTCAAGCTAAGAAGTACATAAACATAATATTTCATGTTTTTTTTGTAAATGTAAACAATCCTACGGGGTAAAGTGCCAGGCAACAAAACAGGCTTTCTGGATCGACGAGCTTGTGCATAAAACGTTACCGGCGAAGCACTTTCATATTGTTTTTACAGTGCCGCACCCGTTGAACCAGGTATGCCTGCATAACCAAGGCCTGTATTACAACCTGCTCTTTGCCGCCGTATGGCACACCCTGCGTTTGTTTGGCTACACTCATTACGGAGTTGAAACAGGTGCAATAGCAGTGCTGCATACCTGGGGACAGAACCTGAGCCTTCACCCGCATATTCACTGCATTGTTCCGGCGGCCGGTTATTCAATAGACGGGAAATGGAAGCATATTGGCAATCAGGGCAACTATCTGTACCCGGTACACCAGATGAGCGAAGCTTTTAAAGGGAAGTTGCTTGACAGCCTGAAACGGGCCTTGCGAAAGCGAAACGAATATCCGCAGTTTTACAGTTCATTGCAGGAGGCATACAAAACGAAGTGGGTCGTTCATTGTGAGCCATCCCTGGCCGGAGCCGAACATGTAGTGAAATACCTGGGGCAATACACACACCGGGTAGCCATTACCAACCAGCGCATCCTCGATATAGCCGGAGGCAAGGTAACCTTCATGGCCAAAGATTACCGCGATGGCGCTATAAAGAAGCCTGTAACGCTTGACGGGGTAGAGTTCCTGCGCCGTTTTACGCTGCATGTACTTCCACGGCGGTTTGTAAAAATACGTTACTTCGGCATTTACAACCATACCCTGAAACGTAACCTTGAATTACAGTTTGTTGAAGAGGATAAAACGATTGAAGCCCGGATCAAAGCGCACGAACCGTCGGAAACGAAGCTGCAGCGTATTGAAAGGCTTACGGGCATAAATCCCTGCCGGTGCCCGGTATGTAAAAAAGGGAGAATGGTTATCGTAAGGGAACTGCCCCGAATACGCTCGCCAGATAATGGCTTTTCACTTCAAACCTCTGCTATTACACTTTCCGAAAAATAAAAAGCGCGTTTTAAAGCGTACAGGGATGGATATGTGCCCTATGAGAAGAATAGTGCCTGATTACGCGCCAACCGATATATCTGATTTCATTTGCCGGTACCCAAACCGCGAACTGCAGAATTTTTATCCGCTAAACTTCATTCAACTCTCTTCAGGAAAACATAAAAACCGGCTTTAAGTACATAGTCCGGCAGGGATGTAGTTCAACCGGGAACCGAGGACGAAGGACGAGCTCAGCGTAAGCTAATAATCGCTGGGCGTTGCACGCCGCTCATATTCCTATTTATTAGCCACAGTAATTATTCTCCATTTATTTCGTCAAGTATTTCTTGAATATCATCTTGACATTGTCCGCAAACTGTACCTGCTTCTGTCTCTTCACCAACTTCTTCAACGGTTTTTAAGTTCTTCTCTTTAATGGCTTTTACTATGGTGCTTTTATAAACATCCATACAAGTGCATACTAATTTATCTTCTTTCATAATCAGTCTGTTTAAGCAAGTTCAAAAATTTTCATGTCTTCTTCTACTGTTGTAATGGTTTGTACACCAAAACTTTCTTGTACCGCTTTTAAAAGATTCGGCGTTAGGAATCCTGGCAAAGTCGGTCCAACATGAGTGTTTTTAATGCCAAGATATAATAAAGCAAGATGCACGATAATTGCCTTTTGCTCATACCATGCAATATTAAATACAATTGGAAGTTTGTTTATATCGTCTAATTTTAAAACTTCTTTTAGTTTCAATGCAACAAATGCCCAAGAATAACTATCATTACATTGTCCTGCATCTAATACCCTTGGAATGCCACCAATATCGCCTAATTTTAATTTGTTATAGCGATATTTTGCACAACCTGAAGTAAGAATTACGGTATCTTTTGGTAGTTGCTTTGCAAATTCGGCGTAATATTCACGAGTTTTTTGTCGTGCATCGCAACCTGACATTACAACTAGTTTTTTGATTGCTCCAGAATTTACAGCATCAAGGACTTTGTCGGCAAGTGCAAGAACTTGATTGTGTGCAAAACCAATTGTAATTTCGCCTGTTTCTATTTCCGTAGGAGGTGGACAAGTTTTGGCTAATTCAATAATTTCTGAAAAATCTTTATGTCCGTTTGGAAGTTTCTTTTCAATTCTTTTCCATTCAGGCATTCCTGTTGCTCCGGTTGTGAAAACTCTGTTGTTGTATGTAGTTGCTTTGCGTGGTGGAACTAGACAGTTGGTTGTAAATAAAATAGGTCCGTTAAAAGTTTCAAATTCTTCTAACTGACGATGCCATGCATTACCATAATTACCAATTAAATGCTTGTATTTCTTTAAATTTGGATATGCATTTGCAGGCAACATTTCAGAATGTGTGTAAATATCAATTCCTTTACCTTCGGTTTGAATTAACAATTGCTCCAAATCTTTAAGGTCGTGTCCGCTGATTAAAATTCCAGGATTTTTGCCAACTCCAATTTTTACATTCGTAATTTCTGGATTTCCGAATGTTTCGGTATTTGCTTTGTCTAACAGTGCCATTACTTTTACACCATATTCGCCTGTTTTTACAACCCAATTAAAAGCATCATTCAATTCTATTGGCTTGGTAATCATTACCAAACTTTCTTCCATAAAATTGTAAATTTCTTGTTCTTCAAAACCTAGATTGAAGGCATGTTCAGCATAAGCCGCCATTCCTTTTATTCCAAACAAAACATATTGTTTCAGTCCGCGAATGTCTTCATTGGAGTCGTAAGTTAATGTTCCAACTTCTTTTGCTTTTGCATTAAATTCTTCATCGGTTTTTCCATTCCAATTGATTGATGGATGATTCTCTGCAATTTTAACTTTGCTTTTTAATTCATCACGATACTTAATAGCATCTTTAATTGCCTGAATGATTGATTTATCATCAAAATTTGCATTGGTGATAGTCATAAACAAACAATTGGTAATGTGTTTACTCTCAGCATTTGTGTCTATTCCTTGTTTTCGGGCTTCAATTGTCAAATACGAAAGTCCTTGACAAGAAAACATTAACAAATCCTGAATGTTTGAAGTTTCTTCGGTTTTTCCGCAAACTCCTTTAATTGTGCAGCCTGTATTCTTGGCTGTCTCTTGGCATTGATTACAAAACATAATTTGATTTTTTAAGTTATTAAAAAGTTACAGTTTTATCAGACCAAAGCACCATATTCAAACAATCATTCATTGTTGATATTGGGCAACTTGTATTATCGTCTAATTGTCTTGATTTAAGGCACGTTCCGCAAGCCAATAGCTCTCCGCCTTCTTTGATGAAATTATTTAATTGTTCATCAACATTGTATTTCTCATGTGTCAAACCTTCACATTCAACAGCTTCTCCCATTAGAAACACTTTAACTTCATGTCCTTGTTTTTTTGCTGTAACAGCAAACCGTAAAGCGTTCCACGCTTTTTCGTACTCTTTTGTTTCTAAGATTATTCCAATTTTCATAAGTATTTATTTGAGTTTACAATAATTTGGTTTGTGTTGTGGGCTTAGGCGATTTTACAACTAAAATTCTTGCTTTTGATGTTGATGAATTCGACAAGCAATGTACAATATCTTTCGGACTTTCGACCAAATTGTCTTTTTCAACTGTAATTGTTTCATCGCCAACTCTAACATCAACTGCACCTTCCAAAATGTAAAAAAATACATCAACTGGGGTAATGTGAGGTTTTAGCGTTTCGCCTGATTGTAGTGTTATGTGCATTGCTTGTGCGTTGTCATAATCGTAAAGTTTTCTTACATCTACTTTGTGAGGTGTCTCAACTTTTTGGGTTTCATTTACATTTATTATTTTCATATTATCTGTCGTTTAGGTTCTCTTATTGTGGCTAACGGTCGCAGCTATGCGCAGTGCGGGATTGCGTGGCTACGTCTGTATCAACCGAGACAAAACTTGCTTGCGGGAACTGCCCTTGCCAAACCTCTGAAACCCGCATTGCGTATGAGCTGTTGTTAGGCACTGGCGATTTTTGTCTTTTTATCTCATTTTCAATCAATTTTGCTGCATTGTCTCCCGTGCGTTCGGACAGACACACTCTTTGACAAGCTTTGGCTTTAGCGTTGGCTCGTGGGGCTTGGCAATGTGTGTGGCTGTGAAGCGTGGGCATTACGATATTGCTTTTATTGTTTCGTCTCCGCTTATATTTCTAATCTTTATACGTTTAGGTTTCTTTTCACTTGTTATTTTACCGTCCCAAAATTCTTTTGTTTTTGTACCGTCTTTAATCAAATAGCCAAGTTTGTCAATCTTTAATTCGGTTGAGCTATGCCATTGTCCTTCGCTGTTTTCACAGTCGAGTGCCACTAATTCAATCAATTCTAATCCTTCTTCACTGATGTTTATTGGTTCAAACTTTTTGCCTTTGGCTACCGATTGTAAATTCCCTTTTTGGTTAAACTCATTAATCTTTTGGATTAACCTGTCGCTTACCAATTTTGTAATCTCCGTTGTGAAAACTCCGTCTTTCTCGGTTGCGTTGCATTCAACAATGTCCTCAATAATAACATTGTGAAGCAGGTTTTTAAGGTCTTTTAGCTCAATTTCTATTTCGGTAGCATTGTTGTCTTTTATGAATTTCTCTAATGCTGGTTGGTCGTCAATGTCGATGTAGTAAACAATTACCTTTTTTGCATTAACCTCAAGGTTTTGCAATTCCTGATTGACTATTGTGTTGATTGCAGGAATATCCAATACTTTTTCTTGCGTATTCAATAAATTAGGAACATATACAGGTACAATGCCCTCTTTGCTTTTGGTAATGGCACCAAACCAAAAATTGCTAATCCCTTTTACCCCTTTTTGTAAACCTGGAATAAGCGTTGCCAATTTATCCATTGTTTGCTGTGGGTTGCGGAATAAATTCACACCGTCTTTAATTTCTAATATTTGAAAACTTGCATTTACTTCTTTAAGACGGTCTCTTGTTGTTTGAATACTATTAATTCCAATGTCATTATGAATGAATTTGCGATTCAAAGCATTAGCGACTTTTGCCGTAACTCCACTTCCACCAAAGAAATCTGCAATAATCATATTTTCGTTACTACTTGCTTCGATAATCCTATTTAATAAAGCCTCAGGCTTTTGTGTAGCATAATCTAAACGTTCCTTTGCCATAGGATTTACAATTGGAATATCAAGCCAAAGATTTTGAACAAGTTGACCTTGATACGTGTCTGCATAAATTTTACGATAAATACGACCTGTTCCATTTTCTGGCATTACTAATTCATCATTATCGTAAAGCTCTTGCATTCGTGATTCTTTATAAAGCCAGCCATTTTCAGGTGGTTCAACACCCATAAAATTGTATTTTAAATTTGGACGATATAATGAATTTACAAGTGGCGATTTCATGTATTTCCTGCCATCACCATCATCATAAACAAATCTTTCAGCAAGATAATTTTGAGTGTTTTCATCTTCTAATGAATATTCAGCATTAAAAACATATTCATCTCCTTTACAGTACCAAAAAATGGTATCATTTGTAATTCCAAATTGCTTAGTTGCGTATGAAGTTGCAAGTTTTCTTCGCCATATTATTTCATTAACAAAATTATCTTCGCCAAAAACTTCATCCATTATTATTTTGGCATAATGGGAAACGTGCCAATCCAAATGAAGATAAATACTACCTGTGTCACTAAGAATGCTTTTAATTGCAACAAGATTTTCATATAACCAATTCAGATAATCTTCCTTTTGCCAAATATCGCCATACATTTTTTCCTCAAAAGCTTTGAGTTCATCTAACTCCATTTCCTGTTCGGCTTTCGCAATTTTTTCAGCTAACTTGGGATTTTTGCGTAAGTAAACTTTTTTAGCATAATCAGCACCACTGGCAAAAGGTGGGTCAACATAAACTAAATCTACAGTAATACCTTTTTCCTTTAAATACGCACAAGCCGAAATACATTCGCCACGAATAACAAGGTTTTTCGATGGTTCGCCAACCGTTTCTAAGGTTTCCACTTCGTAATAAGGCATTCCCCGTTTTATGCGGTCGTAAACCTTGTCGTTTTCACGATAACGCAAAACCCTTTGTGTGCGGGTAATGTTGTCTAAAATAGCTTGTCCTTCAACCGTGTTTGGGTAATATGGAATATATTTTACTGGCATATATTAATCGTTAAAAAAGTTATTAATCTTGTTGTTGAGTTTGGTAATGTTGGTTGCGATATCCTTGCTGTCTTCCAAATAAAGAAAATCGAAACGCTGATAGCCAAATTTGTCCTGATTGAGTTTTAAGAACTCGGTCTCAACGTAGCTTTTCTTTTTCTGAAACACTTTATCCTCAGCATACAAAGCACCTTTGGTTTCAATAAGCAATGCTTTATGAATTTTATCTTTTGAGTTTCGTTTCACTACTAAAAAGTCGGTGGTATATTTCCCGATGTTTTTCCAGTATTTGCCTTCTTTTGCAAAACAGTTTATTACAAACTCTGTTAAACCTCGTTCGCCATTGTAATAAACTTCGAGTTGTTTGTTTTTAAAGTCGGCGAGTTGTAAAACCTTTTGCATAATTTCAATTTCAAAACCACTGCTTCCGCTACCTCCAAAATTATATGGCAAATAATGGAATGAATGGTTTTTAGATTTTACAACAGGCGAAAAATCTTTAGCCGCCTTGAAACTTTCATAAGGAATTACCATGTTTCCCATTCCTTGGGCTTCAAGCGTTTCTTTCATTACATTGTACGCCTTTTCAACTTCCGACATATCTACATCAACGCTCTCGTTTCGGCTGTCTAATTCGAGTATCTTTTCCGTATCGGCTTCGTTGGGGAATAATTTCGGATTTTTCTCAACATCGGTTAATTTTTTGGCAATGAGTAATTCAGCCAGTTTTGGGATTACTTCGGTATCGGTTTGCAAATCGCGTTTTATGCTGAAAGCCAAACGGATTTTTGATTTAATTTGATGCAAATCGTAAAGCTCATTGAAAAAACGTTGTCCGTTTTTCTCAAACGAAACAGCTTCAAATATTTCTGTTATTTCGGTGTCGTAATTATGAAGTTGTTGTTCTGTAATTAAACCGAAACTTTCTCTCGAAATTTCAAAAATCCACTGGTTATAAACAGCAAACGCAATACCTGTTTCGTTGATAATATCTATTGTTCCAGTGTCGAGGTTTGATATTTCACTGGTATTAATAAGTGCCGATGCTTTATAATTATCAATATTTTTAATAATCGACTTTAGTTTTGCCTTAGTGTTTGCCGTTTCTTCCTCATCAATGCTCTGATAAGTTACTTTCATTTGGTAAAATTCCACTTTGGGTAATTGCAAATAATCCATGCGGAGATGGCGTTCAACCATTTCGGCACTTCCCATCCGCCTTGTATTGTTAAGTTCGTCAATACTACTGTTTTGTTCCTGTTTAAGTTGCTTGTTCAGCGTGTCGGCATTGTCTTTGTTAAGCCAAATTAAAGCAGTTTCCTCTTTGTTTTTATCTACTTGACGCAAACAACGACACGAAGTCTGTAATACCATATTTTGCGGACTGTCGCCCTTTTGCGAAAGAATTACGCCTGTTAAACTAGGGCAGTCCCAACCTTCTTTACCAACTTGCACCAAAAGAATGTAGCGTTTCTTTGAAATTGTCAAATCCAATGAACGAAATTCCAATTCACTTCCTTCGGGCTGCGGATATTTTTTGTTTCCTTTGTGATATTTTAAAATTTCAACAGGATTTATTTTGAGTTCACTTATCAGGTATGGATATACTTCTTCCTCTAAAACCTCAATATTACTGCAATAAATAGCGATTTTTGGAAGCGTTCCGTTTTCGTAAACTTTAGTTTTATACAATGTATCGAAATCTTCAATTCCTTTTTGAATTATTTGGTATCGGTCGAGGTTTTGACCTATTTTAACCGTTGGTGTTTTTAGGAATTTTTTAATAGCTGTAACAAGCGGATAATAATAAACCGTGTTGGTTATTTGTGAAAATTTAAAAGCGTATTCGCCCGCCTTGATTGTTTCTGCACCTTGTAAATAAGGCGTTCCCGAAAAACCTAAAACCGTTGTATTATTTCCTTTGCTTTGCCAATAATTAACTGCCTGACGTAGTTTTATGTCATCGGTTGCTGCGTGATGAACTTCGTCTATTAAAATTGAAAGGTTTGGAATTTGACCAAACAAACGTTTTAAATCGTTTGAAGTGTCTTTTTCTTCATCGTTTTCAAAAACAATTTCGGTTTGTGCATTAAACTCAAAACTTTCTAAAATTACTTTTTCGGCATTAACTACAAATACTTGTCCGAATGGGTTAGGCAAACAAGCATTTACCTTTTGAGCGTTTGGGTTGCGTGCTTTATTACTTTTCTTGGCTGTTTTCTGCTCGTCTAAAACATCAAATTTTAAAAGCTTTTTCAAATTACTTGCCGATGGTTCAGGCAAAACCCATGATGGGTCGAAGTTTTCAATTGTTTTTAAACTTGGGATTATCGAAGATTTTAAACCCGATGGCACGAGTACAAGAAAATTATGTGCAAAAGCTTTGTTTTCGGGTTCGTTGTCAGCAAAATATAAATCTAAATAAATAAAAGCTGCCATGAGAAATGTTTTACCTGCACCCATTGGCAAACTCATTAAATAATCGGCATAACTTACATTGTAGAAAATACTTTTTATAATAGTGTCGTAATCTAATTCAGTTGGTTTGTCAACAATTAGTTTTTCAAGTTCGGGAAGCAAAGAACCGTTACCGTTTTTTGTTCTTGCAAAGTCATACAATGCAAAAGCGTCTTTGTTGGCGGTTAAAAAGTCTCTTGCTGTTTGGTTAATATTCAGTTTTGATAAGTCTGTGCCGTTAGTGAAAAAGCCTTCTGAAAATAATTGCCAAAGTGGTTTATTCTGTCCTTGTATTTTCAAAAACAAATAAGTCTCAATCGCTTCAATTTGCGTATCCCGTAACTGTCCTTTGTCACGGATATACTTTATCAAATCACTAATGGTGCAGTCGTCAGACTGCAACCATTTGTTTTTCTTTTCTTGTATGATATAATGAAGCATTACTTTTTGTTGTATTTAATTTTCTGTTCAGCAGCTTTCAGAACTTTGTCAGCCAAATTCTCGTCTTGCAGGTCGTAAGCTACTTTGTCACTTAACCACTCAACCAATAAAGTTTCCTTGTCGAGCTTATAGAACTTAGCAAATTTCAGAACCTGTTCCTTTGTCGGCTTGCGTTCGTTGCGTTCAAATTTGCTAATGATAGCTTGGTCAATGTCCAGTTCGGCTGCAACCTGTCGCAGGAACAAACCTTTCTCTTCTCTTGCTATTCGTATTAGGTCACCAAAGTTACTCATAAGACAATATGTGTTTTGACAAAACTGGTCAAATGTAATACTTATTTTCGGAATGTCAGCCTGTGCGGTGGGAAAATTTTAGCTCTTTTGGTTTTGCGAAGGGTCGGCTTGTGTGTAGGGCAAAACCAAATGTGCTAAAATGTGCGGCTGGCTTTTTTTCCTGTCGGTTGATGGTCGCACTGTCGGTCTGTTAGGGTTGCTTGTAACGGTCGAGGCTATATACAGTAAGGGATTGCGGGCTACTTCCCTGACTGCCGACACCGAAGTTTAAGCGGGGCAGAATGCTTGATTTTCCACTTAAACCCTTATTGCTGCTACACTTTGTTATGTGGCGTAATTTATTCATTGTCAGCTCTTTCAATATCTTAAACCAATGGTAATAGGTATCAGGAAGGATTGCTGAGTGTATAGCATTCCTGATTTCACGTAGAGTCCGAATTTTTCAGTCAGTTTGTAATTTAATCCTATACCTAATTCAGTATGCATTGTCCCTGTCCCTCCATCGTACTGGTTCCAAATATGGTCATAACCCAATTTTACATTCAACAAAGGTGTTAGTTTAGTCTTTAAAGGTAGATATTCCAAGTCCACAAAAGCCGAAACTCCATTAGTTCCGACAAAATTCAAGTAGCCAAGACCAAGACCTGCAAAAATTTTCTTGTTTGCAAAAGTCAGTCCGTTAATTAGATTAATGTCAATTCCATTGTCGTTAAGATAATCTCCTTTCCAACCAGGTCCTGGGTCAACTTGAACTGTATTATATCGAAAGTTCATATATCCGGCTTCGAATTTTCCAGAGTAATTAATCTGTGCCTTTGCTACCATAGAAAGAGCAAGCAGTAAGATAGTTGTTGTCAGTAAATGTCTCATGTTTAATTTTTGTTTTTTATTATGCCACATAACGGTTTGGCGCTTGGCGCAGTGGCGGATTTCGAAGCACAAAACTGTCAATACACCACAAAAGTTGATGCGAGGTAGAATGTTCAATTAACCACGTCACCCGCCATTGAGCCAAACGACTGTTAGCGGTTGGTTTTCTGTTCTTTATTGCTTTTTCAATTGTCATAGATTCATTTTAAAATCAAAAATATTAGAATGGTATAAATGACTAAAGGTAACGATACGCAAATCCAAACAGAAGACGAAATGTAATTACTTCCATACTTATTGAAATAATTCAAAAATGAAACTGATTTGTCAAACAACCAGTCAGAGTATTTCTTGAAATTTCTGCAACCAACAATGAAGCCCAAAGTGAAAACTGCAAAGCCTATTTTAAAGTAATGAAAATTGAAAATTATGTCCAATAAGCATAGCCAAGAAAAAGGAATAATGAAATAATACACAATAATGTTTACTTCATTATATGTCAACCCCGTTTTTCTCCCAATTATCGAAAGGCTGTTTGCAACTATTTTAAAAATTAAATTATTCATTGGGTGTTGTCAGTCTGTAGGGATTAGGTAATGTAAAATTTAATGTTATTGTTTTTACGTTATAAGCTTCACACAATTTAATAAAGTCGCCAATAAGAATGATTTCTGTCGAGATATAGTCTCCAACATAATTTCTCATTATGTCAAAGTCGGTAAATGCTCCTATGTCCCCATTTTTAATTTTCCTAAAATTTATTGAATTGGTCAAGCTGAAAGTTTTGTTGTCATTAGGGTCTTTATTGTCAATGAAGGTCAGAATTATGTAAGATTGATTTTGGCTTAAAATATCAAATATTTTATGCCCTAATTCTTCTGTTGGTTCTTTGGAAAATTCCAATAAATGCTTATTCAAAGTTTCGTTTGCTTCTTTTATTGTGTTTTCTTGAATACCGTCATAAAATTTCAAAAACCCATCATACTTTTTCTTCGCATAACGCGTGAAGACAAAGTACCCTATAATTATCAATAATATTATTCCAATTACTATTTCCATTTTTTGTCGACTTTTAAACTAACCGCTAACGGTTGACGCTATGGCAAGTGCGGGATTAAATTGTTGCTCAACTGTCTGCCAGCACAAATGTATGTAAAGAATTCAAATGTTTCAACGAACACGCATACCCGCATTTGCTATAGCGTTTGTTAGCGGTTCGTGCTTTATTTAGGCAAATTAATTTTCCACCGTTTAAGAACGTTCTGAGCTTTGTTTACTAACATTTCATCATTACAAAAGCCATAAATACTGTTTATTTCTGAATTCCATAATGAAATTGCAACTATTTCGGCCAAAGCTGTTGTATCAGTACTGGCAAACATGAAATACATTATTTCATGAATTGTTGCACCAAAATCACCTTCACTCGGGGCCATCCTTTTTTGAATTGAAAGGCCGTTTAGCTTAGCAATTTTACTCGATGTTGCAATTTTGTCGCAAACAGTATTGAATTTAGATTCACCATATTTAGAGATATAGTACGTTTTATATCTATTAAAAAGTTGGTTAAAGGATAGTTCCATAAAGTTAAGTTTTTTCCATTATTAAAGTCATTACATGTTTTTGCGAATGCTCTTTTGCCATTTGAATTGTAAATGTCTCTATATTATATAATTCGGATTCAGTCGGATGATATATGGCAATTTTTTCATTATAAGTAGTTTTATGTTGGACAAAAAGTCCAATTTGAATTTTCTGGCTAACAAAATAATTGATTAGTTCAAAGTCGTCTGAAGTACGGTCTATATATGAAATAGCAGAAATTTTTGAATCCCCATTCAATATGGGAATATGTAATAAACTAGTTTTAGCACCCCAAATGTCTTTTTCCAAAATTAGATTTAATCCTTTGTTGCCGTTAATATTAACAGTTTCTTTAGACTTTGCTAAACTTTCATATTTCATTAAGAAAGATTTATTTGAAAATATGAAGTCATTAAAAATCTTACCACATTTTGAGGTTAATGGAAATGATAAATTTGACATTGTTTTTTTATTAGAGAGTTTTAAATTAAAGATTAAAATTAGGAATGACTGATATAAGGATATGATTAAGCATTTGATATCAAGCGAAATCCAGTAATATCGATATAACTGTCTTGATAGGAAAACGCCCTCGCAGCACTCCTACAGTCTCGTGCATCGTTCGCCCAGTCACCGCCACGATTTACTTTTTGTTTTCCTGAATTTGGCCCCTTAGGATTAACTTGTGGAGATAAAGAATAAGCACCATCCCAATCACTGCACCACTCTGATACATTACCATGCATATCATAAAGACCAAAGGCATTGGGCGGATAGCTTCCTACTGGCATTGTCTTTTCTCTATATATACCTTTCGGATTGAGATTGTATGGATAGTTTCCATTATAGTTTGCTTGCGATGTTGTTAGATTATGACCTGTATAAAAGGGCGTTGTTGTACCAGCACGACAGGCATATTCCCATTCAGCCTCAGATGGTAGTCGGCAGACCATCCATATTGCAAAATCATTTGCGTCAATCCATGATACATTTATCACTGGGCGTTTACCTCGGCCATACCCCATATCGTCTGGTTTTCTCAAATTGTTTGAATCACAAAAAGCATCATATTGTTCAAATGTAATTAGATATTTACTCATTTTAAATGCAGTTAATGTAACCTGATGTTGCGTTTCATCTGCACGCCTGCTTTGTTCGCTCAATGGGCTGCCCATTATGAATGTACCACCAGGGATATTTATCCATTCAATTATTGGTTTCATATTTAGGATTATTTTGATGTGTTACAAATTTATTAAACATATTTAGAAATTCTACATTGTCCTCAAAGAAACTTTATCTTTTTATTTTTTTTATTACGTGAGACAATGCATTTTTATACCGTGAACTTTGTTAAATCAATTGCTAAATATAATCCAAGACCCGATTCTTCAACAAAAGACAATATTTTTTGGTTCTCTTTTATGTCAGAATCATAAATTGAGGGAATTGGAATTTCTTCAGAATATTGATCTTTCAACTCCACTACAACACTATTTAAACCCAAAGTATTGTGTTTTTTGCCTTTTTTGCACATAAGAATGGAGTATATTATCTGATAAATATTTAGTCCATTCTGTCCCATTAGAGAAGCAACATCTATTGTAGTCCATATTCTACTAATAACTGATGCTTTCTGAAAATTAAGTGTTTCTTTATGCCAAGCGCACATTGAACCAGTATTATTTAGTATGAAGGAATTTGGAAGCTTTCTTGAATCATAGAATGTTTCCCAAATTGCAAATTCACTGTCGAATTTACTCTGTCGTTCTAATTGGTTTGTAAAATGCGATGGATTTGGATTTTGAGGATAATCCCATCCATTTCTAAATGGCCACTTAGCTTCAAAAAGTCCAATCTTGACTTCTGTGCCAAATTGAAAAATAATGATGGCATCACAACCGAACTTTCTTTCGTGCCCTGGTAATAATACACTCGAATAAACAAAGTGCGGTAGTACACCAGCAAAAGCCATATTTATATATTCGGCATATAATTGAGTGTAGTGATTCTCATTGTTTAGGTTAAGTCTTCTAATGAATCTGTTTCTTAGATTCTGGTCTATCCGATAAAATGTCCTTGCAATTCTATCTGCTGTAAAGTGGTCTCCGAACATATGTACTTTTTTTTACAAATTTTCTAGTTTTTGCGATGTCGCCCAAGCATGACCGCTAACGAGTGGCTATACGAATAATTTCGGGTATATTGGCCTTATGCGTACCACCCTCGTCGGCTTTTTTTTAATAGCGCCAATATACAAAAGTTTCCGTAAAAACGGCGCTATATATCCAAATTATCCATCGGGCTTCGTATCTGGTCAAAGCCTTTGGTGGTAATATGGGTGTAAATCTCGGTCGTTTTACTGCTCGAATGGCCCAGCATTGCTTGTATATACCTCAGGTCAACCCCGTCTTCGAGGCTGTGCGTGGCAAAAGTATGACGCATGGTGCGCGGTGTAATCTCCTTGGTAATGCCAACCCATACAGCTGCATCTTTTACAATATTCTGCACACTTTTTTCTGAATATTCATTTCCTTTTGCCCCTTCAAACAAATATTCCCCGGGGTTATACTCCGCAACATATTGATCCATGATCGCTAAAAACTTATTTGAAAGCTTCGTGTAACGGTCTTTTTTGCCTTTCGACTGAACCACCCTTATTTGCATGCGATCCCGGTCAATGTCGTTAATCCTCAGCCTGATGATTTCACCAAGCCGCAACCCCGACGAATAGGCAAGCATTACAATGGCTTTGTGTTTTATATTGCTGATAGCCTGCAACATTTTTACCACTTCCTGCCGGCTGAGCACTGTTGGCAAAGCCTTCTCCTTTTTCGGCCGGTCAATAAAGTAAAACTTGCGCTGTCCTTTCAGAATCTTCTCATAGTAAAATTTTATTGCATTTATAGCCTGGTTCTGGTAAGTTGTTGAGACCTTGCGCTCAGCCACCAGAAAACGCAGGAATTCCATGATCTGCGGCTCGGTGATTTAATCTATATCCATGCGAAAATGATAGTTGATAAACTCTTCAAACATGGATTTATAAATCTTGAGTGTATTATTGCTGTACCGTAACTCTTTTATCTTCAGGATGTACTCTTCAGGCACTTCACGATAATTGGGTATATCATGGCGCGATACCTTTTTTATTCCTGCCTCCGTTCCGGCTTCCTCCTCATACAACACCCTGTATCCGAGCGAAGTTGCCATTTGTCTGATTTCGGCGAGTATTTGCTCCGAAAAGGGTATGGTCCACCATTTATTTTTTTTATCCCAACTGTGAAACGGGAAACTTTTAATTTTTTTCGAAAGGTCGTTATCGTACCCGAATATTAGCTTTAATCTTCCGCTACGGGTGCGTATAATCAACATTTCGTCTTTCTTCACTGTGCGGATTTCATGGTCTGACTTAACAGGAATGTCTTCGCAAAAGGTCCTGCCGGAAATCCTGTTATGGAAGTAGTCGTTTATCAGATCAAGGTTGCCCGGGTAATTCGGTATCTCCCAACGGTAGGTTGACGTATTCCACCGGCTGTATTTCAGGCTGCTGATAAACCGTATATCGTCATCATTTTTAGCCATTTTAACGATGATCTTCCGGGCAGTGATGTCAAGTTCCACATCAGTTTTTAATTCCTTATCCTTATTTTTCAGGGTAACAGCCTCCATGCTTTCATCTTCCTGATCCCAAAAAATTCCTTCAGCGGCGACATCCGGAATAAGCTTTTTCAGTTCATTGAATGCTTCCCGGGTACAAGGAATGTGCCACGCTTTGTGGGTTTGGCTCCAGGTACATCCTTCGATTTGCTTTATCTTCCTTATAAGTTCCTGGTTATATGGAAATTCGAGTTTTATCCGGTCTTCATCCCGGTGGTTTATCCTGATCGCTTTCATAACATAAGATTTCGCATATACATCCTAAATGGATGGATATGCGAATATATAAACATTAATAACAGAATACTTGTCCCCGTTTTAATCCCGGTTGGTTTCCTTAATACTGAAAATGCCGGCTGTTGATCAATGCACAGGTATAAGCCAATCATTGAATAGACGGGCAGTTTCTGTCAGCCAGCTAAATCTCAAAATACCGGTCAGGCGAGTAACGCAACCTGTCGCGGGAGGCAAAAAACAGGTAAAGGGCATCCGCGTTTTCATAGCCCTCCGGCAGGCCAAACGCACCGCCGCAGTCCCTGCGTTTCAACCCTGCACCAAAAGGCCCTGTAAATTCGTCACCCCTTACTGCCATATAAAGCAACTCATCATACTCCTGTTGCCGCGGCATTATGGCATCATTCTCCCAGGATATGGCAATGGTGTTGTTTTGCCCTTCAGTTCTTAAGGCTTTCAGATGATAGGGCAGGGGAAGCGCGCCATCAGCAAATCGGAGCATGGATTTGTCGGTCAGCCTGCCATCCCTGTCAAAGGCCGGCATGTTGGCTTTTAAAAACTTTCCGTACCCGCTGGCCTTGCCCGGCAACAGGTTCCATATCGGACGGATGATGTTCATCCTGTATTGCCGGCAGAACTCTGCCACTTTTTTAAACCGCAGCCGGTGCTGTTTCTGGTTCTCCGTCCATGAACTTCTTGAATACTGAGGCGCTGAGCGGATGTAAGGCGAACCTTCACGGTTCACAAATACCACATTTCCGATCTTTCCTGAAGGAATACCTGCTATACTACCTTGTATGCGTGCCATCGTCAGTTAACATTAAACCCATATCAAAAATAACCATTATAATAATGTAAAGGTAATATTCTATATTAAATATATCATAAAATATACGGAAGATATACAGAAGATATGCAAATAATATAGTTTTATCATAGATCAGACTGATTCAGACCCATTCC
>Ga0209099_1001968_pt1 | contig 19057 bp, 26 predicted proteins | sample AD_JPNHW2_MetaG_FD_184430 | JGI IMG/M metagenome (GOLD analysis project Ga0209099, IMG submission 184430) | Active sludge microbial communities of municipal wastewater-treating anaerobic digesters from Japan - AD_JPNHW2_MetaG (SPAdes) (version 2) | ecosystem: Engineered > Bioreactor > Anaerobic... | reverse complement strand
AGTTGTGCCCCGTTTTCACCAATGTGGTGCATCAGCGGGTTGATATAAGGAGACCATATCAGTTGATGGCTGTAAAATTCAATAACTTCGTCCAGGGTAGCGTAGCGTCCATCGTGCATATAAGGGCCTGTCAGCTCGATGTTACGCAGCGTGGGCGCTTTGTAAGCCCCGTGGTCCATGGGGTCGCCCGTTACCGAATACCTGTCGCGCGGATCATTAAAAATTGAATCGCTGCCGTTGTTGTAAAAAAGATTGGTAGTAAACAGAGGATTTCCATCCCCGCCATGACAGTGAAAACAATCGGCTCCTTCTTCGGTAACAAACAGTACAAAGCCATTGAGTTCCGATGGCGTCAGCGGCCCTTCGCCCCTGAGCCACCTATCGCATTTTGAATTGTATGAAACTATGCTGCGGATAAACTGGGATACTGCTTTTGCCATACGTTCAAAAGTAATTTCTTCGGTGCCAAAAGCTTTTTTGAACAAGGGCTTATATCCGGGGATGCTGCCTATTAGTGCTTTAGATTTGTTGGTGTCGCTAAACATTTCGTGAGCGGCATGCACACCCATCCAGCACAGGTCTTCGAGACGCCTTCTTGAAGTATTCGGATTGCTGGAATGTATGCTGCCGTTCCAAAAATACCCGTTGGAATTATAGACAAGGTTAAAAAGCGGCAACATAACGTGAGGAGTGGGTACTCCGGTTATGCCATGGGTGAATCCTCCCTGATATTCGGGATGATTTATTCCGCATTCAAAAGCATTTTCCTGCAGGTGGCACGTAGCACAACTCATCAGGGAATCGGGATGAGAACGCCCGCCCAAACGGCCGTCATAAAAAAGGTAACGGCCAAGTTCAACTCCTTCTACTGTCATGGGATTGTCGGAGGGAATATTCATCGTGTTTGGAAAATACCATGGCCGTGGGATGTTGTACGGCGTGGGGTTATATGCTTCATCAACAGGTTCGGGGAGAGGGTCGTTTTTTTTACAGGAAAACATTAAAAAATAAACCGACAACAGGAAAATTGCTGTTAAGGGTATCCAAAGTTTATTTTGCAATGTGGTTTTCATTTTTTTAATTAGGAAGTTCTTTCATTTATTCCTGAATACAAAGGTAAAAAATTAAGCCGATTAAACAAAAACCTTTGCGCCTATGCGTCTGCTGTCATATGGAAATGTGCTAAATTACAGCAGTATATTGCTTATTTGTATTGATAATTTTGTCTATAAATATGTTTGAAAAAATCCGGTTAATAATAAATACAGGTCTTCAGATGAATTCTGAATAACCTGTATTTATGATAACTTCTGTTTGTTGTTTATTTAGTCACGAAATTATTTTTTCAGCACAGCTTTTTCAACATCCTCCTTACTCAGTTTTTTTGTACAGAAAAACCAGTCATAACAGGTCATTTCTTCTTTGCTTTCCATACGTTCTTTGGCTACTCCGCACGATCCGGCAGTGGGCACAATCACATCGTCACCGGGCATCCAGTCGGCTGGTGTGGCAATGGAGAATACGTCTGCAGCCTGCATGGCTATCAGGGCACGGTACAATTCGTCAAAGTTACGGCCTAAGCTGAGCGGATAATAAATAATAGCACGGATGATTCCTTTGGGGTCAATAAAGAACACCGCCCTCACAGCTTTAGTACTGCTTTCGCCCGGCATCATCATACCGTATTTGGTGGCAACTTCCATCGTAATATCCTCGATGAGCGGAAATTTTACTTCCACGTCTTTCATGCCTTTGTAGGCGATTTTTTCTTTGATGGTGCGCAGCCAGGCTATGTGGCTGTATAATCCGTCAACTGATAACCCTACGAGTTTGCAATTGGCTTTGGCAAATTTTTCTTCCAAAGTTGCAAAAGTCATAAACTCCGAAGTGCACACAGGCGTGAAATCAGCAGGGTGGCTGAACAATATTACCCAACCGCCGCTATAGTCTGACGGAAAGTTGATGTTGCCCTGAGTGGTTACTGCTGTGAATTCGGGCGCTTTTTCCCCAATACGTGGCATGGCAATGTTTTGATTTTCCATAGTTTTAATTTTTAAAGTTTATAATCTGATTTTTTTTGAGGGTTAATGTATAGTAATGATTTATTATTTTATTAATAAGATTTTCTTTTTGCAAAAATAATGAACTTATGTTCAAAAAACAATAATTTTGTAGAGAAAATTATGTCACGCCCAAAAACCAAACGTAAAATGTTGGCGCCGCCTGATTTCAGGGGTTACAGGCCTTTTGGATGCCATATCAGGGAGCAGGAACCTGTAAAAATGCTTTATGATGAATATGAGGCATTTTATTTGTGTGATTACTATTTGCTGAAACAAGCAGAAGTTGCTGAAATAATGGGCATATCCAGGCCTACTGTTACCAGAATATATAAAAGCGCCAGGCGAAAGTTGGCAAAAGCTTTTGCCGAAAGCCGTGTCATTGTGATAGAAGGAGGTAAGGTGTACTTTGACAGTGATTGGTATGAATGTAAACAATGCTTAAGTCATTTTACATGTCCCGGAAAATCTGCAGTCCCGATTATCTGCCCTTTATGTAACTCAACAGAAATTATTATTTACCAAATTAGTAGAGATAAGAAGCAAGGCTTGGTTGAAAAGGGAAAAAAGTGAATTTTACCTACATCGGAAAAATTAAAACGCCTTTCAAATCTTTTGAGGGAATGCCTATACAAAGCAGTATGGCAAAAGGAATTAAGGGTGAGATTATCCTGAATCAGGAGTTTGTGTCTGGGTTAAAAGATATCGAAGGTTTCTCACATATTCTATTATTGTATCATTTTTATAAGGCTGCTGATTATTCTCTGGAAGTGGTTCCGTTTATGGATAGTAAACCCAACGGAGTATTTGCCACCAGAGCCCCTTTACGGCCCAATTTTATTGGATTCTCCATTGAAAATTATTGTATCGCGCTGAAAATATTCTTTACATCGATGATGTGGATATGGTCAACGATACGCCGCTAATTGATATAAAACCTTATATCCCGTATTTTGATCATCGCAAAGCCACCCGTGTTGGCTGGTTTCAAAATAAGCACCCCGAAAAATCAAGGAAATCTGATAACAGGTTTATCTGAGTTGTAATTGTTAATGCATAAGCATTGCATTTATGTGGCCAGGAAACCATTTTCTGTACAATTCTTTTTTTATGTTTTAGTAACATGAAAATCAGCCCCAAATTTTAATCGAAATCTGATTACAATAAAAAAAATAAAAAAAAATTTGGCAAATGAACAATAGTTCATTATCTTTGCGGTGAACAATAGTTCATTTGTTATGTCGCCACGAATAAAAATTATTAGAAAAGTATTAAATCCCCCGGTAATAAAAGGGTTTAAGCCCTATGGGCCTGATACAGATAAACTGAAACAAGAGCCAGTTCTTTTATTATATGAAGAATATGAAGCCCTGCGATTATGTGATTATGATTTGCTGAATCACCATATGGCTTCGGTAGCAATGGGAGTTTCCAGACCTACTTTTACCAGAATATATGCTCATGCCCGGCAAAAGATAGCACAGGCTTTTGTGGAAGGAACACAGATTTCTATCGAGGGAGGAAAAGTATATTTTGACAGCGATTGGTATTGCTGCGAATCGTGTGGTTGCTATTTTAATAATCCTGAAAGAGAAACTGGGGTTGAGGAATGTCCTCTATGCGGATCAGGAAAAATTAGCAGGTTTGATTATGATAGTGCCGGTAATAATGATGATTATGGGCAATGCAGTGATTTATGTTATTGTCCCCAATGCGGTTTCGAAAAGGAGCACCAAAGGGGGGTGCAATGCAACCAGGAAGTCTGCCCGCATTGTAAGGGCGAATTAAGAAGAAAAAGAAATATCAATAATTGGTAATAATTATGAAAATTGCTATCACATCTACGGGAAACACCTTGGATTCAACTATCGATCAGCGTTTTGGACGCTGTGAGTACTTTGTTATCTTTGATAAAGAAAGTCATGCTGTTGAGTTTTTACCCAATCCCTATAAGAATGCTGAAGAAGGAGCCGGACCAGCATCAGTTGAGTTAATTGCAAACCGACATGTCAGTAAGATTATTTCCGGCGAATTTGGCATCAAAATTAAATCACTGCTCGACAGCCTGAAGATACAGTTGATAGTGATTAAGGATCCGCAAAAGAAAATAAGCGAACTAATAGGATTATTATCACATTAATTAATAAAAGGAAACTCTTAAAAACAAAATCATATGAAAATTGCCATTACATCAACAGGAGATTCTTTAAATTCATTTATTGATCAGCGATTTGGTCGTTGTGCCTTTTTTGCGGTTTATGATACCGATAGCAAATCAACAGAATTTATTGCTAATCCCAACAAGGACAGACAGGGTGGTGTTGGCCCGGCCTCGGTTCAATTAATAGCATCAAAAAATGTTACTAAAGTGATTTCGGGCGAATTCGGCACCAAAGTTAAACCCTTATTTGATAATCTTAATATTCAAATGGTGGTTGTGAAAGATACGGAGAAAACCCTAAGTAAGGTAATAGAAATGATTAACCAATAAAATATATTACTATGCCAAACAAAGATGGTACAGGACCTGCCGGAAAAGGATCCGGCACGGGACGCAGACAAGGTAAAAGCGGATCAAAAAATACCGAAAATAATGATGCGAAACCCCGAGGCGTTGGCAGATGCGGGCAAGCGCGCGGAGGAAAAGGACAAGGAATGGGTAAAGGAAAACAATAGTATTAATTTTTATAAAAGGAGGTAATAATGCCAGGTTTTGATCAAAAAGGTCCTATGGGCCAGGGAGCAATGACAGGCCGCCGTATGGGCCGCTGCACTAATTTTGCTGCTAAGGCAAAAGAACAATCAAATTTGGGAACTGTGAAGCCACTGGAAAACTCGCCCGAAAATTTTACCGCTACAGGCCGGGGTTTGGTTCGCGGAAGAGGGTTGGGCTGCATGATGGGTAAAGGTTTTGGCATGGGATGGAGAAGAGGCAGTGGCAAAGGAATGCAAAACCGTTTTCGTGGTGGCTTCTAAACAAAAGATTGGTTTCAGTGTTTATGATTGTTTGCCAGGTTGGTAACATTTTAACTGCCCGCAGAGGGGTAATATACTCATAATTTGTGAGGCAAGTAAAAATTTAGCCAGCCGAGTTGATATTTTATGTTTGAATCATTAATAATAAAAAAATTATGAATAAAAAAATGACAAAAGGTGCTTATACCTTGTTAATAACTCCCTGGACCGAAAAGGGAGAACTGGATCAGGATGGACTTAAATTGCTTGTTGAACGGCAGGTGGCTGCAGGTATTCATGGGATTGCCCCCCTGGGTGTTACCGGCGAAAACACTCTGCTTACCGACGCTGAAGAACTGAAAGTACTCGAAATCGTAGCAAAAACAGCCAACGGAAAATGTAAGGTGGTGCCCGATACCTGTTCTTCCAGCCTTTGGCGCGCCAAAGAAAAAGTGAAAGCTTTTGCTGACCTAGGCGCCGATTATATTTCTGTGTTTTCGCCTTTTTTTGTGTTGCCTAAAGCCGAAGGGATAATTAAGTTTTATGAACAACTGGCTGATGTTTCACCTGTGCCTATCCTGCTGCACAATTCCAAAGACCGTACCTGTGTGGAAATTGACCCGGGAATGACAGCTCTGCTGTCAAAACATCCCAATATCGTGGGGATTAAAGATGGAAACAAAGGCCTTGACCATCTGGCAAAAGTAATTTTATTAACCAAAGATGAGGACTTTTGTGTGTTCACGGGCAAGGACACAACAGCTTTCCCCTTATTATCCTTCGGCGGGGCAGGGTCTTTTACCGTAGCCGGAAATGTGGTGCCCGAAGTGATGAAAAAGATGATAGATCTGGCTTTGGCAGGCAAAATGGACGAAGCCCAAAATATACACTATGAATATTATCCTTTGTTCGAAGCTTTGCGTTGGGAAACCAATCCCATGTCGGCCAAAAGAGCTTTAAATCTTATGGGACTGCCGGCAGGAGGGTTGCGTTTGCCGCTAACTCCTCTCAGCGAAGAAAAGACTGCTAAACTTCACGACATCTTGCTCATAAATGGATTAATTAATTGATTTGCAAAGCTTAAATAATAAAACTACTATCATCCACATATGAGTACTATTCGAGAATTATTAACAGCTTCAGGTTATTCCGATAGAGCCATAGAGTATTACGAGAACAGGATAAATGTTGGCGCTATCGAAAATCCCGATGCATACTGCCGGCACACAGGTTCTTGTGGCGACACCATCGAGATTTTTCTGAAAATATCTTCTGGAAAAATTACTGAAGCCAAGTTTCAAGCTATTGGGTGTGCCGGATCTTTTTGTTCCGGGTCAGCCCTTACCTCAATGATCATTGGAAAAACCCTGGAAGAAAGCTGGGATATTAACGAATTGGATATCCTGGAACATCTGGGAAATATTCCTGAAGAAAAAGTTCATTGTGCCCATCTGACGGTAACAACTTTAAGAAAAGCCATGAGCGACTATCAACACAAATAAAATGTTACTCCATAAAAACTCCACTGATGAAAGTATTGATAATTTTTAATCGTGAACCTTACGACAATACAGATGTAAACTGGAACGGACTGCGGTTGGCCGGCACCTTGATAAAAAATAATCATGAAGTCCGAATTTTTCTCATGAACGATTCGGTGGATATGGCACGTGATGCTTGCAAACCACCCGAAAATTATGATCAGAATTTATCTCAGATGCTGAAAGATTTAATTTTATCAGGGGTAACAGTAAAAGTGTGCGGAACATGCATGGCTCGTTGCGGAATTTATAAAAACCATCCTTATTTTGAAGGAGCAGAAAAATCAACTATGGCAGCCCTGGCAGAATGGGTTGCAGACAGCGATAAAATAATAACTTTTTAAAAAAACATTTAATTATGATTAAAAAAATTGCAATACCACTCGAAAACGGAGTATTATGTGCTCATTTTGGACATTGCCAGACATTCGCTATCGTATCTGTGGAAAACAATGTAATCACAGGAATTGAAGAAGTAATCCCCCCCGAACATGTGCCCGGATTATACCCAAAGTGGGTAGCAAGCTTTGGGGTAACAGATGTTATCGCCGGCGGTATGGGACAACAAGCTATAATGTTGTTCAATCAGCAGAATATTAATGCTTTTGTAGGAGCACCTATAAAAAATGCACAAGAACTTGTGGCAGATTTTCTTGAAAACAAACTGCAGCTAAATGCCAATTATTGTAACCATGACGGACATGAACACGAAAATTGCGGACACTAAAACAGCTAGGGCCATTGACATTAGATGCAAAAATTGTTTTGCCAGATATTATAACAGGCTTTTTGATAAGTATCAGGTTGGTGAAGATCAGAGGATTTATTTTCATCTGCTATTTAACGAGGTTATGTTTAAATATAAAAGCCTGTCACGTCCTGAAATACAGCAGAGGCTCGACGAGAGGGCCTGCGAATTGATAGGCCTGGATGACCCTTTTGAAACGGAAAAAGCCCAGAGCAACAGTGAAGCTATGGGGCTCTATGTAAGGTGGAAAAACAAAGTGCTGGAATCTCCGGAACCTTTTAATGTGGCATTGAGACTGGCTATTGCCGGAAATATTATGGATTTTGGCGCAGCAGGTAATTTTGATGTTACGGAAACCATTCATAAGGTTTTGTCTTCTGAATTTGCAATAGATGAATCTCTGGCATTGAAGAAAAAAATTTCACAGGCCAAAAAGATTTTATATCTGGGCGATAATGCCGGTGAAATAGTTTTCGACAGACTTTTTATTGAAACTATCATGCATAATGATGTAACTTATGTTGTAAAGGGAAGACCCATACTTAATGATGTCACATTTGAAGATGCTGAAGCTGTGGGCATGAACCTGGTGGCCGATGTGGTATCCAACGGACATGGCGCACCATCAACCATAGTGAAAAAATGCAGCAGACAGTTTCAGAAATTGTATGAAGAGGCCGATCTGATTATCTCCAAAGGACAGGGGAATCTGGAAGGCTTATTAGAATATAAGGATCCCCGGGTGTTTTTTCTGCTGATGGTAAAATGCGAGGTGATAGCCGAAGTGTTAGAAGTTAAAAAAGGCGATTTTGTAGTGTATAACGCAAATTATTAGTTATGTTATTGTTATACGTGTTGATAGCCTTAGTAGCGGCAAGTATCGGAAGTATAGCCTTGGGTAGTTTGTTATTTTTGCTGGATAACAACAAACTCGAAAAGGTGGCTTTGTACCTGACATATCTGGCAGGGGGAACCTTGTTGGGAGCCGCTTTTTTGGGTATGATACCCAGGGCCTCCGAAATGATGCAGACATCCCTGGTGCTAAAACTGATTCTGGCCGGATTACTTTTCTTTTTTGTTCTCGAAAAATTTATTTTATGGAGAACCTGCCGGAACAAGGAATGCGAAAGGCATGTCCATGCTGTGGTACCTATGATATTATTTGGGGATGCTTTTCATAATGCTATTGATGGAATTGTTATTGTGGCTTCCTTTCTCACATCTCCCGAAATGGGTTTTTTTGTAACCTTGTCGGTGGCAATGCACGAAATTCCTCAGGAACTGGGCGATTTTGGCATTCTTTTGCACAGCGGCATGACACGCAAAAAAGCGCTACTGTACAATATGTTGTCTGGAAGTACTGCCATAGTTGCCGGGATTGCTGCATTTTATTTTTTAGATAACGTGAAAATGCTGATTCCTTATGTATTGGCTTTTTCAGCCTCAAGCTTTTTATATATTGCACTGGCCGATTTAATACCTGAAATGCATAAAAAAACAAAAGTACAAGACTCCTTGCTGCAGTTTTTACTTATTGTATCCGGTATAGTAATCATTTATCTTATCAAATAGCCTAATCAATCATATGGAAAAAATCAAAATAGGAATAATTACCTGCAACCGGTTTGATAACTGTACCGGCGGAAAATGCTACAGGGCTTTTCAAAAACGCGAAGGTGCTTTTGCTATCTATCAAAACTATGATGCAGAAATAGCCGTTAATAGTTCGTGCGGGGGATGTCCCGGGTACAGCATTGAATCTGTTCCGCGTGAACTAATTAAAAATAATGTTACCCATGTGCATTTAGCTACAGGTATGTTTGTGGGTTATCCGCCCTGTCCTAATATTAGTTATTTTGAAAAATTTTTGAAAGAAAGATTTGGCCTCCAAATTATTTATGGTACACATCCCATCCCGCAGCAATATTTTATTACCCATAATGAATTGAAATCATGGGAAGGAGAATTTTGGCAAAAGGCAATTCAGTCTATCCTGTGTGATGAACAAACCCGTTTGAGCTATGATTAAAATTGCAGTGGCCAGCGGCAAAGGAGGTACAGGCAAAACGATGGTTGCCACCAATATTTTTTATTCTTTAATGGCTGAGAATTATAAGGTTGTTCTTATCGATTGTGATGCAGAAGCCCCCAATGCCGCAGCATTTTTTGATAGAAAACTTATTGAAAAGGAAACCATTAATCAAATAATTCCTGAAATAAACAGGTCGGCCTGTACTTTCTGTGGTAAATGTCATGATTGGTGTAATTATAATGCCATATTTATTATACCGCCCGCAAAAATCATCACGGTGATAGATGATTTGTGCCATGCCTGCGGTGCATGTTTTGAGGCTTGTAACTTTAATGCCATCAGGGGAAAAAGTGTTTCTCTGGGTGAAATAGCTGCATTCCTCGTAAATCAGCAATATCTGATACCTTTACTTGATCAAAATGAGCCAAAAGCCAAATTTGGATTTAGTAATGCTGATAGAGGTACTGCTAGATCTCAAAGTGCGAATGAGTTGTTGAACGAAGATGGATACCGTACCGGTATGATTATTGAATCGCGCATGAAAGTGGGGGTAATGTCGCCGGTAAAACTAATAAAGGCTGCGATAAATAAGATCGATCCGGCAAATGATGTTGCCATACTCGATGCTCCGCCGGGTACTTCCTGTCCTTTTATACAAACCACGGCAACGGCAGATTTTGTGGTGCTTGTTACCGAGCCTACGCCCTTTGGACTTAGTGATTTGAAACAATCTGTAGAAACCCTCAGGCAGATGAACAGGTCTTTTGGCGTAATTATTAATCGTGCCGGGATTGGCAATCGCGATGTGTATAATTATCTGGAAAATAATCATATACCATTGTTGATGGAAATTCCTTACGACCCTCAGATTGCCATGTTGTATTCTAAAGGCTTGTTAGCAGCCCATAGAATGACAACATTAAAAGAAAAACTGGTGGAACTTATTAATAGTATATCTAACAAATTAATAAACAATTGATTATGGAGAAAATGAAATCCGCTAAACAAAAGTTTGTTCGTCTTACGGCTGTAATTTCACGAATCATCGTCGGAGCCGTGTTTATTTTTTCAGGCTTTGTAAAAGCTGTTGACCCGCTAGGAAGCAATTACAAGTTCATTGATTATTTCGACGCTTTTAATATGCCATGGCTGAATACTTTTGCCCTTGTTCTCGCTTTTATACTTAGCGGTCTGGAGTTTCTGATTGGGGCGTGCCTGTTTTTTTCAATACAGAATAAACTGGCTAACTGGGGTGCGCTGCTTTTTATGCTGGTTTTTACCCCCCTCACGCTGTGGCTGGCACTTACCAATCCTGTTCACGACTGCGGCTGCTTTGGCGATGCGGTAATACTTACTAACTGGCAGACTTTTTATAAGAATATTTTTATTTTGATTTTAGTGATAATATCATTTCTTTATCGAAAAAAATTCAAAGCATGGTTGCGCCCGAAAACCGGATGGATAATTATTGGTGCTGTTGCAATATTTATCACCGTTTTTTCTTATTATAATCTTGAGCATCTTCCTGTTATAGATTTCAGGCCTTACAAAACCGGAACTTATATTCCTGACAAAATGATAATTCCGAAAGATGCTCCGGCTGATGAATATGAACAGTATTTCACTTTGCTCGATACCGTGGCGGGAAAAGAAATTACTGTCGAAAGTAAAATTTATACTAAGGACTCTACTTACTGGGGGAAGACTTCAAAATATAAATACCTATCGAGTTCCGAACCCCGCCTCCTAAAACAGGGATATGTGCCACCTATCCATGACTTTAGTATTACATCTCTGGCTGGTGATGACATAACCGATGCCGTACTTACCGATACGTCTTATTATTTTCTGCTGGTGGCTTATGATATTAATAAATCCAGGACCGATAATCAAATGCTGATTAATGATATTTATAACCAGGCAATTAAAGATGGCAATAAATTTATTTGCATGACTTCTTCCTCCGAAACCGAGATTAATTCGTTTAAACAAGCCAATAATGCGAGGTACGAATGTTATCTTACCGATCCTATTACCCTGAAAACTATTGTCAGGGCTAACCCCGGACTGGTATTGCTGCATAAGGGTACCATCCTGGCCAAATGGCACTCAAATGACATTCCTGCTTATGACGAAATTAAAAAATTATACTTGACAAAATGAAGGAAATAGCCGTTGTAAGTGGTAAGGGAGGAACAGGGAAATCAAGTATCAGTGCTGCTTTTGCAACACTAGGTGCCAAAATTGTTCTGGCCGACTGCGATGTGGATGCTGCCAATCTTTACCTGCTGTTCGAACCGCAACGAAAGGAAGAAATAGTGTACATCGGTGGCAACAAAGCCTTGGTAGACCATAGCCTTTGCACCATGTGCGGAATTTGTGTTACGCAATGCCGTTTTGATGCAATAAGTACCCACGATAACAGGATCGTGATAACCGAAACCTCTTGTGATGGTTGTTTCTTGTGCGCGCGAATTTGTCCTGAAGGAGCTATCAGCATGGAAAAAAGTGATAAAAGCCGGTTGTTTGCAGGCTCTTTCCGCAACGGACAAATGGTTTACGGACGACTGGCACCCGGCGAAGAAAACTCGGGGAAATTGGTCAGTATGGTTCGCGAAAAGGCCAAATCACTGGCCAATGAAAACAACCTGGATACCATTATCCTCGACGGGCCTCCGGGTATTGGATGCCCGGTAATATCCACTCTTACAGGTGTCAGTAGGGTGGTAATAGTTACGGAACCCACAATTTCTGGATTTCATGATATGACTCGAATAATTGAGATAGTACAAAAATTCAATGCACAACCCTCAATAATTATCAACAAATTTGACCTGAATCAGGAAATGGCCGATGAGATTTCGGCATGGTGCAACCAAAAAGGCATTTTTGTTGCGGGCCGCCTGCCTTTTTCTGTTGATTTTGTCGATGCTATGGTGCAACAGAAAAGTATTATAGAATATAATAAGAACACAAAGATCAGTGATGCTATACGGCTGATATACAATAATATATTAAAATAGAAATCAGGTAATAAAGAACAAATGATAAGTTTTGGGCCAATAACATCTAGGAGATTAGGCAAGAGCTTGGGAATTAATAATATCCCCGCACCTAAAACATGTTCATACTCATGTATTTATTGCCAGGTAGGGGTAACCCATAATCAGAGTGCCACACGCAGGAGTTATTATGATCCTGAATTTATTTTTAAGGATGTACAACAATATATTGAATTGCTGAATGAGAATGATAAACCTGATTATCTGACATTTGTTGCCAATGGCGAACCCACGCTGGATATAAATATCGGCCGGTCTATTGCTTTATTGAAAACGCTGAACATCCCTGTTGCTGTTATTACTAATGCTTCACTTCTTTCCGAAGCCTCTGTCCGCGAAGATATTAAAGAAGCCGATTGGGTATCTGTAAAAATCGATGCCGGAAACAATGTGCTCTGGAGGGCAATAAATAAGCCGGTAGCCAGCCTGGATTTTGAACAGGTAATAAGCGGAGTGATGAAGTTTGCGGAGATGTTTAAAGGAAACCTCATGACCGAAACAATGCTTGTCCGCTTTGTTAATGACACTACGGGCATATTTCAGCAAATTGCAGGTATCGTTGCTAAAATTCAACCAGAAACGGCATATTTGTCGGTGCCTACAAGGCCTCCCGCGCTACAACTTGTGCAAAAACCCGACGAGCAGGCAATAATAGAAGCTTTTCAGATATTTTCTGAAAAAATTTCCAAAGTGGTGTTGTTGCTCGGATTTGAAGGTACCAATATAGGATATACGGGCAATATTCAAAGTGATATCCTGAGTATTTGTGCCGTACATCCTGTGCGTGAAGATACTATGGAAGAACTGTTGCGAAAAAACAGAACAGACAGAAAAGTTCTGGAGTCGTTGATTAACAAAAAGCTAATCAAAAAGGTAAGTCATCATGGGATGAATTTTTATGTAAGGCAATTTCAATAATAAAAGGATAAACTTGAATTTTTAAATGGATATTCGAAAAACAAATTAAATAACAATTAAACTTTAAAAAATGAAATCAATCACACAATGGACAAAAAATTTCCAGTCAATAGTTGACAATGGAAGAAATCACAGCATGGTAATCGATTTGCCCGAAGCAAAAGGTGGTAACAACAATGGCCCTACGGCTCTTGAGCTTTGCGTTATGAGTTTCAGCGGATGCGTGGGAACAATTTTCGCCATGGTAGCCGAAAAAATGCGTCTTTGCTATTCAAAATTGGAAGTAATAGTGGATGCCGAACAAAAGAATAATGCGCCAACAATTACTGATATTCACTTTATCCTTCAGATTCAAACAACAGAAGAAAAAGAAAAAGTTGCCAAATGCCTCGAACATACCATGAACACTTGTCCTGTTGGTGTCCTTTTTAAACAGGCTGGCGTGCAAATCATCAACGAAATTAAATTTATCTGATATGGCTGGATTTGAGAAAATTACTCTGCCTGATGTGAAAAAAATCATTGTGGTGGCCTCGGGTAAGGGCGGCGTAGGAAAATCTACCGTGTCGGTCAACCTGGCAGTGGCTCTGGCGAGGCAGGGTTTTAAGGTGGCCCTAGTGGATGCTGATATTTACGGGCCTTCAATCCCAAAGATGTTAGGGATGGAAGAGCTTATGCCTGTAGTAACTCAGGTGGAGGGCAAGGATATTATTCTGCCTCTTGAAAAATATGGTGTTAAAGTGATTTCAATAGGTTTTTTTGTTAAAAACAACCAGGGATTAATTTGGCGGGGACCTATGGCTGCCAATGCCATTACGCAGCTTTTTGAAAATACATTATGGGGAGAAACGGATTATATGATAGTGGATTTTCCTCCGGGTACTGGCGATATTCAGCTTACGACCATGCAGAAAATAGACCTGTCCGGTGCTATTATTGTTACCACACCACAGGAAATAGCGCTTAATGATGCACGTAAAGCGGCTTCCATGTTTACCAACCAGGATTTGAATGTCCCCATTATCGGTATCATTGAAAATATGTCATGGTTTACTCCCGAAAAACATCCCGACGAACAGTATTTTGTTTTTGGGAAAAATGGTGGAGCCAAAATAGCCGCGGAAATCAATGCCCCTCTACTCGGACAGATACCTTTGGTCATGGAAGTTGGTGAAGCCGCCGAAAATGGCAAAAGTGTCTACAGTCAACATAATACGGCTGTTATTGATGCCTTTGAAAAGATAGCTGAACGCCTGATTTAAATATGGTTAATATATTGCAATTTATCTTGTTGGCGAAAAATAAACGACCTGTTGCTTGAAGTATTATTTTATCATAAATCTATTTAATTATTTAAAATTTTGTATTTTAGTATTACCAAATCAGTATATTATGAAAAAAGAAATACTATTTTTGCTATTATTGATTTATGGCCTTGTATTTGAGATATTTGCACAACAACAAGTGGTTTTCCATATTAACCAGCCGACCCAGCTAACCGCTGATGCCGGGTTAGATAGTTACATCCCTGTTGGCGATTCAAATATTATTGGCGGTATGCCTGCGGCATCAGGCGGCAGTCCTGCATATAGTTACTTGTGGACTCCGGGCAATTACCTAAATGATAGTACCCTGGCCAATCCGGTTGTAACTCCCTTGAGCTCAGTTACATATTTGCTCACGGTTGTCGATAGCAGAAATTGTACGGCGACTGACGAAATATATGTACTGATTGATTCTTCAAATATTACCGCCGGAGATGAATATCATGGTGACAGCCATGTAATTTATTATTTGTCGGATAACACTACAATATATATCAAACTGAATGATGGTTTCAGTGAAGACGAAAGTGTTTTTGTTTCGGTAAATGATCTTTTCGGGAGAACTATAATAAATAAATCTGTCAGGAATGATGGACTGGTAAAATTGGAACTTCCTGCCTCGCAATTGCCCGAAATTGTTATTTTGAATTTGTTTTCAGCTAAAACCAAATGCTCCTATAAGATTTTAACTAAGTAGCTTTATGAAAACGCAGAGTAAAAAAATATTAGTAATTCTGTTGATTGTTGCACCGTGGGTTTTGCCTGCGCAAACATTTGTTTATCTTAACGATACTGCATTTTTGGAATTGCAGGGTATGCAATATGGTGGCCTCCAATGGCAGCAGTCAGCAGATACCATTACGTGGACAGATATTAGCGGAGCTACCGGCAATAATTTTCCTTTGGTACCTTCGCAGTCTTATTTTTACCGGGCTAAGGTGAACAGTGGTACATGCCTGCCTTTTTATTCTGATGTTACAAAAATTGATGTACTTACCTTTCAATGTGGTGATACTCTGATTGATTACCGAGACGGGAAAAAATACCCTACGGTGCAGATTGGTAGCCAATGCTGGATAGCTAAAAATCTGGATGTAGGTCGTCAGATTGTTCATGGAACAAAAATTCAAACTAATAACGACACTATTGAAAAATACTGTGCATTTAATAATGCCGATTCGTGTGAAAAATATGGCGGATTATATACCTGGGACGAAATGATGGAATATACCGAAACTGTAAGCAGTCGGGGCATTTGTCCCTGCGGTTGGCATGTCCCGAGCGATCAGGAGTGGATTGACTTGGAAATTATCCTTGGCATGGATCAGGCCACAGCCAACCTTTATAATACCTGGAGAGGCACCGACCAGGGGACAAAACTCAAGGTGGGCGGCTCTTCGGGATATGAAGCCCTGCTATCGGGTTGCGCTATTCCCGGAGGCTACTTCAGTGCTGTGAAAATGTATGAATATATGCATTCATCAACACCTTACGGCACATATGGCTGGCGAAGGTGCCTGCGCACTGGAGATGCAACGGTCGGGCGATGGAATACTTTTCCGAAAAGTTATGGACTATCAGTGAGGTGTATAAAAAATCAATAACCAAATAAGGATGAAAAAGTTAATTATTCTTATAGTTGCGTTGACTTGTGTGTTTTCTGCATGTAAGGAGGAAGAAGAGGATAGCTTATTAAATTCTTTTGTTAGTCTGACAGCCGAAAATGATACTATCATTACCGGTCATTCCACAAAAATTACGGCCGTCGTGGATGGTGAAAATGTTTCTTTTCAGTGGTCATCCACCGCAGGAGATATTCTGGGTTCGGGCAATGTGGTTGATTATGTGGCGCCTACCTGCACACCGGGCTCTAATCAGATATCATGTACTGCTAATGCATCCAATAAAACCGAAACAAAGACAATAACAATTACGGTTCTATGATGGGAAGGTTCCTTATATGTTTGATTTTTGGCATGATGTTTACGCAAAGTGCCTGGGCACAGTGTTTTGCCTCTGCGGGAAATCCCGTGGGTGGTACCGCTAACCTGGGCGTGATGAACAAAAACACTTTCCGTATTGGTACGTTTTACCGTTTTTCTTATTCGCACAGGTATCTTAATGGCGATAAAAATTATACAGGTAACGCTGGAATTCTCAAAGATGCAAATTATAACTACCTGGGCTTGCTTGTAGGTTATGGTATTCTGGATCAACTTACTGTAGAAGCCGAAGGCGGTTATTATATAAATAAAACCCAGGTTTATAAGCTTAACAATATGAAATTAAAGGGGTATGGACTTTCCAATGCAGTGATCTCTATGAAGCCCAGGCTTTATTATAATGCGGATAAACGCGTTGAAATTTCCTGTGGCCTAGGGGCCAATATCCCTTTTACCCGTAATTTTCAAGCGGTGGACGGTGTTACTTTGCCTGTTGATATACAGGCATCAACGGGATCGTTTGGCATGGTTTTTCAGGCATTTATAATCAAAGAATATTCATTTCAGGGTATGCGATTTTTTCTGACCAACCGTATCGAAAAGTATTTTGAAAACAAACAAGACTACCTGTTTGGTACACTTTATTCTACCTCGTTTTTCTTTTCAAAACACTTTGTTTTCGAAAAACTGAAATTAAAAGATTGGACCTTTATTGTTCAACTAAAAAATCAGATAAAAGAAAAAAATAAGCATTATAAGCAAACTGTCGATGCTTCCGGGAGTGTTTTACTTTTTCTTGTGCCACAAATCAACGTTTCTATTAATGATAACTGGAATGTTTCAGTAATGGCTGATATCCCTGTATATCAATATTATAATAAGATACAACTGGCCAACACCTGTTCGGTTGGGCTTAGTATTTTCAGAGATTTTTCTTTTAAAAAAAAACAAAATACTGATTGATATGAAAAAAATTATTTTCTTTTATTTTTTGATGGTTTTTTCATTTCCCCTGTTTTCACAGGATGTCAATAAGCCAGTAATAGTGTTTGATACAGTGGTTTATGATTTTGGCACAATTTATAAAGGCGATAATGCCGAATGTGTTTTCAACTTTCAGAACAATGGTAAGCTTCCTCTGATTATTACTGAGGTAAAAGCTTCCTGTGGATGCACAGTACCCACATGGACCAAAGAACCGGTTAAGCCTGGTGCCAGGGGAAGCGTGAAAGTAAAATATAATACCAATACTGTAGGAGTTTTTAGCAAAACTATTACAGTCAATTCCAACGATAATGCCCACAGAACAGTAACCCTTACCATAAAGGGCGATGTGAAAAAGAAAACCTGAAAAATAGGCGCCTATGAAAAAATGTCTGGTGTTTCTTTGGCTTTTTTATGCCGCCAGTGTGGTAGCTCAGAGCAATTACGACAATGGAAATGAGGCATATAACTATGAAAAAATTCTTGGATTTAATCCGGTAACCATTAAAAATGGAACGGCTGTTTACACCTATGATACTTTTAATAAAGTTTATCAAAGTGGCGATTACATTCTGATACCGGATAAGACAAGTATCCCTGATGGGAAAAAAGTGCATATCAATTATTTTTTCGGTTATGGCATTGGCGGCAATATCAGCGATACCACATTTAACTGGGACAAACAAGCAATTTTAACCCCTAATGATTTTAATAGGAGCAAGCTCTTTGTCAGCCCTGTTTCTGTTGCGGGAATGACTTATGCTGCTGCCCTGCAATACAATAACCCGTATTGTAATTATGATGACTGTTTTGCAACCATCGATGGCCCGGTATCAGGCCTGGCATATCCGCTGTTTTTGCCCGACAGCGGAACCTATGATATATGGGATGGGGAGGAGCTTATTAATGCAGGGGATATCAAGAATACAGGCACCTTGCAGAAAATTTCGCAACAGCAGACACTGGCTACAAGCAATATGAGTTATTGTGTCAATAAATACGGAGAGGGTTGGCGTATGCCGACGGATATGGAAGTGGGACATATCAATGATGATGAAGGTACCGGCTGCGGATTAGACAGCACCTACATGGGTTTGTCGGCATATTATATTTGGACTTCTTCGCTATATAAAATCTATACTATGAAAAGATGGGCTACTCGAATTACCGATGGCTACTGGGAAAACTGCGGAGGATTTTTATACACCATTAACCGTTTGCGCTGTGTTTATGCCGGAGTTGATAATACTACCACCAGGATGGATGAATTTTTTCCATGTCATGAAAAAGCTACCTTATTCCCTAATCCCTGTGCTGGCATACTTACTATTTGTAATATTCCCGAAGCAACAGTAACTATTTATAATATGCAGGGACAGCAGGTGTTTTCCGATAGCCAATGCAATAGTTATCGTACTTTCGATCTTGGTTTTTGCCCCGATGGCTTATATTTTGTCCGGATTGTTAGTGATAAAAAACAATCAATCAG
>Ga0209099_1001966_pt1 | contig 19074 bp, 17 predicted proteins | sample AD_JPNHW2_MetaG_FD_184430 | JGI IMG/M metagenome (GOLD analysis project Ga0209099, IMG submission 184430) | Active sludge microbial communities of municipal wastewater-treating anaerobic digesters from Japan - AD_JPNHW2_MetaG (SPAdes) (version 2) | ecosystem: Engineered > Bioreactor > Anaerobic... | reverse complement strand
CTGAGTCGTGCATTCTTTTTCCCTTCATCTTAAGTTTCTCCTTCCAGAGGTTAATTTATTCCACTAAATTCCCCTGTCCAGATTTAGACTACCATTATATCCAGACAAAAAATATCCGGCTCTTGTTGAAGGAACCAAAGATGTTTTATATGCAATGGTTGATTATGATAATTTCTATGTGATTACAATTGGAGAACACGGAAAATGGGCTGATAGAGATCTTTTGAAAATAGTAAAAAACAATTTTCCAAAACAGATTGAGATGTATAAATTAAAGGAAGTTGTCGGAATGTCGCATGATGTCAATGAAAAAGAGCATTTGCAATTAAGAGCGGCTGGGATTAATTCACCAACTGAAATTGATGGGAGTTATTATTTCTCCCCTGGCGGTGGAATAAATTCAGCAAAAGGAAGTGTTCAAGCTGTAGAAAATATGGCGTATTTATCGAGATGGTATGAAGCCGCAGAGGAAACCCTAAAAATCAATTCCTCGAAAATTTATGAATTCATAAGTCAAAACTATGGATTTAATGGAGAAAAACTAAGACTGAAAATGGAAAAACTGGAAAAAGATAAAATAACGGTTGTTTGCAAGGATTACGGTTTTTCTGTTTCACTTCATCGCAATGAAAAAGGTGAATTTGAAAATATTTCTATAAGTGGAATTGAATGAAATGAAACCCATCACCAGTGCTGGAAATACTAATATTGACGGTTGGGTGAGCACGCACACTATTTCGAAATAAATTCTCAGAACCCCACTATTTGCAACAAACTATCTTTCAAAAACGCTTGACAACTATCAACCTTCATGATAGGTTATAACACCTTGAATGGAGGTGACAAATGATAGATAAACTTTTTGGCGGGAAATCGGCTGAAGCTGTTTTGCTGTTTGTTTATGCTTTTGATGAAGGATATGCAAGTGAAATATCCGCTTTTTCAGGGATTGCTCTGAATGTTATCCAGAAGCAGTTGTTGAAATTTGAGGATGCCGGACTTTTTGTTTCTCAAAACAAAGGGAAAACAAAAATGTTTATGTGGAACCCTAGATATTACTTTCTTAATGAATTCAAAGAGTTTTTAAAGAAAGTTTTTATGGTTCTCCCCGAAAATGAAATGAAAAGATATTATGAATTAAGAAAAAGACCGAGAAAAGGAGATAAGGAGCTGTGAACAGAATAACTTCTGAAACAACACTGAAAGAACTTGCGTTTATTGTAGGAAAAGCATTGAAAGACTGTTCAATTGACGCAGTTCTGGTCGGCGGAGCGGTTGTTTCTATATATTCAGATAACAAATATCAGTCGAGTGACCTTGATTTTATTTCATCTGATTCAGTTAAATCAATTGAAACTGCTTTATTAAAGATCGGATTTAAAAAAAACGGTCGGTATTTTCAGCATGATGATACCGAATTTTTTGTAGAATTTCCTCCTTCTCCTGTTTCAATCGGAAACCATATTGTAAGAGAATTCCGCACATTGGAAGATGGACAAGGCTATTTACGACTTCTTCCGCCAACCTATTCGGTTATGGACAGGCTTGCGAGTTTCTATTTCTGGAACGATTGGCAGTCACTTGATCAGGCAGTACTCATCTCAAAACATCAGAAAATCGACTTTTCCAAAATAAAGCAATGGTCTCAAGAGGAAGGAGAGCTTGAAAAGTATGAGATGTTTCTTCAAAAACTTAAATAAATCTCCCTCATTTGAGTACTAAACTCCTGTTCGTGGACAGTTTGAACAATTTATGAGGTTTTGACATGAAACTCTTATCGTTTTTGTTTTTTATGTTGATGACTTTCTCAGTTTTTGCAAATTGTGACGCTCCGGTCGAACTTGCACTTTCGATTGATGAGAATGAGCCGGGAAGGGTGATTCTGGAATACTCGTATGATGTGGCAAGTGATATTACAACAGACAGCAATTTGATTTTTAGAGCGAGAATGTCTAACGATGAATGGGTTGACATCCATCAGTTTGAGATCGTTGATGTCGAAGGAGTAGATGAATATTTTATTGCCTCTGAAGAATGCGTACCAGCTGGAGAGTGGACTTACATTATTCCTTTCGGCTGTTATGAATACGCTTGCGGCTGCTCCAACTTTGGCTCTATAACTATTGATGGTTACTCGTCAAACTGTTTGAATTTGTCAACGGTTTCAGACATTACATCTGAAGAATTTCAGCAAATGCAAATGATGGAATATAATTACGGTTCAGAATCTGACGACTATGGTAATGATGATGAAATAATTCAGCCAGATTCTGATACCGTGGAAATATTTGATGAAGATATTATAAATGATGATGATATTCCTGATTCGCAGATTGATTCTGATGATACCGAACCAGTTGAAACAAAAGATGATGAACAGGCGATTGATATCGACCAGCCAAGTGATGTTGACAAAACTAATGATGAGGATGTTAAGGAAACCAGTGAATCCGGCAAGTCTGACGGTTGTTCAATTTTAATATTCTGACGGTATAATTAGCCTGTTTGACAAAAACCTTGAAAAATCGTAATCTGTTTCAGAAATTTTTTATATCAATGGAGAATCAGATCATGAAATTAAGAGCGGTTGTTATTGTTTTTATTGCAGTTTTTCTTTTTTCGGGAAATTTGTTTGCAGAAGGTTCAACAAAAGGTGAATTCTATGCCGGTGCTAAGATCGGTCCGGGTGCCGCTTTTGTTTATGGTGATGATGCAGACGAGCTTGATCCTGCGGCAGGAATGTCTCTCGGGGTTTTCGGAACTTACCGGATCATCAAATTTGTGGGCATCCAGGCGGAAATTAACTACGAATTGAAAGGTTTTTCGGTAGATGTAGCCGGAGCTGACCAAAGACAATTTCTGCATTATTTTTCAATTCCCATTATGGCAAAAGGCTTTTTCCCGGTTTCCATCGTGACCATTCAGCCATATTTCGGATTTAACATTTCTTTGCTTATGAGTGCAAAAGCCAAAGGAGAATTTTTAGGAGCAACGATTGAAGAATCAAACCCTGAAGATTACGAAGTTTTCGATCTGGGGATTCTTTTTGGAACTGAAGCTTTTATAAAGATCACGGATCACATTTTCATTACAGCTGATCTGAGATTCGATCTCGGTGTTCTTGAGGCGGCGGAAAATGCCGAATTATACAACGGCACTTTCTATGCACTTTTCGGTGCGGCATATAAATTCTAACGGACACTCATCGTTCGATCTTTTTTCTGTTGTAACCTGAATCATCATAAGGCTGGAGCGCCTCAAGCCACTTCTTTTCGAGTTTTTTCAGTTCAAACCGTTCGTCAAAGAATCCATCTTCGGGATATTTGAGTTCCTCCAGTATTTCAAACACAAATTTGTCCTCTCCGTACTTTTTCCAGTCATCGATCAGTGTTTTTGTGAAAAAGGTGGAGCCGTGTTTAAGCTGGAATCTGCAACTGTTGAATGACGCTTCAATATTCATAGCAGCTGCGACATAAACCTTTCCATTGACAGTATTTCTTATCTGAAACACGCCGTTTTTCTGTTTTGCTTCCTTATATTCTCTTTTGAGTTCTTTTTTATCCATTTATTTTTTCTCCTGATAGGTCTTAACTTTGTATTTACTGCCGTCAGCGGTCCTTTTCATAAAACCGTATTCGATCAGATATCTCCTGATCGTGACATAATCGTCCCAGACTTTCATAAGTACCAGATTTACTTCAGCTTCCGAATAAATTCTGCTGACTTCGAACCGTGTAATTATCTGCCGTAGAACTATGATCTTTTTCTTTTCCTGCGAAGGGAATTCACTCAGTGGACCGTCAACACCTTCCTTGAAATAGATCTTCAGACATTTTGCGCTTTCTTCTTCGGTGATATCGAATCTGCTGTCAACCATTTTCGCTGAAGTCGAAACCGGAACAACTGCCGGAAATGTGTTTTTTGTTTCGTTCATAAGTTCCATTATTGCAAGGAATATTTTTGCCTGCTTTTCCCTTTCCCGAAGTGAAAACCGGTGATTTCTGATAGTTGATGTGCTCTTTCCGCCGGCTTCTTTCAATATTGCAATATCGCTGGAACCCTGACTGATAAGCTCGATAAGCTTTTTCTGAAGCTCGGTTATTCCGGTATATTTTTTGTCCATCGTAAGAAGTGATGCAAGAACTGACCCGTGATTTGAAGTTATATGGCGTGAAATTGCTTTTTGCGCTTCATAATAAATGCTGTTTTCGGGATATACGATTCCTTTTTCAAACCGTTTCCCGCAGAAAATGCAGACAAACCCTTCACCGTTTGATTCTTCTTTATATCCTTTTTTCATCTCTTCAAGCGAAGATTCCCAGAAAAGGTCTTTTACAGTTTTCATGGTCAAATTCCTGAATCGTCTATTAATAAACCAGACGGACAATACTTATATCTACTATAAAAGTCAACAAAAGCTAAAAATGTCCATTAGGCAGAATTGACCGGAAAAGTCTAAAGCTTGTCAGCAATACCTTTAATATAAGGTGATTCAAACTCGGAAGAAAGGATATCCATGAAAATTGTATTGTATCTGTGTTTTGCGATTTGCCGGTCTTCTCTTCTGATACCGATCTCCTTGAAACCGATCTTTTTATATGATGCAATGGCCCGTTTGTTAAAATCAAAAACACAAAGCATAATATTGTGCAAATTCAGTATGTTAAACCCGTAATCGAGTATGAGTCCTGTCGCTTCTGTACCAAAACCCTTGTTCCAGTAATCTTTTTCCCCGATCGTGATACCGAACATTGCAGTACCATTGATCTCGTCAACATTCATCAGCGAAGTGTTGCCGATGATCTTGTCAGTTTTTATATCAATTATCCCGAATATCGGAGCACCCGATTTGAGCTGATTATCAATGAACTCCTTTTCCTTTTCAAGCGAAATCACCGCAGGATGAGGCGCAACATAAAGCACCATCTCCATATCGTTGAACCACTTCGCATAAACCTCAGCATCTTCCATCCGAATCGGCGACAGATAACACTTTTCACCAACCAGCTTCTTGAAATAACTCATTTTAAAACTCCTGAAATTTCAGTTCATTCACCGGAAAGTAGTCCCGCATCGGCAAGTTGTCAATTTTTATGGTGATTGAGATATAGTCGCTGTCTGTTTTGTAACTCGAAATTATTTGAAAAAAATATGGAGTTACTGTATGGTAAAAGAAGATCATTCAGACTTGAAATAAATAACGGTATGAATGAATATTTAGGAGAAAAAATGTGTCCAAATATAATGCAGGTGTTTCAGTGATAGCCCCTTATTTTAAAACATCGCATGGGGTTCTTTATAATGATGATTGCTTGAACATCCTTGCAAAAATGAAGACAGAGGTTATTGATACTGTATTTGCAGATCCCCCGTTTAACATAGGAAAAGATTACAAAAATGGATATGATGATGATATCAATCATTGTGATTATATGGCTTGGTGTAAACAATGGATACTTGAATGTTCTAGAATATTGAAACCTGGTGGCGCATTTTTTCTTTATGCAACACCTGAATTGGCTATCCAATTTGCCCCAATGATGGGAGAAGCGTTGAATTTCAGACATTGGATAGCTATTTCAATGAAGGGCACTTTTCATAGAGGAAATAAGCTTTATCCAGCACATTATGCTCTTCTTTATTATACTAAAGGAGATCCGAAGGTATTTAATAAACTGCGCTTGCCAATTGAGGTTTGCCGACATTGTGGTGGTGAGATAAAAGATTATGGCGGTCATCGATCAAAAATGAACCCGGAAGGAGTGAATCTTTCGGATATTTGGACAGATACATCACCAAATCGGCATAAAAAATTTAAAGTTCGCCAAGGTGTAAATGAATTGAAAATGATTATACCTGAAAGAGCTATCCTAATGTCAACTGAAGAAGGAGATATTGTTTTTGATCCTTTCGGAGGTGGCGGATCTACATTTCAAGTGGCAGAAAAGCATCGTCGAAACTGGATCGGCACGGAACTGTATGACTCGGAACATATAAAAAAGCGTATCGAAGAAAATTATTCAATCTCTGCTTCAATGGAGCCGAGGTTTAATTTTAAGGAGCTGTTTAATGAAGATAAGCAAAATGAAATTTTACGGCGGGTCAAGGGAAAAGGTTTGCCGCTTAGGGCTCTCACACATATTTCTTGAATTGCAGGAGATGCTTATCTCTACGGAAATTCTGATTTTAAAAAAGAAGCAAGCAAATGGAGCTGGTCGTTTAAGAGAACTTATAGACGAAAAATTCAAAAGTTATGATGATTGGATTTTGTCAAAGTCTGGTGACATTGATTGGATAAAAAAGATTCGCTATAATCACTCTATCATATCCAGAATCGGAGTGGAAATTCAAGTGTCTGGCAGGAGCGACCTTTTGGCAAGAGATATTGTGCACATAAGAAACAACCTTCAAGACAGCAATATTGATGTTGGAGTTATTGTTGTTGCTTCAGATGAGTTCGAATATTATTTAACGGATCGAATCGCAAATTTCAGCTATGCTGTACGCTATGTTGAGGAAGAGTTGCGAGAGGCACAGTCTTATCCTATAATTTTGCTTGCTGTTGAGCATGATGGTTTTTCAGATACACCTCTTCCTAAGAAAATAACAAACACAGGAAAGCAACTCTCTAAAAATGTTGGCTAATGGAATAAAAACGGAAGCAAACTCTCTCCCCGACATTCTTTTTAAAAGACTGGATATGATTGAGCCATATCCTGAAAAGGTGGCAAAAGTTGAGACGATTTGCAGATTAACTGCATTTTTCCCGGGTGGAAGAGGTTTTCGGGATGAAAACAGTGAGATATTTACTGATATTCTGGTTCTGGGTCAGGATTTTTCAACGGTGAAATATTACGAAATAAGGCCGAAGTGAAAATGCTGTCTGAAGTTATAAATTGATTGATTTCGTCCAAAAGATTAGAATTCTCTGAAAATAGTGTTACTTATCAAATGTTTTGAGTGAGGGTGTTATGAAAAAAACCAAGATATGTACGGTTTGCGGTAAGTCGTTTTCGCAAAATGAGCTGATATCGGGTCACGGGATAAGGCATCAGATCGAAAAGCTTATTCTGGTCGATCATCCGGATTGGACAGATCACGATATGATATGTAAAGCTGATTTCGAAAAGTATCGTGTGGAATATATTAAAGCAGTAGTTGCAGAAGAAAAGGGCGATCTGAAAGCGTTAGAAGAAGCGGTTGTGAAAAGCATTAATGAAGACGAGCTGATCTCTGCAAATATCAACACGAGTTACGGCGAAAAGCTGAAGATAGGCGACAGAATTTCAGATAAAGTCGCATCTTTCGGCGGCAGCTGGTCTTTCATCATCATATTTTTTCTGGTTCTGCTGTTCTGGATCGTATTGAACAGTGCGTGGTTATTTGCCTCTTCGTTCGATCCGTTCCCTTTCATTCTGCTCAATCTTGTTCTTTCCTGCATTGCTGCAATTCAGGCTCCTGTGATAATGATGAGTCAGAACAGGCAGGAAAAGAAAGATCGTATAAGAGCCGAAAATGATTACAAGATCAACTTGAAATCAGAACTGGAGATAAGGACACTTCATGAAAAAATGGATCATCTTCTCCTTATTCAATGGTCAAAATTGATGGAAATACAGGAGCTTCAGATCGAGATTCTTGAAGATATCAAAAAGGAAATCGAAAAGAAAAAGCCTTAGATCTATTGATTATTTTGTTTTGATTCCAACGAATTTCGTGAGAGCGCCTTTATCAGCAGGCTCGGTAAAAGAACCGTCGATCTCTCTAAGCAGTGCACCTGTTCCACGAAGATTCACTGCCGTTGTTCCGGTATAATATTTCTGAGTGAGCGTGAATCCTGCTTCGCCTTCAAACCCGAAAGCTCCTGTTGCATCATTGAGGAAAAGGGCAAGTCTGAAATTAGTGTAAAAATCACTGAAATTAAGACCTTCATTCACATATTTTCTGATAGCATCTTCGACACAGATATATGAATTATCTTCACTTGCAATGATCTCTTTAAACATTTCTGTGTGGTTGCCGCCCTGAATTCTGAGGTATTCAAAGAAAAGGTATGAAAGTGCATAATTGCCGTAAACATCTGATGAATTCGTATCATTCCAGTAGGTAAGGGACTGACCTGAAGTTACTGAAGCCGACTGATTGTAAGCGGTTATCCAGTCAGACTGAATGCCGTTGTAAAGATGCATTGCGGTCATCGACATACCTTCATTTAACCATGTATTTTCATTGCTGTTAATGGTCTGGGAGTCATTTTCGATAATAGCATTCTGATTGTTATAGCACAGATGCTGGAATTCATGAGCGATAACGGCATATGCACCTTCTTTTGTCATGTCATTACGGGTGCTTACAAATATCATATCTCTTTCATTTGACTGAGGATACATTGATTTTGCATAAAGATCGCCGGGGCTGAAATATCCTGCAATTGAAAGTCCGAGATCTGTAAAAAGAAGTGTTATGGTTCCGTCATCATTTATATCAGAAGGTGTTGCAAATTTTGTCGTTACGAGCGGGAATATCACATCATCAAATTCATCTGCGAGATCAGTAATTTCAGATCCGGTTGCAAATCCGCTGTCGTCGCTCCATATCTGGACATGATCTCCTATTTTGAGAAGTGTGGCTGTAACCTGTTCGTATGCTGTTCCGGCAGCGTTTACTTTGTAGAATGACTGTGTGTCGCCCACTGCGGGAAGAAGATTTATCTTAGGTTCATAAAGATCTGCTTTTGTAAGTCCTTCCGGAATTTTGAAATGAGGATTGATGAACAGTTTGTTAAGTCCGGTGCCCGAAATTGCCGGAGTAGTTGACTTGACCAATGGCGGTACTGCCGGAAGTGTGCCGCTGGTTGACATATTGCCGCTGAAAGGGGAACTGTTTATTATAAGAAGAGAATCGCCAGTGTAATCGGGACCTTCGAAATCAAATCTGTCTCCGTAATACAGTCTGCATGTTGTGGTGCATGCATCAGTGTCGACATTATTGGCATCATCGCACTGCTCGCCGGATTCGACTACGCCGTTATTGCATGTTCCGGGAGTTTCATTGAGACATTCATCGGAACAACCGTCAAGATTGGAAAGATTGCCGTCGTCACATTCTTCGCTTCCTTCAACAAATCCGTTGCCGCATTCAATTCCGGCATCATTTCTGCATGCCTGATATTCAGTCGGGCAGGCCTGACGCAGACATGTTGTTGTAAAATTGTCTGCACATGTTGTTCCACCGCATGTCATCAGCGCATCGAAATACTGAGCCGCCGCAGCTGTTCCGCTTGCTTCACATTCATCAAGGCAGTCGGCATCTCCTCCGCAAGTTGTGGCACAGGCAAGAACAACAGAACACTTGTTGTCAACACCAAGTTCGCGACATTCATAAGTACGCTGATATCCTGAAGTTCCGTCTTTCTGAAGGCAGAAAAGATCATTGATGGAGCAATCTTCTTTATCGTTCCATATTTTGCTTGTGCATTCCTGAAGAACATTTAAATTGCACTTTGTCTGACCGTCAGTACAGCTTCTTACACACTGGCGAATGTTATATTCCGTGCAGTCGTCAGCACAAGTTGCCGTTCCGCCCTCATAAATATTAGCATCAATGTCGACACAGTTTTTTGTATCTTTGTCACATACTTCGGTTCCTTCGATCACGCTGTTTCCACATGTCGGAACAACATCGATGTCATCGATTATTGAGTCAGAGTCGAGAATTTCATCCGAATCTGTGATAACTTCGATATCTGAGTCTGTCACAGCATCTGTCACACTATCATTATCAGTATCGGCAATGGCATCGTTATCCAGCAATGATTCGTTGTCTGATTTCGCTCCTGTTTTCTTTGAATCACAGGCGACAAGCAGAAACATAAAAGCAGCGATCAACAATAAAACTTTCATGCAGCCCTCTTTTTGCAAGTTAAATAATAGCACCGGATAAAATATCATGGTCGCATTTTTAAGCAAGGAATCATAAAACTAGTGACAATAAAGATCTGATTTAAATTGATTTTTCATATCGTCTTTTTTAAAATTCAGTATCATATTTATTTGAGGTGAGAAAATGAAAAAAACAATTATCATCTTTCTGGTTCTTGCTGTTTTTGGATTAATTTCATGTGCTGAGAAAGAGGAAGAAAGTATTTACGACAAAACGGATGGCGATTCTGAGGTTACTGACGATGGTGAAAAACAGGATTATCAGGTGAGACCTGACGGTAACGGTGGAACTGATGATGAAAAAGAAGATCAAAACAATAATGATGACTCCGATTTCGTAGACAGTGATACGGAAGAAAATGAGGACATTGACGAAGATGAATCTATCGATGATCTTTCTGATGAAAGTATTGATGATGACAGCGATTCTGATATTGACGGAACGGTAATCGGTAATGATGATGAGCCTGATCCAGGAACGGTCTGTCCGGCAAGTTACGCAATTACAAAAGAATCCGATATTGCTCTGATAAAAGACTGCAACACGATCGAAGGTCAGCTCGTCATTCAGAACTTTCCAGGCATTGCAATAACAGGTCTGGAAAATCTCAGGGTGATCAAAGGTGACTTCAATATTCTCACTTCAACGAATCTTAACTCATTGGAAGGATTCAAGAATCTCGAAAGTGTGGGCGGCGGCATGTATGTTTTTGGTAACGATTCACTTGTTGATCTTTCCGACTTTGAAAAACTTGAAAAAGTCGAAGGATGGCTACACATAAAAGAAAATGACGGCATGGAGAAAATATCATTGCCGGTGCTTGAATATGCCGGGCAGTTCATGGTTGTGGATAACAATGAAATGACTGAGCCGGATCTTCCGGCACTTGCTGAATGCGGTGATTTTTTCCAGATAATAACAAATGACAAGCTTACATCTATTGCATCGTTAAAAAGTCTTAAAAAAGTCGGAGAAAGATTGCAGATATCGGGGAATTATCTGCTGACTTCGCTTGATGGACTTGATAATCTTGAAACAGTTGAAGGGGTTTTGAGGCTCACAACGGGAAAAGCACTTACAGATCTTAAAAAACTTTCAAATCTCACAGCAATAGGCGGTCTTGAAATTTCAGGCAATGACCTTCTTACATCACTCGAAGGGCTTGAAAATATTACAGAAATACCTGGAGATGTAATTGTGAGCGGCGAACTGCTTTCTTCTTTAAAAGGTCTTGAAAATGTAACCGAAATAGGCGGCGATCTAAATATCAATGCAGTCAAAGAGATAATTGCTTTTACCGACCTTTCAAACCTTGTAAATATCGGCGGCGATCTGAAAATATCATATGACCTGAAGCTGGTTTCTCTTCAGGGATTGTTCAACCTTCTGTCTCTGGGCGGAGATCTGAACATTACAAGCAATGCGCTTCTTCCTCAGTGCGAAGCCGATAACCTCAAAACATATCTTGAAACTAAGAGTTGGGATGGAACATCAACATTTTCAGGCAATTACGGCGAAGGAACCTGCGAATAAGGTTTTTTATTCAGTTTCAGGAAGGTGATAAATAAAATAATATGGATTATCGCAATATGTATCCGACTCATCGCAAACACGATAGAAAATATTCTGAAATGTTTTGGCGGCATAAATATCGTTTTCAGCGTTTTTGCTCACAATTTCAAGATTTTCAAATGTCTCGGAATCCTTGTCAATAATAAACCTTTTTCCAGATTCAAGTATCATTCCGTTCCAGATTGAAAAGTCTGAGTACCGGGATTCTTTCTTTAAAGATTTTGTACTTTTTCCGTCAGTGACAATTAAAAAACTGTCACTGTCACTATCATTGGAATTATGTTCGATAACAGGCTCTTTCGAAAAAGATTCTCCTATATATTTGAAATCACCTCTATTTTCAAACATTACAGAAGATGAGCTGGAAACGATATCGAGAGGAATCGACATTAATGTATTGTTTTCACTGAATAAAAACTCGTTTTCTAAAATTGCAAGTCCTGAAAACTGCAAATCTTTTAACAGATAGTAAATAGGTTCCGATACGGTAATTTCTTCGTTATTCCAAGAAACCGATTTTAATGCTGTTCCTCTGGCTTCGGTAACTTCGGCTGAAAAAATTGAAATGCTTTTATCTGCCGCAACTTTTTTTATATTGCTGAAATTATTGTCAAAAAGAAGAGCTGACAACGGTTCCGCCGAAAGATTACTATCAGGAAAAGATATCAGATAAGTTTCAGGCTCAGTTTCATCAGTCGTTTCAATGAGTTGCAGAGTATTTCCTGAAATTGTGATGCCAGAAAGTTTTCTTGATGTATCGTTGATAAAACTGCCAATTATCTTACCTTTTTTCAGAGCTGTTATTTTTGAAATGTAATCGTCATCTGTGCTGTAAACGATCAGCGTATCGCCAATAAAACCCAGAACCGTTCCGTAAACGCCTGTAGCTATGGCTTTTTTATGAGCATTTTCAATGTAATAGGTAGATCCGTAGTAAAACCCGCCGCTTAAATCAGGAAACATCTTGCCCGGCTTACATAAATAACCACAACCGTCATTATAAATACTGATTTCATGATCTATAGTTCCTGCGAGTGTTCCATCTGAAGTCCATAAAGAGTAGTTGCCGCATTTTTTCACATTCGCAATACCGAACATGGACATGCCTGCCATGGTCGTTCTGTAATCATAAAAACCTTCGAATTTGGCTCTGCTGTCGTTTTCGCAATCCTGACCTGTCGCAACAATCTTCTTTTCACCATTGGCAATGTTAAAAGAATTCAGGTAGGTATAATCACCGAATTTGTATGAACTCATTATTGTATCGCCATTTACTGAAAAAACATTACCGGTTGATTTTGCTATGAATTTTATGTTTTCAGGATTTCCGTCAGTTTCAAAACATTGAGTATAGTTTGCTGTTCCGATAAAGATCTGATCTTTTCCGTTGCGATATTTCTCACCACCTGAAACATAAACAACTGAAGGAGTCAACGTCATGTCCGGTTTTACATCTTTGAATTTTCCGTCACTGGTTACATATAACAACTTATGCTCAAGAGTTTTTCCAAGAACATTGAAGAGAGCTTTTTCTCCAAAAAAGCCGGAAAATGCGTATGACTCTCCTGGATTACAGATCACATCAGCTTCTATAACATTTCCTGACTTCATATCTAATATTTTCAAACACTTATATGATTCTCTGAAGCTGGAAGGCGGTTCGATTCTAAATAGTGTTGTCCCATCATTTGTTGCAAACTCTGAAATATTTCCATCAAATTCAGTTGTTGTTTCAGATTCTCCCGATGAATAAAGAGTAATGACTGTTTTATTTCCACATTGATTTACGATGTGAAAAAACGGCTTGTTCAATTGCCTGAATATTGAGATTCCGCCTGAATCACAGCCACATATTTTCTCTTCCTGACAAGTTGAAACATCAATAGAAGTGAGACATTTGTCATAATCATACTGATAAAAAATTTTTCCGTTTATATAAGATTTTGCAAAAGGTCGCTTTCCTGTTTCATCATGGCATATTTCAACAAGTCTTTTCTCTTCTTTATTTAAAGTAAAGTACTCTCCTTTTTTTCTTTCATAGATAAGGTCATCGGAATATCCTTCTGAAGAAAACCAATTATTTTCATTATCAAGCTTGAAAAAAGCGTCTTCAGATGAATTGTAAAACCATGTTGTTTTCTGACTAAAATCCGGATTGCTGGTTGAAAAAACGACATTTTCTTCGGTATCAACCGAAATAAGAAAATAGAATTCAGATGACATATCATAAATTTCATATATTTTCTCAATTGGAAGAACAATTCTCCGGTTATCCGCAGTACCGTCTGTGGAAACAATTCCGTCATTTGAAATGTAATAAAACCGTTCATTAGCGGAATAAGAAAAGGTTAAAAATGAGTATTGCAGATAATCCATATCACCTTCTTCAATAAGCTCGACATCATCAAAGTCGTTATTTGTTGAATACAGTCCGGAATCCTCAATGAATAATGCGTGTTCTGCGTTTGACCATAAAGTATATATCACAATCGGTTCTTCAACAGGTTCCGGCATTAATTTATAAGGATTGGGGATCAGGATTTGAGTTGTCTGAGTGATTAAATTTTTTCCATTTGAGCAGTCAATCGCAATGGAACATCTGCCATCAGGAAATTTCTCTTTTGTCGGCGTGAATGTGTAAGTGTTTGAATTAATTATTCCTTTACATGTGTCATCTTTTGAAACTGAAATAACGGTTCCCAGATCTTTTTCGGATTCGCATCTTATAAAATAGCTGTAAGTTTCATCCCATTTAGTTATTCCGTGAGGTCTTGTTTTAAAAGATAAGGTGTCAGGTTCAATGTCGAAATCGTTGATGTCTTCGTCTGGTTCATCAGATTCGTTAAAATCAGAATCAGAATCAGAAGTTTCATCAGCATCAGCAATGGTATCAATATCTGAAATCAGGTCGATGTCTTGATCGTTCAGATTGTGAGATGGACTTTGGCAGGAAAAAATCAGAAAAAGCAATGGAAAGATAACAACTGCTAAGGACAATTTATTCAATTTTTTCCTCGGTTTTTTTAGTTACTTTACTCAACTTTGACGCAAAACAATAATAAAAGTTGTCTTTTAATTCAAGCTTTTATGGACTGGTTTCAGGAAGACGGTAGCTCATTATAGGTTTAATCGAATCATCGGCGACTTCTTTCATATAAATTCTTTTTTCAAACACATATGTATTGCTCATCTGGATAATACTTTTTGTCAAATCATTTCTATTTAAATATTTTCTCCCTTCATCAACAGCAAAATATGGTTTGCCGTTTTCCTGATTTTGAATAAATACCCAGTCATTCCAGATTGATATATCTTCGTCCTGTTTTTTTATATATATCTGATAGTTGTTTTTTATTCCGTCAATAAGTGTCAGATCGGAAATACTGTCATTATTAAGAGAGGCATACAGCAATCTTTCGGGAAAAACGCTTCCTACAAATTTTTCCACTACTACTGGATAGAATGATATTTTTTCAGTATTTGCAGAGTTACTGTCTAAAGTGATGGAATATAAGCTGAAATTGCTAATAAATACAAGCTTGTTACCGATCATGCCAGGTTCATCAAAATTAATATCTTCTGAGTCATAAGAAAGGACTGGAACAATCAGGATGGAATTATCTTTATCATTGAATTTTGCAATTTTGAGTATATTAAACCATCCCTTTCTATCGTTAGCGGTAAAAAGAGAAAGAGAGTCGTTCACAAATATTTCATTGATGTTTGTATAATTTTCTTCAAACAATGTCTCGACCGGAGATTTGTCAAATAGATCATTGTTTTTAAGATACATGATCTCGACTTTTCCAGTTTTCATATCTGTTTTAAGTAATTGAATATTTTTTTCTGTAACACTTAAATTGAATGAATAGTTTTCTTCTGAAAATAAAACTTCCTGAACAATTTCACCTTTTTCAACTGCCAATATCTCAATTTCTCCATCAACGGTTTTTGAAAAGATCAGACGGTCTCTGGTTTCTTTTTCTAAAAAATAATCGCGCTGCATATACTTAATTGTAAATTTTGTTCCATCTTTATCAATGTAATAAAGGTGATCAGTGCCGAAAACATAAAATCCACCTTCCTTGTCACTTTTTATTCCGAACAGAAGAAAGTCCAGATATTCATAAGGCATTGAAATGCCAATGTTTTTCGTTCCTCTTTTTGTTCCGTCAGTTATCCATAGCGTATAATTTCCGCAGGAATCTGTATTTGATACCCAGAAATAATTGAATTTTCCCAGAAGTTCATTTTTGGATACGATGGCATCGTATGCTGAAACCGATGTCATACAGCCGGATGCTGTGAGAATAGTTTCTTTTTTCCTGGAATCAAGATTGTAGCTGTATAATTTATCCCCGTTTTTTATAACATATTCTTTTCCGGAATTTGCAATAATATCTGGAAAAGGATTGAAAATTATACTACGGGAATTGATCAGGTGAGTGTTCGAAGCGGATCCATCCGATTTAAAAGTGTGTACAAATTCATCTGTAAATAAGTATATTGTTTCTTCTTCACCGTTTGAATCTACTGAATAAGAAAAATTCAACGGTGTTATTTTCAGATCAGATTCTTTTTCGGTTATAATGCCATCGTCTGACATAAAAATGATTCCCGGATTTTCATTGAGTGAATTTCTTTTTAAAACGATACTGTTTCCGAAATTTCCTGAATAATTATATTCTTCATCAAAATGGCAGGTAAACAAAGAATTATTGGTCACCGATCCGCCGATCTCTATTTTTCTTAAACAATTCCGGTCTGTATCTGGTTCAAAATCATATTTTTCAATTTGATATATGCTCTTTCCATCAAGAGTTATTAACGCTTTGTATATGCCGTTAAGCACACTTGATTTTGTTTCACCTTCAGTTGTAAACAAAGAAACGGTAGTTTTTGCCTCATTATTGCAGACACTTAATACATGCAGGTAATCATTTTCAGCTTTTTGATTAAAAATTATTTCGGCATTTTCTTCGCATTCACAATAATTCTGTTCTTCGCAACTTTCTATATCAAGCACAGAATAACATTGAGAATCCTTTTTATAAAAAATCCTGTTTCCAATAAACGCTTCGGCTTTTAACCGGTAAGTGTCAGGATGCGGACAGATCTCGGTGATTAATTTATCGGTTTCATCAAATTCATAGAAATCGCCATCATAGGATGAAAAAATACATTTTCCCAGATTACAGAAAACATAATAAATATTTCTCGAATCCGTTACTGGTGTCAGAGTATTGTCTTCATTATTAAAGTACCATGTCGTATTGGAGAATGATGTTTCATTCGAAGTGTTAAAAAATATAACCCTATCATTTTCAACATAAGAAACCATATCAATTACAAAATCAGAAGCAGAATCTTCAGGAAAGTCTTCTTTGGAAAGTATTTCTATTGTATTTTCAAGAGTCCCGTCAGTTCTCATTATTGCATTTTTGTTATTTTCAAGATCATTTTTTATATAGTAAAAGAATTTTGCTGTTGAAAAACCATCGAGATAATTACCTTCAAAACCTGAGGCTATCAAAGTCAGAGAATCCAGTTCTTTTGTAACTGAATATAAATTTTCGTTCTTGTAAAATAGCGCATGTGTTTCACCAGACCAGATAATTTCAAAAAATAAAGGTTCCTCAATAGTGGAAATGATTTCGACCGGATTAGGAATAAGAATTTCAGTTTTCTGGTTAGTTTTCGCATTCCCGTCTGAACACTCGATTGATATTAAACATTTTCCATCAGGAAAGTTGCTTTTATCCGGTGTAAATTTATAAACTCCTGAATTAATTAACCCTTTACATGTGTCACCAGCAGAAATAGAGACTGATGTATCAGAGTTGTCTTTAGATTTGCAGACAACAAAATATTTGAATTCCTCATTCCATCTTATAATTCCGTGAGGCCTTGAATAAAAAGAGATGGGCGGTTTTTCGTCAAATAGCCCTTTCATATCTGAATCTATAAATGTAAAATCGCTATTGTCATTATCTGTAGTATATTCTTCGTCAAGATCTTCGAAGTAATCGTGATCTCGGGTTTTATTATCGTCACAAAAAAACAAACAGCATGATGTAAGCATAAATTGCGCAATGACAGCCACAACTGAAATTCTTGAGAAAAATAAATTTTTCATGTTTATACCATATTCGTTTTTTACGGGTTTATAGTAACAATTTCCTTTTCATTTTATTATCTCCTGATTAAATCCAAGAATTTCTTCAACCCGTTTGAAGTACTCTTTCCACGAAATCGCTGATACATTTGCTGTCAGAGGTTTTGTCTGAGGAATATTGCAGACGACAAAAGAATCACCTGTTTTTTCTTTAAACAAAGATATGAATTTATCAATAGATTCAGCATGTTTTGCTGTCGGAGTTTGAGTTTTCTTTATTTCAATGGCGTGATATTTTCCTGCAAATTCAATAATAAGGTCGATTTCCATTCCGTCATTTGAACGCCAGAAAAAAAGTTCGGCATTTACAGCTTTGTTCTGAATGATCTTCAGTGTTTCAATGACAATGAATCCTTCAAAAAAAGCTCCTCCCATTGCTCCATTTAAAAGCGATTCGCTGTTGCCCTGTCTTGTAAAATAGGCAGGAATAGCAGAATCAATGAAGTAAAGTTTCGGAGTTTTGATGAGCCTTTTTCCGATGTTGATATGAAAAGGTTTTAGAAGATATGTTATAAAAGATGTTTCCAATATAGAAATCCATCGTTTTATAGTTGGTTGAGCAAGACCGCAATCTCTTGAAATTCCGGCAATATTGAGTTCCTGAGAGTGATTTGCCGCAGAAAGTCCAATAAATGTCTGAAATAGCGAAAGGTCTGTGACATTAATTATCTGTCTCACATCCCGTTCTATGTATGTTCTGATATAGGAAGCAAGCCACATGTCTCTTATTTCCGGTTTGAGAACAACCTCTGGATAAGCTCCATTCCAGAGGATTTTGTCGAGTTCTTCTTTATTAACTGAAGCAAGTTCTTTGTAACTGAAAGGCAGAAGGTTGAGGATTGCAATCCTTCCGGCAAGAGAATCACTTATTTCTTTCATCATGTTGAACTGCTGAGATCCAGTTATAATCCATTTTCCATAATTGTTTCTGTGTTGATCTATATTCATCTTTAAATATGAAAAAAGCTCAGGAACATATTGAATTTCATCAAGAATTGTCTGTCCGTTCGAGAACCTTGAAATAAAACCGGCAGGGTCGTTCCTCGCAAAAACCTGCATAACAGGATCGTCAAAAGTTATATATTCAGCTTCAGGAAAAGTATGCTTCAGAAATGTCGTCTTTCCTGACTGTCTCGGACCGGTTAAGATAATGGCTGGAAATAAACCGGAAACCTTTTTTAAAAGTGCTTCCAAATCCCTTTTTACAAACATAAACAACCCCGCAAAAAATCTCTGACCAAAATAACATCAAATATTAGAATTGTCAAGTATTCAATATCACTGGTTGAAATTTATTATCTATGAAGTTTTATGACCGCAAATATAGGTCATCTGACATCTTTTATAGGTCATGCGGTTTATCAAGTTCATTGTTTTTATTATTA
>Ga0209099_1001964_pt1 | contig 19105 bp, 16 predicted proteins | sample AD_JPNHW2_MetaG_FD_184430 | JGI IMG/M metagenome (GOLD analysis project Ga0209099, IMG submission 184430) | Active sludge microbial communities of municipal wastewater-treating anaerobic digesters from Japan - AD_JPNHW2_MetaG (SPAdes) (version 2) | ecosystem: Engineered > Bioreactor > Anaerobic... | reverse complement strand
GGGATGAGTCTACTAAGTTATAGATTATTCCACCGTAGAACCTTGACCTTCTTTGGTTTTAAAAATAAACCGATAATTACGAAATTGTTTGGAAATTGTTTGCTGGGATTCACCACCGTAGGTTACGGCGTCTTCGATTTGTTGGGTCATAATCTTTCCGTCAATCTGAATTCACCCGAAAATTAAGCAATAACATATAGACCAATAAAAATAGATGGTCTATATTGAAGTAGTTCTGATGGCGATTTTGTTCGGTATAATTACTACCTTCGATTTAGCCCAATAATAGGATTGCGTTTCAAGGGTACACGATAGTCCTTTTTTAAACAAGGTTATTAATAATGGTCATGAGTAAAATATTCGGGAGGGAGTATGGTTGCCTACCAATAATTCTCACAATGAGTATATGGACTCTGGTATTAAATATTATAAAGTATGCCTCCTTTGGATTCAATGAACTCTTTACCCAGACAGGAATATTTATGTTTTCATATACTTTAGTTTTACCAACAGTAATGTATTTTATTGTTTTTATAATCACTACATTCCTCAGCATTTTTCGCCCAAAGAATCAAGATTCATTATATGAAACTAATGTAGCGTTGTTGCCATATATTGCTGGGTTTTCATTCCTTTTAGGATTACTGGCCGAAACGATTGCCTATGTGTTTTTTGATCTTGATTTACTCGAATTCTTTTACGATTGGATTGACTGACCCAGTCGAGGACAATACGACCCTCACATTCCCCTTCCAACATGGAGATCTCTCTTGTGGGGTAAGAAATGATACCTTAACCTGACCTGAGAATGGGGGAGGTTGGGGATGGTTTGAAGATTATGTCCAGATTGTTGAAGGGGTGAGTCAATCCAATGTCATGGTAACAATAGGAAAATAAAGAAAGATAGTAAGGGCGAGACTGTTTTGTGGGATTAGGGAATATCTTTATTCGATGTTATCGCATAAATTAATATAGAAATGAACACTCAATCGTCTGAAACTCTAAATCCATTGGTAGAATCACTCTCAGAGCTTGAGAAAAGAGAGGAGGCTTTTATTTCTTCAGGGAGAAAACTGCTCTCAATGGGAAATTTGTATTCATTCGATCTTTTTTGTACTGCAATATTAAACAGATCATTAAACCTGGTCAGGGGTTTTATTGATCTTATGAATGGGAATAACTTTATTGCAGCTGCACCTTTAATTCGGATCCATCTAGATACACTTTTACGACTTTACTCTTTTTCACTGATAGATGATAACATTAACCAATTAATATCTAGGATTGCCAAAGGCGAATCTTTAAGAAGCTTTAAGGGTCGTAACGGATTGCCTTTTACTGATAAAAACCTAGTAGAATCCATATCCCTACACGAACAGTACAATTGGGTAAAACCACTTTACAGCAAGCTGAATGGTTTCGTTCACCTGAGTGAAATGCATATCTTATCTTGTTCAACTCTTGATGAAACGAGCGGAACGATTCGCGGTATAATAAGAAAATCAGATGAATTTATTCCCGAAAAGGACAAGAAGGCTTCTATTACTTTCATGATTATGATTTCAGATGGAATCATTTCTTTGATAGATGAATGGAGCATTAAGAAACTGACTTATAAGCCAGAAGAGTCTTGATGGTAGATAAGTAAATTTTCTCATTCTGGTTGGTCCAGACCTTCGATCCTCCTCCGCCCCTCACTCAGACCCCATCCAACAAGGAAATCCTGGCTCTGAGATCAAATTTGATACCTTAACCTGACCTGAGAAAGGGGGAGGTTGGGGATGGTTTGAAGATTATGTCCAGATATTTGGGGGCTTAAGACAAACTTTCTTTTTGCGTGTGTTGTTTTATCTTATCCTGTTGTATTTTTTTAATAAGTCAATGACTAATTCATGAGGAAGGCCGTAAGCCTTATTACCATTGATTCCTTCCATAGTTTCCGCTGCAACCAATGCATTGATGATTGATTCTTCTACTGACTGTACTGTTGCTTCAAACAATGGATTCATCAAATCATTAGGAAGTACCGTAAGCTTTGCAAAACTTTCTCTTTGGAATGCAGTTGGATTGGCTGTTGAAAATGCAATAAAAATATCCCCAGAACCATTATTCCCCCTCCCTCCAACTGCTCCTATACCGAGCGTAACTCTGGCTGCTATTCTTTTCAATTGGTGAGGTAATAACGGGGCATCAGTAGCCACAACAACGATAATAGAACCATCACCCTCTTTTTTGAACGATGGTGGTGCATTAATTTCATAATTCAAAGTGTCTTTTAGTTCTTCTCCAATTGGAACACCTGCTATTGTTAATTGTCGTTTAGTACCAAAATTGGATTGCACTAAAACACCGACTGTATAGGTTGAATCTTGAATCTTCACAACTCTTGATGATGTTCCAGTCCCTCCTTTAAAACCTAAGCACATCATACCTGTTCCACCACCAATATTTCCCTCCTCAATGTAGCCTGATTTTGCTCCATCTAAGGCTTCATAGGCATTACTCTCTTTTACATGAAAGCCATAAACATCATTCATATCCCCATCATATGTTTCTGCAACAACTGGGTATGTATACCAGTAATCTTCTTTATACCATCCTGTTTTTACAAACCATTTCAATACAGCATCTCTAACCACACCTACACTATTGGTATTCGTTATCATAATTGGACCTTCTAAAAAACCTGATTCTGTTATCCAAGTTGTTCCAGTCATTTCACCATTTCCGTTTAGCGAATGCCAATTTGCAAAAACAGGGTTATTTTTTCTGCCTCTTGGCAAAATGGCTGTAACTCCAGTTCTTACTGGTCCCTTCCCTCTTATGTTTTGGCCTTCTCCTAAAATGATAGTGCTGTAACCAACTTCCACACCTTTTACATCTGTTATTGAATTGTATTTACCAGGAGTACCCTGAAAAGGAATTCCAATATCTCTAGCTCTTGGTTTTTGTCCAAATATGGATACCTGCAAAATAAGGAGCAAACAAATTAATTGACTTTTTTTCATATCTACAGATTTAGTTGAACCCCACAACCAAAGTTAGGCAATTATTACCAAATAAATTACGGCTTAAGAACTATCGGCTTGGATGCTAACTATTTGTGCTAACTCGTTTTTGGCGTTATACCCTTTTACTTATTTAGAGAAAGATTCCACAGATAAAATTACTTTACCAAAACTCCGTTAATCAATCACATCAAAATGCAACTGACACTCGAAGATAAGAAATCCACTTTTTTTCATGGTGTTTTGACTGGGTTTGATCTTTATCTTGTTATAATTTCTGTACCTGACATTCAGATAATTTAAGATTGGTATTGCTTGATCTTAGGAGGTTAGCAGGATTGAATTCCGATTTTGCAGTTCTGGTGCCAGTTTTGGTGCCAGGATTTCCACCATATCGGTATAAATCCATGAAATCTTTTACAATTAAGTTGCTACAAAAGTAATTGGTACAAATAGATACAAATCTGTATAAACCTGTGGAAACCGACATATTTCCCTGTTAATCAGGGGGTCCTAGGTTCAAGTCCTAGCTGGGGAGCGAAGAGGGTCAACCACTTACACGGATTTCGGGTAAGTGGTTTTTTCTTATGGGCCAGTTTTGGGCCAGTTTCTGGGGGAAATTCACCGTTTTCGGGTCATAAGTTAATGACGGTCTTAAAATAAAATGGCTGTAGTTGTTCCAGTAATGTGGTTATTCTTTCTTCTTAATAATACTGAACTCTGAAAAATTGAACCCATATCCCAAGTCTTTTCGTGGGAAGAATGTCATCCTGAGGTACAATGTTTTTATTATTTCAGATTTAGTCCAGGTAGTGCCACCATCCAAGGTTTCATATGATATGCTCCCTCTATAGGTAGGGAAATCGAGATCCTCATATTCCGCAATGGGTTGAATATTAAAACCCTCATTTTCAGATGAAAAATGGAATGTACCAAAGTAATTGAACGGGAAATCGGTTTCCTCCCAATTTACTCCGCTATCAATTGTTTTATAAATATGTGATACGCCATCAATATAACCGATATTCTCGTTGTAGAAATAGATGTTTCTGATATCATAATTTGATTCAATTGGTGTTGAGATAGTTTGCCAGGTCTGACCATGATCAGAACTTTTAAAAATCTGATTATTTTCACTTGCCACAAAAGCAATATTATCAACAAAATAAAGGCTACTACTGTAACGCTTTATGTCCAGGTCAAGGAGATTCCAATTAGAGCCTCCGTCAGTAGTTATGGCCACATATTCATCCCTTGAGTTAGGAATGTCTGTCTTATGAATGATTGCAATTCCATTCAGGGGATCGAAAAACTTCAATGACAATATTCGGATGTAATCAGGAAAGTATGTCTTCGTCCAGGTGTCTCCGCCATTTATCGTTTTTAGCAGAACACTTCCTTGGTCGCAATCTGCATCCAGGCAATCACTCATTGCATGACTTGACACAAAGCCCACATTTTCATCAATAAAGTAGACCGAATGCAGATGTAATGTAGTGCCCGAATTCAGTTTTCGCCATGTAGTGCCCGAATCGGTTGTTTTATAAATATCGCCGTTGTATCCGACAACGAAGCCAATGCTCTCGTCAACGAAATACATATCCCTGGGATTGATGTCAAAATCATAAGTTGATTTTAAAATCTCCCATCCCTCCAGTTCAATTGTCAGATCATCTTCAGAATTATCTGGCACTTCTTTGCAGCCACACAGCAGAAATGCTGTCATTGAAGCTATCAGGGCTAATTTGTTCATAGTCAATTTTTTCACATGCAATTAGAAAAAGAATTATGGTAGCGAGTAGATACTTTATGGGTTTCATTGTTGGTCGGTCTCTTGATCAAGTGTCAATTTTATCCCAATTGTCCTTGATGAGATATATCATTAATACGAGAATGGACGCCAATTCGCTGCAGACAGTATCCATTTTTTAAACCGAAATGTAAGTTTTCCTATTCTGGTTAGCTCAGACCTTCGATCTTCGTACGACCCTCACCAGACTCCATCCAACCTGAAGATCTGGTCTCCGGGATCAGTTTTTATACTTTCCCCTGACCTGAGAGGGGGAGGTTGGCGATGGTTTGAAGCCAGGTCCGGATATTAGCCTGGATTAAGACATTGCTCTGAATGGCTGCCGGTTATTTTTGTGCCTTATAGTCTTCATATCCACTGCGTTCAAAAATCTCATTTGGATTCATATCCATGAGATCCAGGGTATTTGTGGCAGGATTTCTTTCCTTAAAAAGCCTGACAATATTGAATCCGATATTATAACCGCTCCCAAATGGTATTTTATCCGTTCCAAACATTACTCCGTTAATTCTGTCATGTCCCTTCCCGAAGATTTCATTTTTAATAAGTTCCCAGACTTCGGTTTCCTGCTCTCTGGTTAAAAAATTTGTGAGGGGATTTGAAACAGTTTTATATTGTTCTGATGCAAACAGATCTGCCCGACCTTCAAATACGAGGTACTCGATAAGGCTGAAGTCTGCTGATATCCAATTTCTTGAACACCAGGTGCTATGATGATACTCATGTGCTATACAATAGGGTAAGAAATCTGTCCAGTTTTGAAAGGTGGGATCAATTGAAAGAATGATTTTGCCACTTCCAAGAGTGATTCCGCTTATTGGCAGCTTAATCTTTTCAAGCGCTGGCCGGTTCAGTGAGCTTGCAGGCAGGATAATAATTTTAGTGTCTGGTCCGGGAAGTTCTTTTGTAATTTTGGTGAAGGATTCCTGTATAATCGTTAATAAATCAGACGATTTAAGTAATTGTATTTCGTTTCTTAAATAATCATTTGTTTCATAAGGTACTTTAATGGTATTGAAGAGGAAGGCTGCTTCGGCATCATCAAGAATTTCATCCCGGATTGGTTTATAAATGTATTTATCTGAAGATTTGACAATATTCCCGTTAAACTTACCGGAGTGTGACAAGTAGTTGTCAATCAGATCAAATGTTGTCAGGACTTCTATCCTTTGGTTATTTATGGTGAATGCAGCCCTTTCAAAATCAGGAACTTTGTTCGTGCAACCAATTACCGCAAGGCCAACCAGGGTGAGGCTGAGAAAAGGACGATAAATTTTCATTTTGTCAATTCAGAAAGCCAATTATCTTAATTCAAGTTACATAAGCGAAAAGTCGAAATCAAATATATCAAAATCATCCTTGAGCACCAATATGATTGTCGCACAGAAGGAAACTAACTCAGAGAAAATTTTACCAGGTTGTCAGAAAGAATAATTCATCCGGGTCTTTGAAAGAAACCAGTCAGTTTAATATCGGTCAGGTTAGTTGATTATTCCTCGTTTGTATTTATTTTTTGTTTCGCACGTTCTTCCAATTGGCTTATGTAAGTTTCCAGGTATTCGTCAATATGAACCCTTTTTTGGTTTTCGTAAATGTCGACGAACTGGCTGAACTGGAAGTAGCCATATTTTTCGGGTTGAGGTCCTAACTCCCAGTAGTGCTCGTTAAACCATGCAATACAGTCCTCAGTTCACTGAGGGACAGGGTCGGGCACTTTGGCCAGAAATGCTTTGGCAAATTTGTAGCACTTTTCAAGCTCGTCCGCTTTCCCCACACTGTTCCAATAATTCATGGCAATCATGTTGACATCGTATTCTTCGCGGTACATGGCTTCAGGGTCTGATAACGAATAGGCAGCCACCAGCCCGTGCCCCAACTCATGAGCGATATAGAATCCGTTAAAAAAAACGGCAAAGAACAGTCTGGCATCTTCTTCATTGTCCGAGTATGTATTAAAAAAAGCCTTGTGATCATCCGTCAGTTCATGGTAAAGTGATGTAACCACATTCTTACTCTTTGGGGCATAATAAACCATAGCGGGAGTGGTATACACAATAAATCCGACATTAAAGTCCGGCTCAGGCCGTATCCGGTTAACCCGGTTATTAAAATCAGCCACCATGGGGGCTGCGTCCCGGGTTAGGGATGCGGAATCGCTGTACAGCCTGAACAGTCCGTCCGTTGCCGGTGAAACACTCTGTGCATTAGAGTATAAAAAGCACGTTACTGTGAGAAGTGAAAAGAGAATTGCCGATTTCATGTTCCTATTATTTTGTATTTAGTTCAGAACCACGATATTCTTGCCACCAGCGGTCTTGAGTGTGCTTTAATAATTGCCAGGCCGTTTCATGTCCACCGGCTCAAAAGATTGATGGGCTTCAATGCCGGAAGACCCGGTTATATCTTCACATACATTTGGTTTTTGCCCATGTCCTAAACATAACAACTAAAAGATGTTTATGTTTTTCAAAGACAGTGAATACTTTAATTTCCCCGGAAGTATCAGTGATTATCTGCAGCAATCCGGAAGTCTCGAACTATTAGAACATATTGCAGCAAAGAAATTACTGCTTTACCTTAGCGTCTTGATTTAAGGAAATCCGATTATTGGGGAAACAGCTGCTAAGCTGGTATAAACCCTGAAAGGATCACCAAAACCATATAATTTGCAGATCGGACAAATGGATACCTCTGACAGGCAGTGGAGATTAATCTTCAAAACAGGCGCAATAGCCTCAATTATTGTATTATGCGGGATTGTTACCGACATGATAGTCGGCTCCGTAACTGGCGGCAATGTGGCTGAATTGCCTCAGACATCCGTTGAGCGGTTCAATCAGTTCAATGAAAACCGGCTCCTGGGATTATATAACCTTGACCTGCTCAATATCATAAATCAGATTATTTTAATTCCTGTCATAATCGCTCTGTACGGAGCTCACCGGAATACAAACAGCTCCTTTGCCCTGCTTTCCATGGTGCTGTTCCTGGTAGGGACAACGATTTTTGTAACCGGCAACACGGCGTTGACAATGCTGGATTTAAGCCGGAAATACTTTGCGGCAGGTTCAGATGAACAGAGACTGTTACTGGCAGCGGCAGGAGAAGCGATGCTGACAAAGGGTTCACATGGAAGCCTGGGTGTCTTCATCGGATTTGCATTGCCGACATTTGCGAACATGCTTATGTCATTCGTTATGCTGAGCGGAAAAATCTTCAGCCGTCTGTCCTCTTATTTCGGAATAATTGGAAACTCACTGATGATCATCTACCTTGTCCTGGTGACATTTATCCCGAAGGTTGAAGCCATGGCTATTGCATTTGCCATGCCCGCCGGACTTATGGTTATGGCATGGATGATACTGTTTACAATAAAACTGTTCAGGTTAAGCAAAGTCGGTGAAGCCAATTAACTATGCCATCATTCAGGCATATAGCAGAATTCTTAAATTACTGATTATGAATATTGAAAGCCTGAGAGAATACTGTATTTCAAAAAAGGATGTCACCGAAAGCTTCCCTTTTGGCGATGATACGCTGGTTTTCAAAACACAGGGAAGGATTTTTGCCCTGGCAAATCTCGAAGGAGACCTCAGTGTAAATCTCAAGTGTGACCCGGGACTGGCGATTGAGCTAAGGGAAAGATATTCATCCGTTATGCCGGGCTATCATATGAACAAAAAACACTGGAACACTGTACGCATTGATGGATCAGTTCCTGACAGGGAAGTGTTTTCATGGGTTGACAACTCATATGATCTCGTGTCAAAAAAGAAGTGACCTGACCTAAGGTGCATGCGCCGGTGGGTTTAACCACTCTCCGCCGGAGCTGTCAGACCACCTTCGGCATGAATGCAGGGGAATATACCGCTTTATGTAAGGTTTTTAAAGCTGTGGCATCCAGAGAGTTGCAGTATCATAATTCGATTGAATCATTGCTTGCAGCAGGTGATGGCTGCAGTACCGGTTACCAGGTAAACGTCTGAATTTCACTTACCAGGCTGAAAGGATAACAGTCAACTTCTGTTTTCTGTTTTAAACCTGAGGATCTGTCTCAGACGGTCAGGCAGTTCTTCCGGCCTGTCAGCAATCTGATCCGGGAAAAGGGAGGCAAGGAGTTCCCTCCGGTTCAGTCCCCACGAAACGGCAATGACAGGAATGCCGGCTGCCCGGCATGCCTCGATGTCACGGGTTTCATCGCCTGCATAAACTATTCTTCCCGCCGGGAGTTGCTCCCTGATGATCATTTTCCTTATGACCCTGTCCTTCCCGAGGAAACTTCTGCCGCTGTAAATGAAATCAAACAGGGCCGTCAGATTGTTGATTTCCAGAAATCTCCTGACATTCTCTACAGAGTTGGAGGTGAGTATACCCATCCCAAACCCGGCGTCACGGATCTCATGAAGAGCCTTTTCCATATTATCGAAAAGCTTCATCTCCGGCACGTGCCTGTTCAGCTCCTTCCTGATCCTCAGGGTCAGTGTCAGCAGCTTCAGCTTCGAGATCCCGTAGGCTTCAAGCAGTTCCTGGGGCTTTTTCGTCCGGAACAGTTCCCTCTCCCCTTCGCCGACAGGCTGACAGTTATACTCCGGAGCAATCCGGTTATACACATTCAATCCCAATTCGAGGGTATCAGCGATGGTGCCGTCAAAATCGAAAACAATATAATCCTTGTCCTGCATTCAGGCCAAAGATACTGATTATTCGAAGGAGAGCCTAGACACACCTGCCTCACCTGTGCCGAACCACAGTGTGCCGTCCGGTTCCACAGCTATTGAGGTGACTCCGTTACTGGCCAGGCCGTTATCCCCGGTGTAGCAGGTCCAGTTAATGCCGTCAAATGAAGAGACACCGTCATCAGTTGCGAACCACCTCCTGCCGTTCTTATCCACTTCTGCTGCAATGGCGCCGTAGCTGCAAAGTCCGTCATGTTTGCTGAAGACTCTCCAGCCGGTGCCACTGTAACGAAGCACACCGAAAACGGTGGCAACCCATATATTGCCATCCTGATCTGCAGCGATGTCATTGATGATGTGTTTCATGGGGTCTGCGGGCCTGTGAAAATTCTCCCAGGAAGTGCCGTCAAATCTGGATATATCTCCCGAGACCGAACCAAACCACATATTCCCGTTGCGATCCTCTGCCATGGCCGTAATTGTATCACTTACGAGGCCGTCACCATCAGTGAATGTGACCCATTGTTCTCCGTCATATCTAACCACGCCGCCGCGGGTACCAAACCACACATTGCCGTCAGAGTCAGTTGCCACAGCCAGTGCGTCATTACCCGGGAAGCCGTTGGATTCATTATAGCTGGTCCAGTTGACCCCGTCGAATCTGATTGCTCCTGACCCAAGGGTACCGATCCACTTGTTATTGTCCTTGTCAACCGCAATATCGAAGATGTATCCGCAGACAAATTCCTCAGGAACGGAATAGGTGGTCCAGGACCTGTTGTTGTAGCATGATATGCTTCTTATCATGCAGCCAAACCACTTGTTGCCCCTGGAATCAACGGTTATTGCCGTTATCCAATTATTTGCCAGGCCATCTTCTGCGGAGAAGGTTGTCCATCTTCCTTCTGCAGGGCTCTTGCTGCACTGAACCATAACTGTCATGATTACAATGCAGATGAGCATATGTGCACTTCGTTTTACAGGTTGTTTTTGATTTTTTGAATTAACCATTATTGAAATTACTTTATGTACAATTGGCTAAAGTGGGCCTTATTACTGATAAAATCAAGGAAGAAGCGGCCGATGTGCCATAGAACATAAAGTTGATCACCTGATAACCCTGACCCTTTTCTCGCCCCGGTAGCTTCTGAGGTTGCCTTCCTGTTTCAGGTATCTGATCAGCGCCTCGGCGGTGGTAAAGAAGAGCGACTGGCCCGGATCAGCGTGCTCGTACCTGTATACCTGGGTCATGTAGCTGTTCATGGCCACGGTGTATACCTGGTTCATATCCAGTGGTTTGCCGTCATTGGTGAGTATTTTTATCTCTTCCGGGTCACCCTGGTCATTGACCCTTGTCCCGGTGGTGATACCCGAGGTGTAGACGGGTGATTTTTCGTCTACAGGCCATGCGGCACGCAGAAGGGAAAAGATCTCACTGCCGGTGAGCTTTGTAACCACCAGTTCATTGCCGAAAGGATCAAGCTGGTATACATTTTTGATTGTAACCGGGCCTTTGGGAAGCTGGTCAATACGCACGCCCCCCGGGTTCATCAGTGCGATGTCAGCCCCGGCGGCTGCACGCTGGGCATCAGCCATCAGGTAGCCCAGCTCCTCATATGACGAGAAGTCGTCAGTGGCTGTTGCTATCACCTGGTTGAGAACCGGGTTATCATTGTACCTGTCAACCATGGAACGGATCTCAGGCTTTTCCTTTTTCGAGTTCCTGATGTCAATCAATTGCATGCTCCTGGTGATCCGGCCGTCTGTGTTAACGGTCAGTCTGATCAGGGTGCCGTATTTCAGCTTGTTCTCAGCCTGTGTAATCAGGATACCGTTATGGATCTGTTCCCTGTCAACCCTGGTATGTGAGTGTCCTCCAATGATAAGATCAATCCCTGCCGGCATTGTTTCAGCCAGTTTCACATCCTCCTCAAACCCGATATGGGTAAGGGCGATGAAAACATCGCTGCTGTCTTTAAGCCAGAGGTATTCGAGGGCAGTCTCGCAGGGTGAGCGGAACACAAAATCCCTGACATTGTCGGGATGGCTGTCCGGAATCCCGTTCTGCCCGAGTTGCAGGAGCCCGAGGAATGCCACCTTCAGCCCATTGGGAAGGGTGAAGATTTTGTAAGGGCTGATTTTCAGGGAATGCCGGCCTCCGCCGGATACATTGGCGCAGATAAAACCGAAATTAGCCTTAAGGATCAGGTTGCTGAATCCTTCGGGGCCGGTATCAAACTCGTGGTTTCCCACTGCACTGAGGTTGAAACCGACGGCATTCATCAGGTCAATCATCGGAAGGCCTTTCTCCGGGAACTGGTCGTTGATGGGGTTGCCGGTCTGGTTATCGCCTGCGGCGATGAGAAGCAGATTTGGATAAACACTCCTGAGGCTGTCAACGATCCACGCCAGCTTCGGGAAATTGTCGATTGCAGCATGCATGTCATTGACGGAGAAGATTACCGCCTGGCGGTCATCCGGAGCAACAGTACCGGCCGGTGCTGCAACGGTGGTGCTGCCCTGTTTTTTCATGTCAGGGGAGGTGGCGGCGTGCCTTGTGCTGCTGCACGCGAAGAGGAGCCCGGCGGCCAGGATGACAACGAGCAGCCTGATCAGCCTGGTTCTCTTTTTGCGTCCTGACAGAATGAACAGGGCATTACCGTCTGTAAGTGCCCCGTCAGGCGCGACAATATTGCCGTACCGGTCCTCTGCAACAGGAAGCCTTTCAGGCACCTTCCGTCCTTCATGTTTGTAAAAACCCGCAATTGCATCTCTTACCCTGGCTCCGTTATGAAGGTCAAGCAGGGTATCATTCACTGTAATTTTCATCCGTCAGGCGTTTAGGTGCGATATGACGGATCAAAATACAAAAATATTCTGATTAGGATTTGTCAATTTTTTCTGAATGGCCTGGTGAAAACAGTCAGAAATGTGAAGAGTTCAAGGCGTCCGGCAATCATCAGCAGAGTCATAATCGTCTTGGCAAAAGGATTGAAGTGGGCGAAGTTGCCCATGTTTCCCGAATGGCCCAGCCCCGGGCCGATATTCGCCATTGAGGTCGCAACAGCCCCGGCTGATTCCAGGATGGATACGCCGGATAACTGCAAAAGCAATACACCGGCAATATATATTACAAAGTAAAGTGAGATGAATACCATTGTTTGGTTCACCACCCCTTCGGGCACGCCCTGTCCGTTCAGTTTGACAGGGACGACAGCGCTGGGGTGATGAAGCCTGATGAATGAGTTTCCCAGGTTTTTAAAGAATATAAGGTGCCTGGCAATCTTGATCCCGCCTGTTGTTGAGCCGGTAGAACCTCCTGAAAACATAAGCAGGAAGAGGAGGAACCAGCCAAGCGGAGGGAATGTCATGTAGTCAGCGGTTGCAAACCCCGAGCATGAGATCTGTGAGATCACCTGGAAAAATGAATGTCTGAATGAAAGGGCAAAGTTTCTGTCTGTGCCGGTATAGAGTATGATTGTCAATACGGTTACGCCAGCCGTTACGGTGAAGAGGTAAGCCCACAGTTCATCATTTGACCTAACCCTCTTTAAGTTGCCCTTGAGCAGATGGTAGAAGACAACATAACTTACTGCGGAAAGCAACATGAATATTGCGATAACATACTGAATATATGGTGAATACTCTGCCACGCTGGTATTACGGGTAGAAAAACCTCCGGTTGCAACGGTGCTGAAAGAATTGCAGAGGCTGTTGAACAGGTCCATCCCCCCGAGCAGCAGGAAGATCGTTTCCAGAGCAGTGATCCCGAGATAAATGTACAGGATCCTGTAAACCACCCCCTTGGCCTTCGGATGTATCTTTTCCTTCAATGATGATTCGAGGCTGAAGAGCTGATAGCCGGTCATTTTCAGAGATGGAAGAACGAGGATCACCAGCACTATAATCCCGATCCCGCCGATCCAGTGGGTCATGCTTCTCCAGAAAAGTATCGAGTGGGGAAGTGCCTCGACATCTGTCAGTATCGAAGCACCTGTTGTGGTCAGCCCGGAGGCAGACTCAAAAAGTGCATCGACGAAGGAGGGAATTGTTTTTCCGATGAGGTAGGGGAGTGCGCCTGCGAAAGAGATCACAAGCCAGGCGGATGTGACTATCAGGTAGGTTTCCCTGTTGTTGATCTGGCCTTGATCCGGTCGCCTGCCCAGAAACCAAAGCGCTCCTCCCAGGATAATGCATATGCCGGCTGAAATAACAAACGGCCATACAGGCTCGCTGTAAATCAAAGAAACAGGAAGGCAGAAAATGACGGCGGCTGCTTCGATAAGCAGGATAGTGCCCAGCACCCTGGCAATATGAACCGGATTTATAAGCATCCATAGATTACATTACAAACGCGGCCCAAAGTTGAGTCCATAATCATAAGAATAAAATCAAGAATGAGTCAGGGCCTGTAAAGATTTTATAAAGAGAAGTACTTTCCGGGATGCCATACCTGGCTGTTTTATGATCACAGGCTACCGGCCGGCGATTCAGCTCCCAAACCTGTAACCAATGCCTGATTCGGTTATCAGAAGGACGGGGTTTGAAGGGTTTTCTTCTATTTTCTTCCGGAGCTGGGCAATGAAGACTCTCAGATACTGTGTCTGTTCCAGGTACCCGTAACCCCAGATCTCCTTCAGGATAAACCGGTGGGTAAGTACCCTTCCGGTGTTTTTGGCCAGGAGTGTAAGCAGGGAATATTCCGTGGAAGTAAGCTTTATGATTTCCCCGCTTTTGCGAACCACGTGGTTGAGCATGTCAATTGTCAGCGATCCGAATTCCATCAGCGGCGTATCCTTTTTTTCTTCGCTCAGCCTGATTGCAGCTCTTATCCTGGCTACAAGCTCCCCGCCCCGGAAAGGCTTCGTAAGGTAATCATTAGCCCCCCGGTCAAGCGCCTTGATGATATCATCCTCAGAGTTTCTCACTGACAGTATGATGACGGGCTTTGTATACCATTCCCTTAATGTCTCCAGGAGTTTCATCCCGTCCATGTCAGGCAATCCCAGGTCAAGGATAACCAGCGCAGGACTGTGGGTTGCTGCTGCCACCAGGCCTTCCTTACCGGTAGTTGCAAAGACGGTGTTGAACCCGTATGTTGAGAGTGAGATCTCAAGCAGTCTTCTGATCTGTACCTCATCATCAATGATCAGTATGGTCCTGTTATCATTCATTCTGCAAGATTAAGCTGGTTTATGTCCGGGATTTCGGACGGAATTGTCACAGTGAAGATGGCTCCTCCTTCCCTGATGTTCGAAACGGAAACAGTACCCCTGTGTGCATCCACAAGTCCCCTTACAATTGACAGCCCCAGGCCAAGACCGCCTGCCGGCGATCCTTCAACGCGGAAGAATTTGTCGAAGAGCCGCGGGAGTGAAGCAGGAGGGAAGCCCGGTCCGCTGTCCGATACCCTGATAACTAGTCCCTTATTCTCGTATGAAGCCTCCGTTTTTATGGCCGAGCCCGGGGGGGAGTGCTGTGTCGCGTTGAGCAATAGGTTATTAAGAATGAGCTCCACGAGACTGAAGTCAATCCTGACCAGTGGCATATCTTCCGGTATTGACATGATCACGTGAAACTGCGCAAGCTCCTGTTTCAGGCTCAGGGTGACCCTTTGAAACAGGTCTGTCACATCGTGCCAGTCAAGCCGGAGGGAAATCCTTCCGCTCTCAATACGTGACATGTTAAGCAGGTTTTCGGTCATATGATTCAGCCGGGCTGATGCCTTGAGGATTTCGCCATACAGTTCCTTCCTGTTTTCTTCCGAAGCCTCTGAGGACATCAGGGTATCAGAGGCCCCCATAATAGCCGCAATTGGTATTCTGAACTCATGTGAAACCAGGTTAAACAGAGTGCCATAGAACCTGTCTGATTCATCCAGAACCCTTGCCCTTGTAGCCATCTCACCCAGGAACTCACGTTCGATGGCGCCTGCAATGTGTGAGCAGCAGGTATCCCAGAAGGCGTCCTTGTTCCTGTACCGTTCTTCAGCGATCCTGCATACGGCAACACCGGGATTTATCATTGCCCCGGTCAGGGGAAAGTATGTAAACGGTTCATGCGGCCTGTTTCCTGTAAACCTTCCCGCTTTCCTCTGGTTGGCAAACACCCATTTGACCAGGTCATGATCAGGCTGGTCATCATCCTCGCCGGACTCAGCGGCAGGCTGGCAGACCAGGTTATTGTTCCCGTCCTGAATGATGAACCGGGCTCCGGCCCCTGAATTTGTCCTGAAATGTTCCTCAGCCACCCTGATGACTTCATCGGTACCGCGCGCTCCTGACAGTCCGGCCGTCAGGCGGAACAGGGCATTTGTCTGATTCTCCCTGTCGCGGACAGCCCTCTCCTGTCTCCTGATCCTGTTGGTGAGTATCCCGTTGAGCAGAGCGATGATGAAGAACGAGACAAACATCAACCTGTCTTCAGTGTTGGCAATGTGAAAAGTATGAAATGGAGGGATGAAGAAGTAATTCCATGAAACGGCGCTCATGGTTGAAGCGAGCAGGACGGGCCCTATCCCGAGGAAAACAGCCAGAATGGCTACCACAAAAAGGAGTATAAATGATACAATGTGATAGCTCTGCGGAGAGGATAGTGGCAGGCATACAAGTGTTGTGAGACCAATTATCAGTATCACAAGCAGATAGTGAAAAATGTGTTTCACTGTGCCTGAGAGCCGGCCCGTCAGAATGCCATTCATGCGGTTCTTGTTTTCAATGCAAATTTAAGTTGTGAAAGGGTATAATGATTTCTTACTGTGCGGCTAATTTGGCGACTGTTTCATAAAGACTTTATCAATAATCAGGCTGATAGTGAAAAGAATTTATAAAGGAGACCGGCAGGCGGCCGACATAAGCTGAAGGCGCTAAAAATCAGTGATTTAATAACAGATACAGCATGCTTTGCCGCGAAAATGGCCCGGAAAATTGTAACCCTGAAGCCTTTATGGCCGTTTAACATTTTGCATTACACACCGGCGAGGGTATGTAGTCAGATGGTTCATGAAGAAATGGATCCTATATAGTATTTCCGTATTGTTGTCGTTGAATGCCTGGGGGCAGAGCTGCTCAATTCTATCAAAGGCCAACAACATAACCCCGGATAAACTTTGTTCACCGGTGACCGCCACCTGGACCGTAAGCTATACGGGTGTTGATGACGGAGGGGCACCGGTGACAATTAGGTTTGACTGGAACAATGGCAATATTGAAACCCTGTCTGCCACTGAAACTTCCCCGGGTGTGTTTGAAGCAACTTCAATAAACACCTATACCTCAGCAGGAAGTATCTGCAACTACCACCCGCAGGCCACACTGGTGGTTGACGGGGTACTGTGCACCTCATCATCCCAGGAACAGATAGTGACAGTATGGGATGATGATGATCACAATGGAGGCCATATGCATATCAATCCGCTGGTCTACCCGATCTGTTTCGGCAACAGCGCCAACGTCCGTTTCCAGGACCTTACGCAGTTTAACTGTGTGCCTCCGCAGGAAAGGGATAATCCCAACGTCAGCACCAGGTGGATACAGTGGGTCTATGGTACAGACATCACAATGACCGGTATTCCGGTTACTGTTGACGGTCACAGCAGGACATTTCCCTACGTTGACAATGTTATCACACTTACCGGCCCGGTGACCGGTTCCGGGGTATGGTCCGATGTCCTTTTTGTGGCAAATGACAAGCTTATAGGCCAGTATTTTGAGGTTACCCTTCGCAACTGGAACTACTGTAATCCATATGATGACCCCGCTATCCCCGGCGGTCCTCATGACCGTGTCAACGGTGACCATCCGCCGGTAGTCACCACCGCAAGGATATTGATTGTACCCTACCCTGATGCGACCATCATGCCGGTTGACCCGATGTGCGCAAATGCCTCACCGGTAGCCCTGACGGGGCATGATCCGGGAGGCACATGGACCGGAAGCGGGGTGAGCGGCAACATATTTGATCCCTCACTTGCCGGGCCCGGCAGCCACACCATAAGGCATGAGATTGTAAATGCCGACGGATGCCGGGATGATGATCAGACAACAATTACCGTTTACCCCGTTCCCGATGCCACGATAATCACGGCCGGGATCGCCTGTTCAACCGACCCGGTTATTGTACTTCAGGCAAATGACCCGGGGGGCGTATGGTCCGGCACCGGTGTCTCGGGAAATCTTTTCTATCCGGCGGTGGCCGGATCGGGAAACCACCTGATAACTTACTCCATCACCGATGCCAACGGCTGTACTGATACTGATTCAGCGATCCTCACCGTTGCAACGCCTGACGCTACCATCACCCCGCTGGATACCCTCTGCGAAGACAGTCCGTCAGTCCTGCTGACGGCACATGACCTGGGAGGGGTCTGGTCAGGGCCGGGGGTAGTGGGCAACAGGTTTGTGCCTGCTCTCGCCGGCACAGGGAACCATATTATCAAATATGAAATCCTGAACACTGACTGCGCTGCGGTTGACACGGCCGTGGTAACAGTCATGGCGCTGCCTTCAATAATAATTGATGATCCGGGGACCCTCTTCCTCAATGGTCCGCCGGTGGCGCTGACGGCCTACCCCACCGGAGGCACATGGTCAGGGCCGGGCATGACAGGCAATCTGTTTGATCCGTCTGAAGCCGGGCTTGGCAATCACATGCTTACCTATTCAATTCCTCCCGAGAGCTGGGGATGTGCAGCACAACGCGATGTATATGTCAGCGTGATCATGCCGCCGATGCCTGTGGCCGACTTTGAAGGAGAAACATCGGGATGCGCCCCGCTCACCGTTCAGTTTATAAACAAGAGCCAGCACGGCGAGAGCTACACGTGGGATTTCGGTGACAGGCAGTATTCATCTGAAAAGGATCCTGTGCACACTTATTTTGTTCCCGGGACATACCTGGTGAAGCTCACCGTCCACAACATTGCGGGTGAATCGGTTCGTAACGGAGTTATAGAGGTTTACCAGAATCCGTCTGCCATCTTCGATGCCTATCCAAAGGATGTGGTCAACAATGAGCAGATAGTAATTTTCTACAGCTATTCCTACTTTGCGGAATCATGGCTCTGGAGATTCGGTGACGGGGAGACCTCCGCCGAGGAAAATCCATGGCACAAATATGAGTCACCCGGGTCTTATACTGTCTCACTGCTTGTTTCCACTCATGAGGGGTGTGTTGATTCCGCGGAGATGGACACACCTGTGGTGGTGGAGTGGAAGGAGGGAACCCTGAAGTTTCCGAATGTCTTCAGGTGGAACCGCACCGGGCCCACCGGAGGTGAGTGGTCGGAGGGCGTGAATCCGTCAATGGATGAGGTTTTCAGGCCGTTTTTTGAGAATATAATTGAATACAGGCTTCAGATCTTCAACAGGTGGGGTGTGCTTATCTATGAGAGCGATAACCTGAAGAAGGGATGGGACGGTTACTTCGGAAACGGCAACCTGGCTCCCCAGGGCGTTTATGTCTGGAAAGCCTCAGGCAGGTATGCCGATGGAGAATACTTTGACATGGTGGGGGATGTGACCTTCCTGCACTAGGTTCAACTGCCACCTCTGCCAGGACAGTTACTATCCGGCGGGAATGCCTGAAGTAAAAGGAATCACCTGGTTTTTTAC
>Ga0209099_1001962_pt1 | contig 19122 bp, 21 predicted proteins | sample AD_JPNHW2_MetaG_FD_184430 | JGI IMG/M metagenome (GOLD analysis project Ga0209099, IMG submission 184430) | Active sludge microbial communities of municipal wastewater-treating anaerobic digesters from Japan - AD_JPNHW2_MetaG (SPAdes) (version 2) | ecosystem: Engineered > Bioreactor > Anaerobic... | reverse complement strand
TCGGGTTCTCGTCGAACTGCTTCTTGCAGTAGTTGCAGCAGAAATAGTATTCAGTATCCCTGTACGTGCTCTTGAACTGGGCGGTATCTTCATCGATTATCATAAAACAGACCGGATCGGTGGCCATGGTATCTTCTCCCTTTAGTATCTGAAGCATCTGGCGCACCTCCCAGATAAAGGTGTGGAAATGGTGGGGGGAACAGGATTTTCTCATCCGGTACCTCCTCCCGTCATGGAGCGGGAATGTGCCCTAATGAGAGTTTTGGATAATCAGATAAGGGATAAAAAAAGGATCAGATATTATGATGCCCCGGCATCACTACCCTGCACTTATCGTCCTGTCCTGTATCGTGCTTCTTACCCTTGCCGTCGTCCCGGTGTATGGAGATATTTCGATACCTACAAACACGAATGTATACTTTGAACAGAACGGCAGTCCCTATAACGGGAGCGTCCAGTACAGCGTCACCTGCTACGGGTACACTGCCTATCCCGGCAGCCCGTACTTTACGTCGAATACCGCCCCGGAGAATACATCAGAGATCGTCTTTTCCTATTCCGCGAGCTGCCCGGGGTACGGCTGCGTTGTCTACGAGCCCTACTACCTGAACTACCGGCATATCGAGCGGTGCAACCTTTCGGGCACGGCGGACAATCGCAGCTTCTCTGTCGCCAGCTTCGCGGTAACACCCCTGCCGCAGAACTGCACCATGCTCCATCCCTTTGATATCGGGAAGAGACTTGGTGAATACTATAACACCACACCGGAGTACAATGCCTGCATAAACACGACCTACGAGGAATCGGATCGCTGCGACCAGTTTATGGCCGAATGCAGCCCGACAACAGACAAGGGCTGTGGGAACTGGATCATCAACGATACGTACGTGAAAAACACTCCCAAAGCCATTGCATGCCGGGACGCGGCAAGTAAAAACCGGACTTTCTGCAAGGCCTACCTGGAAAAGGTCGATCCCTCCACGATGGTTATGTACCGGGATAACTGGACCGGCCAGATGATGCCGGCAGAACGGGTCTGCGACCAGCACTTTACGATCCCTGCACCGGGCGGTAACGTCACCGCACCCGGGCACACGGATACGGGCAGGAGGGGGCCGGTCGAGTCCCTGTACTGCGGTATCCTCTCACTCTTCGGGGCCGGGTGTTAAGACGCTCTACGAGACCCGGTTCCTCCTCGCGCTCGTGACCACATGGGCGATCGAGATCCCCGTTCTTTTTGCCCTTCTCCGGTACGTATTCCGCAACAGGGATCTTCTTGTCCTGCGGATCGTCTTTGCCGGGGCGCTCTGCACCGCCCTCACCCTGCCCTACCTCTGGTTTGTCCTGCCTCCGTTCGTGGACGCTGCGTATTACCCGCTGATCGGTGAAGGTCTCGTTGTCGTTGCCGAAGCGGTAATCCTCAACCGGCTCCTCGGGCTGAAATGGCCGGCCGCCGCGATATGTTCGCTTGCCATGAACGCCGCATCGTTCTTCCTCGGGCTCTTCCTGCTCTGACCCCCGGCAAGGCTTTCTTTTGGCACAACCGGATGTTTATTCATGGACCGGCAGGAGCACATCCACATCATCGGTGCGGGGGAGCAGATCGAAGCGGCCTGTGCGGCGGCCATCCGGGATCTGCAGGATATCACCCGGATCTATGTCTTTGCGGACAACGAATTCTATGCCAATTCTTCCCGCGACGACGAGCGAACCAAGGCGCACAAGACTGCTGTACGGGAAGCGGTTAATGGCGTCAAGTCCCTTGCCACATCCCTGAATATCCCGGCCTCGCTCATCTATATCGATCAGCCGGCGTCCACAAAGGTGGCCGTTGCGGTGCAGACGATCAAAAGGAAGTATCCCGGCGCACGCTATACCTTCGATCTTTCGGGCGGCTCAAAGGATCTCGCCCTTGCCCTCTTCCAGGTCTCGCTCTGGCTGGAGGGCGATGCGTACTATGCGTTTGCCGGGCCGAAGAGCGCGGAACGCCCGGAAATACTGGCGGTGCCGAAAATTCCGCTCCGGGACATCGCGGCAAATCCGAACTATATGCGGATACTCGCGGTGCTCGCCGGGACACCGGGAAAGAACGATACCTCCCCCCGGGTCCTGCCCCGTTCCTACCTTTTCACCCAGCTGGAGGCGTTCTACGTGCCGGTGAAGAAATCCGGGGTCACAATGAATGTATCAAAGACAAAGACCGATGCCGTCACCGGGAAACGGGCGGCAATCCCGGTGCTCTCGCAGGGAACGTTTTCGAGCCTGTTAACTACGCTTGCCAGTGCTGATCTGGTGCAGGAAGTGCCGGGCCCGGCCGGAAACCGGAAGGAAAAATATTACCGGATCACTGCTTCAGGCACCCTGGCATTGCAGCTCGCGTGAAAAAAATTCCGGAAACCGGTTGTCAGTTGATCATTTGATTATCAGATGTACACTTGATTATCAAATGTACATCTGACAAAAAATTTTCTTTTTACGCCTGACGGCCGGGCCGGAGGGGGGTGGGGGGTCCCTTTACAAAAAAAGTCCGGGCCGACCAAATTTTTATTGTTCATGCAGGCCGGCCCCCACCCTCCACAATTTCCGGTGCCCCTACCCCACCCACCGAACCTTCTGCACGAGCTCCGGATCGACACGGGCCGGAGCCTGGGGGATCGCTGCCGGATAACCAAGCGGAGTGACCGCCACGAGCTCCCGGTCTTCCGGGATCGCGAGGATCCGGCGCAGCGCTTTTTCATCCCGCAAGGGGCCGGTCATCCAGCAGGTGCCAAGGCCAAGTGCCGTTGCGGCAAGGAGGAGATTTTCCATAGCGGCACTCGCACTTTCAAGGTTTGCCCTGCGGAAATCGTCGGTATCCGCTGCATCGGTCAGGACCACGATCACCACGGGTGCTCCGCCGTACGACTCCGCAAACCGGATAAACTCCTCGCGGGAAAAGACACCCCTGCCGGGAGAGGGGGGCCGGGGCCGGGTCAACTCCCCGATGATCACCCCGAAAGAGACCCCCATCTCCCGGATCGTGTCCTTTTTTGTCACCACGATAAACTCCCACTGCTGGAGGTTCATGGCAGATGGGGCCTGGTTCGCCGCATCGAGGATCTTCCGGATCTCCTCTTCTGGCACCGGGTCCGGCCGGTACTTCCTTACTGCCCGGCGGGTATGAATTGCTTCGAATAGTTCCATGTTCGATCACGTCCTCCCGTCACTCACACGGGATCGTCCCGGAACGGGCAGGAGATCCCGTCCTCCGGGTGCTCCCGGCACGCATCGCAGGATGTGCACGCGGCCGGCTGGTCCGGGTGTGCCGTCCAGATCTTCGGAAGGTCGGGTTCGCGGAGGAGCGGGCGGGAGAGGGAGAAGTACCCGATCCGGGTTGTCTCCAGCAGTTTTACGAGGACCGGTGCACTCCGGTTGAGGCCGACCAGAATTACAGGGACATCCACGCTCTTTGCGATCTCTGCCGCATAGTCCCGGAAGACCGATTCATCGTAGCCCGCCCACGCCGGGTCGAGCTTCCCGGTAGCGCCTCCCGTAACTTCGATGGCCGTGATCCCCCGGTCCGCAAGAATGCGGCAGGCAGCACGGCAGGCATCCCACACCCCGTCATCCTTCTCGAAATCCGAGCAGTTTATCTTGACAAGGATGTTAAACGAAGGCCCGGTCCGGGTCCGGATCGCTTCAACGATCTCCACGATGAACCGGGTGCGGTTCTCCACCGATCCGCCGTATTCATCGGTCCGGGTGTTCTTTCTGGCGTTTAAGAACTGGCTGATAAAATACCCGTGGCCCGAATGGACCTGGACCCCGTCGAACCCGGCCCGCTGTGACCGGGCGGCTGCATCGGCAAAGAGCCCGATGATGTGCCGGAGATCCTCTTTTGAGACTGAGCCCGGCGTCCACCAGGCGCCGCCGGTGCCGACAATCGTGATCTGCTGCACCACCGGGCAGCCATTTTCGTGGACGGCGGAAGCCAGGGATGCAAAGGCCGGGACCGATGCATCGTCATAGAGGGAGAGCATACCCGGGAGACCGGAGGCGTCCTGTGCGATCAGGGTCGCGCTGGTGATGGCAAGGCCGATGCCACCTTTGGCCAGCTCCCGGTACACTTCGAGGAGCCGGGGAGTTGGCCGGCCCGCGTCATCAGCCATCGCTTCCCACGTCGCCGAGCGGACCAGCCGGTTCCTGAGCCGCATCGTCCCTATGCGGGTCTCGTCAAAGAGGGTTTTCATGCGGGCCCTACTGCCACGTTACTTTCAGGGGTTTCCGGCGGGGAATACCGTATACTTTGTACTGCGGGTTGCCGAACATCATCGCGTAGGCACTCTTCCGCCCGACAGGAATGCCAAGCTCCTTCTGGAGCGGCTCGTAAGACACGGAGGCCATGGCAACGAATCCCGCCCAGCAGGTCCCGACGCCAAACGCAGGGGCAGCGACATCGAAGTGCGTGAGCGCGATAATGGCGTCGGTGGGCGCTATCGGGTTGCCCTCAGGGATGTGAGCGACGAGCAGGTGCGGGGCGCCCCGGCAGATGACATCATACCCGCTTTCCCATGCCTGGATGAGCACCGGGACGTAGCCGCTCATCGGGTGGTTCGTATTTATGAGTGTCTTCATCCATTCGACGGTCAGCCCGGCGATCTTCTTCACCTTCTCCGGGTTGTGGACAACGATCCATTCCACCGGCTGCCCGTTCCCTCCCGATGCTGCATACCGGGCGATGTCAAGGAGTTCGAGGATCTTTTCTTTGGGCACGGGATCCTTCGTGAAGCGCCGTATGGATCGCCGTTTCCTCAGGTAATACCCCATTTCCTCAGGGGCAATCGACCCGGCACCGGCCGGCAGGGACACCTTCTCGTCCGGTCGGTCGTTTAAGAGGAGCGCCTGCGAGGGGCAGAATACCTCGCAGTGCCCGCAGTGGATACACATGCCGGTTTTTGCATCCGGGATTTTTGGCAGGGTGTTCTCATCGGCGGGGAGAATGAGCCCCATCGTACAGGCATGGGAACAGATCCCGCACCGGGTGCAGAGATCCTGATCAACAAGTATCGAGGTCATGTCAGTGTCCTGTCTTTGTATTGACATGCTGCACCAGGTTCTTTCCGGCGCTCCATGCGTCCCCGGCATATTTGCCAAGCGACCAGTACCGGTTATCTGGAATCGTCAGGAAGAGCGGGTCGATCGCCGGGAAGTCCGGTTTCCCGTCTTTTAGTACCCTCTCGTCCGCGTATGCCCCGGCAATTTCCCCGATATACAGATAGTGTGTCGGGAGATCCACCGTCCGGACCAGCCGGCATTCCAGACAGACAGGGCATTCCTTAATCATCGGCGCTGTCTCAAGCGAGCCATAGACGACAGTAAAGACCCCTGATTTATCGGTCTTTGCACCGGATACCATACCGCAGTAATCGGTCTTCTCAAGGAGATCCGATGAGGGAATGTTGACCGAGAAGGTCTTTGACTCCTCCATTCCCTTCGTGGTATAGTGATTTTTCGCAATCCCGCAGGCAATCATGGGCGGGTTTCCGTTCACCCGGGCACACCAGCCTACGGCCATGAAATTCGCCTTACCCTCCGCGTGTGTCCCGACAAGGACGACCGGCATCGGGATGAAAAAATTCGTTGGTATCGCCTTTTTCTCCATACGCTTACTCCCTCCATCCCCTGTCACGGGGAAGAAATTCCTGACAGAAAACCATACGCAGGCAGGATACACACCAATAGTCTGCAATGGCAATCTGAATCATTAAGATAGATTCTGCCACAACTGAATATATAGATGATACAGGCAATATTGTAATAGACTTCCCCTGGAGTAACCATGCCCTATACGAAGAATGGCAAGACCTACCACTGTACCGTCGAAGCAACACTGGATGTGATCGGCGGAAAGTGGAAACCCCTCATCCTCTGGCATCTCGGCGATTCCGTGATGCGGTTTGGCGAACTACAGAAATCATTGCCGGGGGTCAATGCGAAGATGCTCACCAAGCAGCTCCGCGAGCTTGAAGAGGACGGGGTCATCAGACGCAAAGTCTACCCCGAGGTCCCGCCCCGGGTGGAATATTCGATCACCGAATTCGGCAAGACCCTTATCCCCATCCTCGAAGCCCTCTGTACCTGGGGTGCACAGTACCTCGGTACCCAGAACGGCGGAAAGAAAGCAGATGCATACCAGTGCCCGGCAAAAGCGGGACAGAAAAAGAAGTAACCAAAGGCGACGGTATTCCTGAAGTGCGGTCCCCGGATTCCTAGTTCTTACTACCAGCACACGCTCCTGACGAGCAGGTAACAATCGGGTTTCACGGGAACGGATCTCTCACGGCAACAACGGATCCTTTTGGTTCATCCAGAACAAAGGTGCCGTACCGCAGAATACTGATGAATCCGGTGGCTCTTTTGGCAGGTTCACTTCTCCGTACCGGACGGGTAATTTCCGGGAGAGTCCCCCGGCATCTGACATACTGCCTTCACTACATCCTTTCTGGTTACCCATCATCAGTCGGCAATTTTGGCAGCCGCCGTTGAAGGGGGCTTTTGTATTACCAGCAGGATCTCATCCTGCCTGATGCGATAACCACCAGCCTGGGCATGATGGTTCTGAAAATAATACCTGATATCTGCTGAACGCTTCCGGAAGTCAGGGTCGATGAGTAAAAACAGCCCGATCTCGGTCATCTCATCCAGGGATTTTGAGAAGATCTCATTCTGAAAATACTCAAGACGGACCGCCTTGTCACCATAGTGATCGATGACTGCCCGCACCAGCTCGATCACGGGTACGTCATACGTGGTAAAAGCATTGAAAAACCGCGCAACCTCACCAAGCGGGGACTGCATAACAATAACAAGACATCCTCCCGGTAAAAGGTGACAATACATCTTCTCAATGGTTGCCATCCACGCTCCATCGGGGATATAATACAGGACATGGGAGCAGAGGATCATATCAAACCGATCACTCCCCGGATCAACATTTATCCAGCTGTCGTTATAGATTCGGAATCCGGGACAGCGGCTGCGGAACATACCAGCCTGGCGGGGATTCGGTTCAACAACCGTCGTCCTGTCAAACAGTTGAGAGATCGGGATCGTGAGGTGGCCTCCGCCCGCCCCGATATCAAGGAATGCTTCCCTTTTGTCAAGGGATTGCATTACCATCCCAATTTTGAGCAGTTCGATCCCTTTTTCCGTTGAACATGACGAGAAGAGTGCAAGCTGCTGCTGGTATTCTGCAAAATCATCATTCTCGTGACTGGAATCGGAAGACGGCTGCACATCCATGTGATAAAATCCTCTATTGTGCCGGTTGGATGCTGTGAGTCGTAAGGGTATCGGGTATTCCTCCGGATTTGGGTGAGGTTTTTGGCAGGTCCACTTCCCGGTACCGACCGGGTAATCGTCGACCGGGAGCAACCGGATCTATAACGCCAGATTCGGATCCCGCTGCTATGCCGGAGTACCGTTCACCGTCAGAGGGCCACCCTGTCCTGTAAAAAAGTCCTGACCTCCGGATCCAGTACATACCGGCCATTCCTTCCCTCCTGCCGGATCGTAACCATCTGATCGTGGCAGAGCCGTTTCATGTGCCACGAGACCGATGGCCCGGACACGTGGAGATTCTCCTTAAGTTCCGTGGGAGTGCGCGGGGACTCAAGAAGCAGGAGCAATATGGCACGCTGCCGGTCATTGCTGTATGACGAGAGGATCTGCTGTTCACGGTCGGAAAACTTCCCGCCGTTCTCAAAATACCGGGTATACCCGGAACCCGGGATCGCAAGGATCTTGTTTGTCTGACCGAGCATCTCAAGGTGATACGCAAGGGTCCCCCGGTTGATACCGGTCTGCCGTTCCAGTTCCCGGAAATGGATGCCGGGATGATCCCGGATAAACGCATGGATCCGGTTCCGCTCCGGGTGGGCGAGAACATTATTGGAACTGACCTGCCGGAACCCAAGCCATACACCAAACCCGACCGCCCAGAACAGGAGGAGATCCACCGGCTTCACGAGCACCGGCGAGATGAGATGCACCGCGTGCAGGATGATGATCTTTGGCGGGTGCTGCCAGAAGGGAATTGCTTCGTTTCCGGGTTTTACGCCAAAGAACGGGATATACACCAGTTCGAGGAGCACGAGCGCCAGAAAAAGGATGAGAACAAAATACGTGAGGATTTTCTTTCCATTCATCCGCCCTGCTCCAGCGCACCGGAAACCCTGCCACGAAGACAGGGTGCCGGTATACGCACTGTTGTCTTTTTAGAGATTCTCTTTACCCCTCCCATAAAGGTTCTGTGACAACTGCCTCAGGCAGGAAGATAGATGAATGTCACAGAAACCGTATCATGAACCCGGGTCATAACCTGTATCAGGAAAAGACCTGCCGTGGCAGCTCCACGAGGGTCGGCCGGGAAGGGATTTGTTTGTTCTTGAGAGACTACCGCAGAATAATGTCCGGATGTTTTTGGCTTGTAATCGTTCTTGCATTCCTGCAGATTATTTCCGGCATTGCCATAGTGCAGGGTGCTGATGCCGGATATGCCAGCGGAACAACGGTACCTCTTAATCCCCGGTACCAGAGCGGGGATCCTGCCATAACCTTCCATTACACTTTTGCCGGCGATCTGGTTGTTTTCCAGAACCTTGAAGCGTCAAAAGACCCCCGTTACCCCATGGGACTCTACCTCTATCGTATCTCAGAGAACCGCACGGAACTGGTACCGGGAACGGCGGATGACGAGCATGGCGCAAATATCCTTGGAACGAGAATAGAGGGAGACCGGATCGTATGGCAGCATATGTTCCCTGATGATGTCTCCCATATCTACAACAGTACTACGGGCACCGAACGGCTCGTCCCCGATTCGTCTGCATGGGGCGCGCTCAAGACTTATCACCGGCAGTTCGGGAACATCACGATAGAGACGGTCGAGCGAACAGAACCAGCGATTGACGCGGACCGCATCGTCTGGTCTCAGGGTTTTTCAACGGCCACGAATGATCAGGGAACCGACCTGTACCTGATGAACCTGACGACCGGGGAAGTCATCCCCGTCTGCGAGAACCCGGGCGGGCAGGTACGTCCCTCCATCTCCGGCCGTTACATTGTATGGGAGGATAACAGAAACGGCATAGAGAACCCGGACATCTACCTGTACGATCTTGAAACCCGCACGGAGACACCGATCTGTACGGATCCCTCCTACCAGAGATATCCTGTTGTATCGGGCGATTATGTCATCTGGATCGATTTCCGGAACGGGTTTGATTTTTCCCAGATCCGTATGTACCGGATATCGACCGGCACCGAGTCCGTGATCGGAGGCGACCAGATAATGAGCCATGGCTCGCCCTTCATCTCCGGGGACCGGATCGTCTTTTTGAAGTGTATCCCCTATTCCGTTAACCCCCGGGGAATCTGCCAGGGGATCCTCTACGATATCAGGACGAATGAATACACGAGCCTTCCTAAAACGGAGGAAAGCCAGTCCCTGTGGGGGATTTCAGGAGACAGGATCCTATATTCCGAGGAGACCGATACGAGCCGGCAGATGTACCTGTTCACCCTTGAGAACCGGACGCCGGCTCTCCCTACGGTAACGGCCACGGAACTATCCCGTAATACCCGTACTACTCTTCCCGCCGATACTCCCGTAACAGAGACCCCTGCAGCGGAGAGCCCGGGATTTGATCTCCTGCCATGCAGTATTGCCGTTTCTCTTGCCTGCGTCCTTCTTGGATACAGGAGAACATGAGGATACTGGATATGCTCTGGAGACAGTTGACACAGAAATTGTTTAAGATCCCGTTGCCATCTGATCGATATGCAGAATAGAGTGTACAGGACCAGGACAGGGTGCATGGTGCCGGTAGTCATACTGGCTGCTATCGCCCTGCTGTGTATACCGGCAACAGCCACCGTGGCATTTACCACGAGCGTGCCCCAGACCCTTGCAAAGGGCGATACCTTCACCATCAGCGGCACGGGAGCACAGAACGGATCGGTCATTGTCTGGGTGATCGGGAGGAACTATTTCGACACGATTACAACGGTTCCTGATACGAACGGGAACTTTACCCTCGCCCTCCTGCCGGATGAGACCTCCCGGTTTTCCAGCGGGCAGTACGCTGTTGTGATCCAGGACCCCGGGACGAACGGGAGACCGGAGATCGGTTACCGTGTTGACGATGCCGGAAATATTTCCTTCCTGAACCGCCAGGCGATTTTTGCAGATATAGGGCCAAAACAGGGTATTAAGGCAAATGCAGAACCGGTTGTCAGGATTCTCTTAGAGGGGGCGGCACTGCCGGGCACCGATGACATCCTGACACCCTATTACTTTTTTATCGAAGAGCCTTCCGTCAATTTCGACCGGGGATCCGCCACCGGCCCCGATGGCCAGCTCCCGAATGTGACTGTCGGCGAACGGATCACGATCAGCGGGACAACGAATATGGGCGTTGAGAACCTCCTGCATGCCGATCTCCGGAATCTTGATACCAATTCCCTCATCGGTTCGAGGACGATCCCGGTCACCGCCCGGGACAGGTTGAACCAATGGTCATTTGAACTGGACACCGCTGATCTCTTGCCCGGCGAATATTTTGTGACCGTGGGCTGGATGAAATCGAATACCACCGGAACCGGATCCGCACTGGTTCATGTCGTTCCGGAATCAGGTTCAAACGCCGTACACCCCTTCAATGGTAGACTGGCATCATTTGCGGGAGGATTGTCCCTGCCGGTCATCGTTGGAGGGACTGTGTTGTTCGGCGTTGGCTGTATCCTCATCGTTTTACAGAAGAAAAAAATCTGATACTCCGGGATTCTAAATAGCCCAGATCGGTTCCTTGCATGAAATTCTTTATCCCCACCATATTTACCTCACGAGGGGTGGGAAGATCTGTGGAATGGGGGTTACATTGCCGGGACAAGTACTTCGTCACGAGCCTGCCATTTCGGCGAGACTACACAGAGAAAAACCAGATCGCAATTACCGGTGTTATGGATATGCTGGACAGCACCGGGGGGGATCATAACAATCTGTCCGGGACGGACCGGGGAGGTTTCATCATCGATATTCATGGTGCCGGTTCCCTTGAGGATGTAATAGAGTTCGGTGCTTTCCATCAGCCTGTGCGGGAGGGTTGATTTTCCTCTTGGCACAATCGCATGGGCGATGCTGCAGGCAAGATCGCCGGCCCCGGCGACTTTGTCCGGGTGCAAAAGTTCGCAGAGCACTGAATGATCCATAACCTGTTCATGGGGGCATTTGGTACTGTCGCGGATAAGCATGATCAGATCTCATGTTTGTGGTTTTTAGTACTATCCTTAAAAGGTAAGCCAGGTGCTTTCTTTTTACCGTGGACTTTCGAACCGGGGTTTATTGCACATCTTTATGAGGCCCCGGGCATACCACTACACAGGTGAATACTAAAGATGAAGATCATCGGTATCAACGGGAGCCCCAAAGGTGAAAAAAGCCAGACGCGCCGGCTGGTCCTTGGCGTGCTCGAAGGGGCACGTGCAACAGGTGCAGACATAACGTTTGTCGATGTCTGTGCCTTAAAGATCCAGTACTGCAAAGCGTGCACGACCTGTTTTGCGAAAGGCGAGTGCATCCATGACGACGATATGCCGGCCCTGTACGAGAAACTGCTCGATGCCGATGGTATCGTGCTTGGCTCGCCGGTCTACATCAATTCGGTGACGGCGCAGCTCAAGACCATGCTCGACCGGATGGCTGACAGCGTTCACTGCCTGCATTTTACCGGAAAGTACGGCTGCGCTGTTTCTACAGCCGGCGGGGCAATGGCAGAAGAGACAGCGGATTACATGAACTCTGCGATGCGGATGCTCGGGGCGACCACGGTCGGCACGATTGGCGTGAACTTCATGGGTAACCCGGATGCGATCCTGCCCGCGGAGAAAGCGGCAAAGGAACTGGGCAGAAAACTCACCGAAGCTATCCGGACGCAGTGGAAAGATCCGGCCCAGCAGGCATATTATGCGGACAGGAAAGCCCACATGAAGCAGCTCGTGCTTGCAAACAAGGATGTATGGGCACACGAGTTCGATCACTGGATGGTGATGGGCTGGATCTGATCTCTCTTTTTTAAAATGGCTTTTCGCTCGAATTGCGAGGGTAGATCCCGCCCTTGTCAAATACGTTGATGGTGGCTGACGCCCCCGGAGAGGAAACCCTGCGGCGGCTCAGGCAACCAAAGGTAATGTGAATCAATCGTTGAACGTATCCACAGGAAAATAGCGAGTCGCCAAAAACACACACGATACAATCGTTCCCTCCTAAAAAAAAATACCAGGATCCGATCCTCCCTATAAAAAATAACTTACAGGGTGCCGATATCTTCGTTCCACAACCGGGGGTTTGCCGCAATAAACTCCCGCATCATTTCTTTGCATTCGGGCGAATCGAGGTCGATCACCTCGACACCATGCTCTTTAAGAAACTCTCTGGCACCGGGAAAATTTTCTGATTCTCCGGCAATCACGCGGGGAATGCCGAACTGGACGACAGCCCCGGCGCAGAGATAGCAGGGCATGAGGGTGGAGTAGAGGATTGTGGTACGGTACGTGCCGATCCGCCCGGCATTTTGGAGGCAGTCGATCTCCGCGTGGATAATCGGATCGTCATCCTGTACTCTCCGGTTGTGCCCCCTGCCGATAATCCGGTCATTCTGTACAAGTACGGCGCCGATGGGAATGCCCCCTTCGTGTAAGCCCTGTCGGGCCTCAGCAATTGCAGCCTGCATGAACGGGTCCGGGGATGAAACCTGATGTTGTCTGGTCATATTATACCCCTTAAACCGGCATCTGACAAATAATGATTGGGAAAAAAGGAAAAGAGTGAGACTTATGGGGAATTTCTTTTCTTTATCATCTCGAGCGCTTCAAAAGCTTCGCGCCTGACAGATATGTTCTCGTCAGTTAAGAGACCGGCAAGGTGATCTGCCGCTTTCTGGTCGCCAATCTCTCCGAGAAGAAGGGCGGCACGCTTCCGCACATCGCTCTGGTCGTCTTTTAAGACCATGATGAGCGGTGTTGTTGCTGGCTGGCCGAGCATCCAGAGCGCCTCCATTGCGGCGGTCCTCGAACGGACATCGCCTTCACGGAAGACCTGCATAAGCGGGGCAATTGCGGGCACACCGAGTGCGGCAAGCGCCTTGACAACATCTATCCTGACCGCCCTGTCGGGATCTGCGAGTATTTCGATGAGCGTGGGAATTGCCTTTGTGTTCCCGATCTGGCCAAGCACCGCTGCGGCCTCTTTGCGGATACCCGGATCCTGGTTTGAAAGGGCATCAATGAGCGGCTCGACCGAGGGTTCCCCGATGGTCGTCAGTGCCAGTGCAGCCCTGCGGGAGATATCCTCGTTTTTGTCGACAAGGGCCTGGATGAGGGGTGAGATCGATGCCACTCCCAGTGAGCAGAGCGTCGCCATTGCGGCCATCCGCACATGCTCAAGGGGATCGTTGAGACTCTCGATTAAGGAGGCTACTGCACGCGGGTCGCCAATCCTGCCCAGCGCAACGGCTGCCTCATGGCGGACCCATGGGTCGGTATCCTTGAGGGCTTCGATAAGATTTGTTACTGCACGGCCTTCGCCCATGACCCCGAGAGCCTGCACGGCCCCCCGGCGGATGAACGGGTGATTGTGCTTGAGTGACTGGATAAGCGGGGTGACCGCAGGCTCACCGATGAGCTGGAGCGCCCGGATTGTTTCCTGCCGGACATCCTCACCCGGGTCGGAAAGGGCCCCGATCAGCGGTACGACAGCCGGAACACCGATCTTACCCAGCGTATCGGCAGAGCCTCTCCTGATGATCCAGAACTCATCTTTAAGCCCGTTAATGAGTGGTTCGATAAATGGTTCACCGAGATCGCCGACAGAACGGACGGCGTTCCAGCGGGTATCAAGATCGCCGCTGGTAAGTGCCTTGAGGAAAGTCTCGTAGCGCTCCCGCTGGGCGTTCAGTCGTGCTTCCTCCTCCTCACGGCTTCCCGACTTGAAAATGTTAAGAAATTTTTTTACGATCGCCATAGAAATTCTCCCATTGGTTCACTGTTTGTATAAAATCATTCAAATAGGTATCGCATGCCCGATATAAAGGCAGATCTCTTATCGGGAGAAAAATATCGGGGCGCTTCCTTCTTGTAACCCCGCGAGGAAAATTTAAAAAAATGCGAGGGGATTTTTTTTAATTCCTGCGATTCACGTACCCTTTAGCCATTCGTCACGGTGACAATCACGGAATCAGATCCGGTGTTTTGTTCATCCGTTACTGACATGGTATATGTTCCCAGGGGTTTTGACTGGTCGAATTTGTATTTATATGTCCAGGATTTATCCGCATTGAGGGACAGGGTGGCAATGTACATTCCATTCGCATATTGTCCGGGCCCGTATAATGTCAGGGTGACACTTTTCGCACCACTTGTGCACAGTCCGGAAAACGTTTCCGTATCCCCCTGGCTTATGATAGGATTTCCTGCGGCGATGTTGACGGATCCCCCACCGACAACGGAAAATATCGCCGTATCAGACGCAATTTTCTGCTTGTCATAGGCAATCATGGTGTACGTCCCGGACATCAGGGAATACCCGGGCTTCCACGTGTAATACCATGAATTATCTACGCCGACGGAAGGCTGGGCCACCACAATCCCGTTCTTGTAGGCGCCCGGCCCATAGAGTATCAGTATGACCGTATCACTTCCCGAGCAGGTACCGTAGAACGTCTGCGAGCTGCCAATGATCATAATGGTCTGGCTTTCCAGTATCTTCACGACAGGCTGCGAGGATAAAGTGACAACCGGTCCCTGTGTGGATATTTCTACGGGGCTCTGCGTGGGCTGGGCGGTTACCTGGGATGCAAGCGGTGTCAGCGCAGCAGAATATGGTGCAGATCCTGATGCAACCGTGATATTGGCCTTCCAGGTCTCGTAACCGGAATAACGGAATTCAAGGGTATGTACCCCGGTCGATATCCCGGAAAGAGTACTCGGGGTGGTCCCCTGGTACTGGTTGTCGAGATATATCTGGGCACCTTCCGGTGAAGTTGAAAACTGGAGCGTGCCTTTACCCGGTGCCTGGTCCAAAACGCATCCGGAGATGGCGACACAGATAATTATTACTGAAATAATGAGAATCCGCTTCATTCCGTTTCCCTTATTGTTGAGAGGTTATCATGATTATCAATTAAAATACTTGTGCAAATGTTTTTTGCGGGATGACAGGAGTAGAGGGATATTACCCGGATAGACCCGGACCGGGAGAACAATCAGTTCCTGTTTGCCAGCTGCAGGATTTTCTCTGCAAGTTCAATACTTTTTTCTTCCCCGGTCATCAGCGTATCCAGCCGGATCGCGTCTTTTACGAGAACGGGATCGCGGATGTCCTGGATAAAGAGATCGACGATATCCTTGTAGCACGCTGCGGTACCTGCCGAGGTTGCTTCAAAACCCGAGGCGGTCATAAGTGCGGCGGCGGGGCCGCTGACAGGAGCATCGCCAATGAACGGACTTACGGCGATGACAAATTTGTCTTTTATAGCCTCTTTGATCCCCGAGCACTCAAGGATGGGAGTAATGCTCGTGATCGGGTTTGACGGCCCGATGACCACGACATCGCTTGCCCCGACTGCCTGAAGGACTTCTTCGGTACTTTCCGGGGGCGTCTTTGAACAGCGCACGACGTCATCGATCGGGATCTTTCCCTTGCTCCGCACCCAGTATTCCTGGTAGTGGATGAGGCCAAGTTCGGTTTTTACCCGGGTCGTCACTTCAGTATCCGACATCGGCAGGACATTTTCCCGTACACCGAACCGATCGCAGAAGTTTTTTGTGATGTTTGTGAGCCTCATGCCGTCACGGAGCATGTTTGCCCGCGCGATATGCACCGCCCGGTCGCGATCCCCGATCGCGATAAACTCCTCAAGGCCCATCCGGACGATCTCATCGTGGGTGGTGAACGTATCGTTTCTTATCCCCCACCATGTGTCGGTATTGAGCACACCGGCAAAAAGGTACATGACGGTATCAAGGTCCGGTGATATGTGGTTGCCGGAGATCCAGATATCCTCGGCCGTGTTTACGACAACTGAGATCTCGTGCCTGTCCATCACTTTCTGCATTCCGCGCAGCAGTTTCGGGGTACCGGTCCCGCCCGAAAAAAACGTAATCATAACTAGAATACTTTTATGCGATGTATATGAAGATTCTTTAGAGTGAATCCCAAGATTATCAAAGACCCGGTCCATGGCTATGTGGAAGTGGACGAGGAGCTCCTGCCGCTCTTAGACTCCCCTGCCATCCAGCGTCTGCGGCATATCCGCCAGCTTGGGTTCTCCTATCTTGTCTATCCCGGTGCCAACCACACCCGTTTTGAACACTCGGTAGGTACGATGCACCTGGCCGGTGTCGCCTGCCGTCAGTTCGGTCTCTCAAAGGAAGACCGTCAGCTGGTGCTCGTGGCAGCTCTCCTCCATGATGTGGGGCACGGGCCGTTTTCCCATGCAAGTGAACCCCTGATGGAGGCAAATCTCGGCCGCACCCACGACGATATTGTCGGGATCGTGGACGCGCAGTTCGCGCCGCTGCTCGCGCCGCTCGGGATAAAACCCTCTGACCTGTGCGCGGTCGTGAACGGCAGCCACCCGCTATCGGGCATCATCCACGGCGACCTCGATGTGGACCGGATGGATTACCTGCTCCGTGATGCGTACTATACCGGCGCACCGTACGGCACGGTCGATGCGCACCGCCTCATCAGGAATATCCACCTGACCCCGGAGGGGATCGTACTTGACGAGAATGGGATCAATGCGGCAGAATCCCTGCTTATTGCAAGGACCCTGATGCGCCCGACCGTCTATTACCACCATGTGAGCCGGATCGGGGAGTGCATGTTCCAGATTGCGATGCTCGATCATATGGCAACACATCCGCCCGGGGGTTTTGAGCAGATCTGTGTACTCGATGATGCGGAGTGCATGCATGTACTGAAACACTCAAAAAGTGCTCTTGCGCGTGATATGGCAGACCGGCTCTACGGGAGGAGGCTGTACAAGCGGGCGGTCTACGCGGGGCAGGATCAGATAAATGCGGCGACGTTCCAGACCGGATGGTCGCTTGAGCGATCGCGGGAGATTGCAGGGGACATTGCCGGATTGGCCGGGTGCCGGGCTGCCGATGTGCTTGTGGATATCCCCCCGGTTCCCGGGGATATGTCCCTTGAGGTCCAGGTAAAAAACCGGCATGCTCTTGTGGGTTTTGCCGAGTTGTCCCCCCGGCTCCAGACACTCAACCAGACCCGGCGCGAGCAGTGGCGGTTAGGAGTGTATACGCTCCCGGCATATCGCGACGCGGTTGCTGACGCAGCAGCAGAGATCCTGCACATAAAAAAACCCACCCGCCAGGACACGCTTTTTTAGATCCAACCCGTCCCATGACCCGCAGGCTGCACCGGAAATCCCGAAGGCAGAATAAAAAATCTAATATGCGGCTTTGGCCGGACATATCCTTATGAGACCTACCAGCAATATCCGATGTACACGACAGGCCCCTGCAAGATCGAGATGAAGGGAAACCGGGTTAACGTTGATCTGGATGTTGCAAAGAGGCTTTCCTGAGGTGAAATGAGATGAGTGATATAATCGGCGACGTGTTTGTTATCACATGTGGTATCGTTATCGTCATAGTTAGCCTTGTAGTGTCCTTCCTCAAACTCCGTTCTGCGGAGCGCAGGATGCACGAGAGCAGTTACAAACTCAGGGTGTACACGGATCTCCTGAATGCCGTGACCGAGATCAACCTTGCCGCTGGTGACAGTTACAAGATGGATATCGCCAAAAAAGACCTGGCGCTCACGCTCAACCGGCTCAACCTTATCGCAAGTTCCGGCGTGCTCAAAAGTGTCAACGACCTCCTGGACCTCTTTAACGAGGCAAGGGAGAAAGACATCGATGCTCTCAGGCTCCATAATATCCTCAATACGATTGTCATTGAAGCCCGCCGGGATCTCAACCCGTCCCACGCACGCCGGGTCGAGGAGTCCAGAGTGCGGTACCGTTTCTTTGCCCCGGTGCGGAAATAATCCCTTTTTTCCCGTGTTCCTCATCTTTTTGGCATAAACACTTTTTACTTCTGGCTCCGACATTGGTATCACAGGAGAGCGCGGAGGCGAAACAATGAAAAAGGAATACGTGGTCGGGGTGACGGGAGCAAGTGGGATCTGCTATGCCCGGCGCCTGCTTGAGATACTGTGCCAGGATGCCCGCGTGCATCTCATCATATCGGATGTCGCGCAGGAGATCGCACACCACGAGGGAGTGGACCTTTCAGGCTTTGATGCAACGTACCACGAGGTCAATGCGATCAGCGCTGAGATCGCGAGCGGCTCGCACCGGCATGACGGGATGGTCATTATCCCGTGCAGTGCAAAGACCCTGTCTGCCGTTGCGACCGGCTACGCGGACAACCTGATCACGAGGACGGCGGATGTCTGCTTAAAGGAGCGCCGAAAGTGCATCCTTGTCATCCGCGAGATGCCGCTCTCGAAGATTCACCTGACAAACATGCTTGCGGCACACGATGCCGGGGCGACGATCATGCCGGCATGCCCGGGGTTCTACCACCACCCGGAACAGATCTCCGATCTGGTGGACATGGTGGTCGGCCGGGTGCTCGACCACCTCGAAGTCGATCATACGCTTACCAAACGCTGGAGTGGTTACGATGCGTGAATTCATTGAAAAAATGCGAAAGGCGGGCCGGGTCATCGATATACACGAGCCGTGCTCACCCGACGATATGAAGGCGGCACAACGGGCTGCTGCAACGGACAAACTCATTTTTTTCCACAATATCGGCGGCGCCCGGGCGGTCATGAACGTGACGGCCAACCGGCACGCTCTCTCGCTCGCACTGGGCATCGATGAGAAGAACCTCGTCAAAAAACTTGCCGACGCGAACTTTGACGGGAAGATCATAAACGACGGGAAACTTGCCATGCAAAAACCGGCACTCTCCAAGATCCCGGTTATGCATTTTTTCCCAAAAGACGCCGGGAAATATTTTACGGCCGGCGTCGTCTTCTCGAAATGG
>Ga0209099_1001959_pt1 | contig 19131 bp, 16 predicted proteins | sample AD_JPNHW2_MetaG_FD_184430 | JGI IMG/M metagenome (GOLD analysis project Ga0209099, IMG submission 184430) | Active sludge microbial communities of municipal wastewater-treating anaerobic digesters from Japan - AD_JPNHW2_MetaG (SPAdes) (version 2) | ecosystem: Engineered > Bioreactor > Anaerobic... | reverse complement strand
CACCCTCATATTGATTATCTTCCTTGCTATGCACCTGTTAAAAAGAATCAAATGGTTCCGGAATACCTATTTTAGAATAAAAAATTATGGCCGGCTGGAATAATCTCTTGAAATGAAGATCCGGAGACTCATAACCAAATTGTGAGCTGTTTAATTATCTGTTACTCTTCCATAATTTGTCTGAGTTTATCAAATAATGCCCTCATAACTGTTGGCAATGATAGTTCACCCGGGATGTCGTCTGAAAAGACAATCTCCTCAATCTCATCCATATCAGTGATATCGCCGAAACCTGAAACCCTGGCTATAAAAAGTTGGCCATGTGTCTTTTCCGAATCAGCAACAACAGAATAATAAGTTACCGGCGATATATCAAATTCCTCAGCTCCGGTCTCTTCCATCAGTTCACGTATTGCAGCCTCTTCAGCTGACTCTCCTTCCTCCGGATGTCCGGCAGGTAACTCATATCCTCCACGCTCACGGTGCTTTATAAAGAGCCAGCTATCGTTATGCCTTACTCCTATTACAACATAACTTATTTCACCTGGCTGTGATTCTGAAAACAATATCTCGGTCATAATCCGGTTTTTCTCTATGTCAAAGCTACCAAAAAGTAATTGTACAAAAGCCGTAAATTCCTGGATTGTTTATATTTGAATAAAAAGAAGCCATGCTACAGTATATTGCCATTATCATTATCGAGCTATTATTCTGGTGGAGGCTCAGGCATGACTTCCCGGATAAGTCTGTTAAAAGCTGGAGGTTTGTACGATTCGTTAAGATGGTGCTGAGCCTGCTTCTCATTATTGCTTTTGGCGGGCTGCTATTTATGCGGGGAGATATTGCAATACCCCAAAATGCTTTCATTAAAATTTTCTTTGGTGCAGTTGCAGCAATGACAATTGCTGCCGGTATGTTTTACATTCTCCTAAGCCTGGTCAGGCTGGTCCTGGTAAAAATATTAAAAAAACAGGTTTACTGGCTCAAATGGACTACATTGAGCATTACTCTGTTTATTATCCTTCTGTTTGTTCAGGGTTATTTCCTGGGCAGATTCAATACCCGGGTTGAGAGGAAAGACATCACCGTTGAGTGTGAAGGACAGAATATTGAAGGTTTGAAGATTGCTTTAATTTCTGACCTGCATATCTCCTCATTTTATAATCATTATGATGTCCTTGCCGATGCAATAAGTGAGATAAACATCAGCAGGCCTGATCTTCTTATCAACACCGGAGACTTTGTCAGCTACGGCTGGCGCGAGTTATCGGGATTCGACACATTACTCAGAAAGGCGAGGCCAATGATTGGCTCTTTTGCCATTTCAGGTAATCATGACGACTGTTCTTATGACACCAGCCTTGATCCACCTCAGCAGGCTCAGGGAATGGTTATGATTGACAGTCTCATCAGGGCTTCAGGATATACATTGCTGAACGACAGTTCAGTGACTGTGAAGTATCATGACGCCAGGGTGAAACTTGTAGGAATAACAACCCGCGGGCACAGGTTTCATATCAGTTATGGCAATGTCAATGATGCATTCGCAGAAACACCTGACTCTTCATTTGTCATATTCCTGGTGCATGACCCGGCATACTGGGGAAAAGATAAGAGGATAGCCAGGATGGCTCCTCTTACATTAAGCGGTCACACACATGGGATGCAGATAGGTCTCCCGAAAAGCTTAGGAGGATGGTCTCCCGCCAGTTATTTTTATAAATACTGGAGCGGACTATACCAGGAAAACGGAAGATATATTTATGTCAGCAGAGGTCTGGGAACAATGTCTATGGCTGTAAGGATCTTTACTCCTCCAGAAATAACCATACTAACCCTGCACTGTAAAAAATAAGTTTAGTCTCGTTTCATGGGTTCCATCATACGCATGCCCTTTTCTGAGTCCTTGATCTTTTTAAACCGCTCCTCTCCCAGAAGGTCTTTCAATTTTTTATTGCGGTCTTCATCAATCTTTTTCAATGAATTAAAATCAAGCCGATCGCCGTTTTTCATTGATTCCTGCATTCGTGCATCCTGTGCCTTGAATCGTTCCAGCTCAATCTGATATACTTTTTCATAGTCGCTCTTGTTCAGATCCAGATCCTTTGCAATCTTTTCAGATGACCGGGTTGCCATCTCCTCAGGCTTCGCAAGCTGAGGATGTTTACCCCCCGGCCTTCCCTGTTGTGCCATAAGAACAGCGGAGTGCATCATTGCTAAAACAACCAAAAACAATATACTCTTTTTCATTATCTCAGTTTTTTTAAGTGAATAAAATTAATGAGGCTTTCCCGATAATAAATCCTCACAGCTTCACTTTAACAAAACATTATGAATTGCAACTCTGCTGATTTTAATAAATTTGTCTTTTACTATTAAATAAAACATTTACGATGTACAAAAGATTATTGTTGGTTTTCGCCGCACTATCAGTATTGGTAACATGCTATCCACAAAGCAGTTCCTTAAAATCAATTTCTATTGGGGATATTAAAGATCAGATGAGATATCTCTCATCCGACTCTCTTCAGGGACGAAAGACTGGCAGTGCTGGCAATACCAGGGCCGGAGAATATATTGCCGGTGAAGCCGCAAAAGTTGGTTTAAAGCCTCTTCCCGGTCAAAATTCGTTGTTTCAGACTCTTCCTTTTCAAAAAATAACCGTTGTAACTGACAGCACCTGTATTATTACAAGGGATACAACAGGAATGGTTGTTACCAGGGGAGGTTATTCCCCGCTTATGGTCCCCTCATCACCTGTCTCTTTAACCGGAGATGTGGTATTTCTTGGATATGGCTATATTAACAGTAAAGAAAAATATAATGATCTTCAGGGTGTTCAGATAAACAACAAGATTCTTATAATCATGACGCGAAAACCCGATGTATCGGGATCAGGAATGCCAGCTGACGATGAGGAGGTCTCAGAGGATACCGAGTTAAGAAAGCTTTCCTCGCTGATGATTATGGGGCCAAAGGCAATATTGTATGTGGCTGATCCGGCCTATGATAAACCGGTGGAACAGAGCTTCACCTCCACAGAATCCTACAAACTCGTTCCGCAATTCAAACATCAGGGCTGGGATTTCTCAATAAATGTTGGTATTATCTCTTCTGAAACAGCAAATGCAATACTCTCAGGATCAGGACAGACCCTTGCAGTTCTCCAGAAGAGGATTGCGCAGACAAAAGCCCCTGTTTCATTTGTTGTTCCCGGAATAAAAGGTGAGATAAATGTCTCTATCAAAAAGGAAAACGTTGAAAGTTCGAATATTGTCGGATATTTTGAGGGCACTGACTCGCTTTTAAAGAATGAGTGTGTAATTTATTCAGCTCATTATGATCATGTGGGAGTGGACGCTGCCGGGGAGGTTTTCAATGGTGCAAATGATAATGCATCAGGGTCTGTTGGCCTGTTGCAGGTTGCTAAAGCCTTTTCCATGCTGAATAAGAAACCCGCCAGAAGCATCGTCTTCCTGTGGGCCACAGGAGAAGAAGAGGGTCTTTTTGGGTCTAATTATTATACTGCAAACCCTCTGTTTCCTCTTGATAAGACAGTTGCAGATATCAACTTTGATATGATAGGACGTTCAAGGATGCCGGCTGACACTGGTAAGGTAAGAGGCGAGAAGCTGGATGTGACAGGAAGAGACTCAATAAGACTGGTATCAGCACGGGACAGCAAAGAATTTATAAACATTGTAACAGCTGCAGGAAAAGAGAACAGACTCTTTGTCATTGACAATGGCAAGGGTCTTCATTTCACAGGTAGTGACCATTATCCGTTTGCTGTCAAGGGAATACCCTCTGTCTTCTTTTTTACCGGTCTGCACCGCGACTATCATAAAGAGACAGACGATTATGAGTTTATCGACTTCAACAAAATGCTGAAAGTATCACGGACCGGATTTTTAACCGGCTTACGGGTTGCCAATCTGCCGGGAAGACTGACAATTGATAAGGCTTCCAATAAATAGAGCATTTTCTGATGCATAATAAAAAAACCATTACCCTCTCTGGGACAGAGGTAGGATATGATATTGTCAGGTCGTCAAGAAGAACGCTCTCTCTGTCAGTCAGAGAGGGCGGTTCACTGCTGATCAGAGCGCCATGGCATCTTTCGGCTGGTACCATAATGAGTTTCGTTATCTCTAAAGAGCCCTGGATAATCAGACAACGAAACAGGGTGTTGGAAAAGGAGGCCGCTAAGAAAGAACTGAATTATTCAGAAGGATGCCTGATCCCCTACATGGGAAATGAATACAAAATAGAGTTAAGCGAAGCCAAACGCAAAAGCATTATAGTAAACGACTCCGCCATTTATGTCGCCAGCCGATACCCAACTGATCCTGAGAAGGTAAAAGAGGAAATGGATAGCTGGTATCTTGCAGAGGCTAAGGAGCATCTGATCTCAAGAACTTTTGAGTTGGCCGTACTCTACGGCAGTGAGACAGGGATACCTTCTTCGGTTGGAGTGAGGAAAATGAAGTCGAGATGGGGAACGTGCCGTACCAACGGTAAAATAATGCTTAACTCGGAACTGATAAAAAAACGTCAGGATCTTATTGATTCAGTGATACTTCATGAATTGTGTCACCTGAAACATCATAACCATGGAAAAGAGTTCTATGCTCTTCTGGAAAAACTGATGCCAGGATACAAAAACCTGAGGAAAGAACTTAGGTATATTTAAGAAAGATAAAAGGAAAAAGATAAAAGATAAACTTGTCCGACGTAGCGCAGCGAAGGCGGAAGGAAAAAGATAAAAGATAAACTTGTCCGACGTAGCGCAGCGAAGGCGGAAGGAAAAAGATAAAAGATAAACTTGTCCGACGTAGCGCAGCGAAGGCGGAAGGAAAAAGATAAAAGGGAAACGGTGTGGTCTAAGTTAATTAGGCTTTACAACAATTGTTGCAACATATTCTTTTAATTCAGGCCAGTCCTTTGTTGAGGGATACGGACGCAATTCAGTAAAAGAAAATTTATAACCGGCAATTATTGCATCCTGGGTGCCCAGCGTGACGTCTGCTGAAGTACTTTCTCCTCCACTTTCTATAAACCTGAACCTGACTGTAGCCTCGCCTTGCCAGAAACAAAACACATCCTCGGGACAACGTGAATCTGAAACCAGGGCGTCAAAACAGATGTAAGTGTCTCTTAAAGGATCAAAGCAACATTCACCGTATGACAGATTCATTTTCTCCCCGTAGTTAATGAAATTACAGTTTTCTGTTCTCTCAACATAAATATTCTTATAATTATAAGTCGGTGCCAGGGCAGTGCATACAGGAATTTCGTTGTCTTTTGCTTCCCTGAAACTAACTTTCATCATCTCACCTCTGGAGTAATCGTCAAGGTTAAGATTAACAGCCCTGTATAAGTTGTCCATGCTTTCGCCAACTTTACTTTTTACCTCATCCAGCTGATACGGGAAACCAAGAACACATGTACCACAACTCGAATCATAGCTTATTACCTCTGCCAGGTAATTCTTGGTGTCATTATTGTCAGACTTCTCACAACTTATAAATGAAAAAGTCAGGACCATGCCGATAAACAACACTCTTTTCATTTTGCACAGTTTTAGGTTGTAGAAAATGTTCACTAAGACACAACGATATATAAATCCCGCAAAAATCATACCATCAGCGTATTCTGTATCGCAGGACCTTCTGATGACTTTATAAATAAAAAGAGGCGCGATACCTCGCGCCCCTCTCTTAAATCTTCTTACTTACCAATTCCGTATTGATAATTGTTAATTGATAATTGTTAATTGTTCCTCACCTGGCTCCAGCCGGCAGGTTCTGCTTCAGATAGCGGAACATAGTCTCGTAGAGATGGAGAGATGTATTCTGCCCTTCAAAGATGCCATGAGTCCTGTTAGGGTACTCCATCATGGTGAACATTTTGTTATTTTTTACCAGCTCGTTTACCAGTACCTCAAAGTTCTGGAAATGAACATTATCATCTCCCGAACCATGAATAATAAAAAGGTTCCCCTTTAGGTTCCCTGCATAGGTTAAAGCAGATGCCTCACGATATTCATTTTTGTTCGACTGAGGAAGACCCATATAGCGTTCTTCATAGATAGAGTCGTAAAATTTCTCATCTGATACCGCAGCAACGGCTATCCCGGTCTTGTAAATATCCGGATAACGGAACATGCAGTTAAGTGTCATTGCGCCTCCACCGCTCCATCCCCATATGCCAACACGTTCAGGGTCAATAAAGCTGAATTTTTTCATCAGGGCCATAGCGGCATTAGCCTGGTCCTCACTGGCGATCACACCGATTTTTTTGTATATGCATTTCCTCCACTCGCGCCCCCTGACCATTGGTGTGCCGCGGTTATCGACAGAGATAATGATGTATCCCTGCTGGGCAAGAAACTGATGCCACAGGTCACCTCCTGAGAATCTGTTCTGAACTGTTGAACTGGCAGGTTCGCCATAAACATGAAACAGCACAGGATATTTCTTTGACGGGTCAAAGCCGGAAGGTTTGATCATTGAGCACCAGAGAGTAACACCATTGGCAGTCTCAATTGTGAAGAACTCCGTAGGATTGATATCCAGTTGGGCATACTTGGCCTTTAGCTCCGAGTTATTCTGAAGCATGCGTATCTGTTTGTGATCCGGCAGCGATACCATATCTATTGTGTTGGGTGTCGATGCATTTGAGAATGTATGGATAGCATATCTGCAGTCGGGTGATATGTCATAGGAATGGTGGCCTGTCATATCTGCAGGGCTTAGCTTCTCAAGTTTACCCTTCCCATCCATTTTGGTTCTGAAAAGATAAGCTGCGGTAGGATCATCTGGTGAAGCGGTAAAATATATATAACCGGCTTTCTCATTTATGGATATGAGCTGAATAATGTCGTAGTTACCCGGTGTCAGGTTGATGATTGTCTTCCCGTCGCGCGATATTTTATACAACTGTTTCCATCCTCCTCTCTCACTGATGAAGGTAAAATATTTACCATTACCCAGCCAGGCCATATCATCGCATACATCAACCCATGCATTATCGGCATCCGTAAAGATGGTAACCGCATTGCCTGTGTTTACGTCGCAAAGAATCACATTGTTGGTATTCTGAAGTCTGTTGAGCTGCTGAACTGCTATCTGATCGGGGGAAACAGCAAAATCCATTCGTGCCAGATAGTTGTTTCGCGGGTCACCTTCTATCTTCATCCATACGGTCTCTCCACCTGAAGCCTGAACAACTCCTATCCGTGCAGCCGAGTTTGTACACCCTGCCTTAGGATAGGGAATTGCCTTCACAGAAGGATAGAGTGAATCAGTATTGTTTATTATATAATAATTGTTTATTCCTTTTGTATCGAGTTGCCAGTAAGCAATTTTCCTGGAGTCGGGACTCCATCTGAAACCATCACGGCAGTCAAGCTCCTCTTCATACACCCAGTCGAAGGTTCCGTTAATTATGTTATCTCCGCCATCAAATGTCAGCTGGGTTATTTTACCTGTTGCAATCTCTTCAACATAAAGGTTTTGTCTGCTGACATAAGCAACTTTTGTCTGATCCGGAGAAAACTTGGTGAACATGAGTGACGACTCCGGGAGAGATTCCCCCAGTTTATGTAGCTTTTTCGTCTTTATGTCGAGAATCCAGTTGTCACCTCTGGTGTTTTGCCTCCACACCCTTTTAGTATTGGTGGTGATAAGCAGCATATCCTTTACCGGCGACCATTCATACTCCTCAGGGATAAGAGCTTGTGTCCTGCCTGCCGGGGTGAGATCTGTTTCTGAAACAAGAATGCTTTTCTCTCCGGTTTTGGTGTCATACCGAACTATCTCCACTCCTTTACCGGTAGAAGAGAGCTCAACAGTTGTATACCCCGCACCATTATCTACCCAGTATGCAGGTCCAAACCTTTCGGAACGATAAACTCTTTTTGAAAATATGTCTTCGATGGTCAGCTTTTTATTCTGAGCCTGTGATGTCATCGTGCTCAGTAAGAGCAGAATGAATGATAACAAGGAAATTCCGGATTTTTTCATAATCTGATTCTACTTTTCACAGATAAAAATAGCAACAGAAAAGATCAATATGATGATTTATAATGATGTTTTAGGAGATATTAATTATTATTAACAATAAATATAAAATGGAAGAGCCGTTGCAAGCAACGGCTCTTCGGTGAATGATTTTTATTTCTTTTACATGATGTTGGTAAACACGGCCTGGATGTCGTCGTCATCCTCCAGTTTATCAAGAAGTTTTTCAACATCAACCATCTGTTCCTCTGTTAGCTCAATGGCTGTTGTGGGAATCCTCTTAAGCTGAGCCTTCTTTACTGTAAGTCCCTTTTCTTCAATGGCTTTTGACAATGAGCCAAAGTTTGTATAATCGCCGTAAACATAGATCGTATCCTCATATGATTCAATGGATTCAAGACCTGATTCAATAAGGTCAAGCTCAAGATCGTCGGTTGAGATGTTCTCCGGTTTTTCGACTTCAAACACTGCCTTGCGTGAGAACATGAATTCAAGTGATCCGGTAGGAACAAGGCCGGCGCCGAATTTTGAGAAATACGATTTGACGTTGGCAACTGTTCTTGTATTGTTGTCAGTTGTTGCTTCTGCAAGTACAAGAACCCCATGAGGGCCTTTCCCCTCATAAACAAGCTCAGAGAAGTTTGCAGTGTCTTTACCGGCAGCGCGTTTTATTGCTGCCTCGATGTTGTCTTTAGGCATGTTCTGTGCCTTGGCATTGAGGATTGCTGTGCGCAACCGGGGGTTCATGTCAGGGTCTGTCCCGCCCTCTTTTGCGGCGAAGGTTATTGCTTTTCCTAATTTGGGAAAGAGTTTTGACATCTTGTCCCAGCGTGCTTCCTTGGATGCTCTCCTGTATTCAAATGCGCGTCCCATATTATCTGTGTCAGTTATTTATTTACGGTGATAGTGTTAAACAGGTCACAAAAATAATATTTCAGTTTTCAACCTCCAAAGAAAAGATATGCAACAAATATAGCAGCCAGTGCACCCACTACATCGGCTATCAGCCCGCAGACCACAGCATAGCGCGTGTTTTTTATTCCAACGGAGCCAAAATATACTGCCAGGATATAGAATGTAGTATCGGTGGTACCCTGAAATGCGCATGCAAGACGACCTGCAAAAGAATCGGCACCGAATGCCGTCATGGTATCAACCATCATTCCCCGTGATCCGCTTCCGCTAAGAGGCTTCATCAATGCTGTCGGAAGGGCATCAACGAACCTGGTGTCAAAGCCCAGCCAGGCAAAGAACATCCCAATGCCTTTGACAATCAGGTCAAGGGCTCCCGATGCCCTGAAAATTCCTATAGCAACAAGCATTGCAACCAGGTAGGGAATTATACGTATTGCCGTTGAGAACCCCTCTTTTGCTCCCTCAATAAATGTCTCGTAGACATTCACCTTTTTCAGCATCGCCAGGAGAATGAAAGAGATAATAATTGTGATTATGATAAAGCTTGCAGCAAAGTTAGATGCCGTTGTGATCATCTCCTGGGGCAGGGTGCTGAAATACCAGACGATTCCCCCAACAATTGAAAACAGCCCCAGCAGATATGCCAGTATCACCTTATTGAACAGGTTAATCTTCTGTGCTATTGAGACACTTATCAATCCGGCCATGTTTGCACAGAAAGTTGAAATAAGAATCGGGATAAATATATCGGCTGGATTTGCAGCGTGGAATTGAGCCCTGTATACCATTATGCTCACGGGGATCATAGTCAGTCCCGAGGCATTAAGCACCAGAAACATTATCTGAGCGTCAGAAGCACGATCTTTATGGGGGTTTTCGGCCTGCATCTCTTTCATGGCCTTCAATCCTGTTGGCGTAGCTGCATTATCCAACCCTAGCATATTAGCTGCCACATTCATCATTATTGATCCATGAGCCGGGCTATGCGCCGGCAGAGATGGGAAAATTCTCCTGAAGAAAGGACCAATAACCCTGGTCATTAGCCTTATTACTCCTCCCTCTTCTCCTACCTTGAGCAGTCCCATCCAAAGAGTAAGAACACCGGTAAGACCTATTGAAATAGTGAAACCTGACTCAGCGCTGGAAAAGATTGAGTTCAGAATATTTGAAAAGACTGTGGTATCTCCAAATACCAACAGTTGAACAAGGGCAAACAGAAAACCGATAAGGAAGAATCCTATCCATATATAATTTAATGCCATACTTTAAACACAATCAGGATTCGTCAACCTTAATTATTTCGAAAGGCAGATGGAAAATGGCCCTGAAGTCCTCTCCTGCATCGAGCATATTTTCATCATTGCTTTCGTAATACCATCTGATAACCACATCACGGTTCTCCCTGTAGACTTTTTCAAACTTCTTAAAGATGGAATGAATGCTGTTGGATGAGCTGGTATTAAAAAATTCAAATCTGACATTTACCACTGTCTTATCTGCGGGGCAGGTGGTGTATCTGTCAATATAATCAAGAACGGGTGCGTAAAACCCGTTTGAGTTTTCAGGTGTGGATTTGCCGCTTATATCAAAATTCCCGTTATCGGGGTCAAAATTGATGGAAGGTGTCCGGGGGGTCTCTCTAACTATCAGTTTGTCCATGTTATGGAGTCATAATGGATAAATTTACAACAAAGTTGAATAAACACAAAATGAATGAAACTTTAATTGTTCTGCTTCAGGTTAATATAGTTTCTGATCTTATCCCGCGTATCGCTGTATTCATCACCGGCAAGCAAGACAATCACTCTTTCAAGTGTCTGCCTGATGCTCTGATCATATAGTCCTTCATATCCTCTTCCATCAGGAAGGGCAATATTTGCCAGGGCCAGGGCTGAACAAAATACAACTGTTTTATCCTGGTCATCAAGATAACGGGAAACAAAGCCAAATGCCGGCAATGTCTTAATGAAACCCATTTGAACAACCATCTCAGCCCGTGAGTCGGGATAAAGTGCATAAGGAGCAATTTTCTCATACAGTGCTAGTTTGTCATCATCTGTAAGAAGGGTGTCTGATGCCAGCCTGATATAAGCATCGAGAGCAGGTTTACTATAGCTATTATTGCCTGATACACAGATATTATATAAGACTGATGTTGCTGACCAGTCTCGCCATCCCTGGAGAGCATCAAAGCAGAGCTCTTTCATATCAGGGTTGCCATTTTCAAACTGATTAGCGACATAATCAAGCGCCTTCTGTCCACCTGTATGTGCCAGAACAGGAATGAGCTTCTCCGGTTGTGTACCCTTTTTCATGGCATCAAGTACTCTGTCAGTACAGTAATCGGCATCACCTGACTTTTGTGCAGCCACAGCCATGGCATCCTGTAATGAAAAGACCTCCGGCCGCTCATTGGTTCTGTTTACAGCTGCAAGAAGATTGTCAATGTCTTTTCCCGTCGCAAGGTTTTTAAGAGAAGAGAATGCCGCTGCACGTACCGGAATGTCTGCTGAGCTTGTATATTGGAAGACCGCATCAAAAAGCGACGTATCGCCTGACCATGAGATAAGGTAAATAAGGGTAGCCGTGGCATGTCCCTTTGATGGTCTGAGGTACGCGGCGACCTTTCTGATGTTATCATGGTTTAATAATGTCACAAGAACATCGGCAGCCTTTATATGTCCTGTTTCAGAATCTGTCTGAAGCATCCATGAGAGTATAGGGTCAACAGCTTCGCCTTTAATAAGTTTTGCCAGAGAAGCAATGGCTGCGGAACTTATCTCTATATTTTTATCCTCCATTGCCTGTTTCACAAGGGATATGGCGGCATTATCGCCTCTTTCACCAAGAATTTTTAATATGTTCTCTTTAGCTAATGGTGAAACTTTTGAATATCGTGCTACCCACCTTTTTGTTGCTTCTGTACCGGTAACAGTGTTGGCCAGCTTCATCACAGCCTCTCTTACCCTGATATCTTTGTCGTCAATAGCCTTTAAGAGTATAGCCAGGGCCTTATCGTTGTTGGCTTTCACCATTATTTTCATTGCTTCAACCCTGAAATTATTTGTCTCAGGGGTTACGCAATTCTTAATGACGACCTCAGCAGCTTTTTCAGCTATCCGGTCATTGCCATTATTCTCCATAACAGATGCATAAAGGAGCAGACAGGAAACAGCATGGGTAGAATCCTGCTTATATTTTACCTCTTTTGCTGCCCTGGATAGCAGCGTAAAAGATCCGGGGTCTCCCTTTTCAGCCATCTGGTGCAATGCAGCCTTTTTCTCCTCAGTGGTGCCAGCAACCTGTGCAACCAGCAGCTGTGGAAGGAAAAATATGCTGATAAGAAAAAATGTCTTTGAAAACAACCTCATTTGTTTTTCCTGATTAATAGTATTGTAACTGTTAAGCAATCTTACTTTTGCTTTTACAAATAAAAGAGACAAAGAGAAGGTATCCAGCGCAAAGAGCAAGAACAGCCATACCAGCTACCGGTCCAAGTTTATCCATCAGACCACCCATCACCGGAGGAATAACTGCCCCGCCAAAAATAGCCATTACCATTAATCCTGAGATTTCATTCGGATGATCAGGCGATTTTTCAATGGTAAGAGAAAAAATCAAAGGCCAAATGTTTGAAAAACCCAACCCGATAATAAAGGTTATTACCAGTGCAATGCTTGCATTTGGGACAATCAGCAGTGCTACGATTGCAAGTAATCCGGCAAGTGAAGACCAGAATAAAAACTTACGTGAAGAAAATATTGCCAGTATAACTGCTCCACAGAATGTACCAATCATTTTACCCAGGAAATAAATACTATGACCCGATTCATAAAGCTTCTGAGCACAGTTAAATCTGTGAAACAGGTACTGACCAATATTTGTATTTATCCCTACATCTATGCCCACAACAAAGAAAATTCCGCCAACCATTATCAGGTTGAACTTATTACTCAGAAGAGAAAATGAAGATGCGAATGTTGCATGTTTCTCACCTGAGGTGGTCTCATTAATGGAAGTAAACATTAACCACAAGGCAGAAGACAGGGAGAGTAGGCCAAAGGCAATGAACATCACTTTCCAGTCTCCAAACTGAGATGTAAAGAACCATGCCAGAGGTGTTGCCACCAAAGAACCGAATGCCTTAATAAATTGCGAGAAGCTCAGAAAACTGGATCTCTTGCTATCAGGTACAACATCTACAAGAAGCGGATTTGCAGAAACCTGAACAATGGTGTTCCCAATTCCTAAAAATCCGAAAGCAATCAGAGTGGTTGAAAAACTATAATAAATAAACGGGATAAAGAGTCCTATCGCTGTGAGAATCAATCCTATATTTAAAAGGCGGCGTTTACCTATTCTATCCTGTGCCAGGCCGAAAGGAATGGATAGTATTAAAAACCATAAGAAAACGGCTGAAGGAATCAGCTGTGCCAGTTTATCACTCAAATGGAAATCTCCCTTGATGCGGTCGACACCGATTCCTACAAGGTCACAGAAACTCATAGCAAAGAAGGAGAGTAAAATAGGTACTATCCACTGCAACTTTATTTTTTTCTCGTTCATAATAATAGGTTATGATAATTCGTAATTACATTAACGGGAGTGCGTGTTGAACAGCTTTCCAGAATGAATCGTCGAGCAGATATGCGCTGCCAAGCAGAGCTGCATCCTCTTTAAGCCCGGATATCTCGACCTTGATATTACATCCTTCGGCTTTGAGCCTGTTTTCAAACCTTTCACCAAACAGATCATAAGCGTATGAGATGTTTCCTCCTATCACAAGTACTTCAGCACCAAATTTAATGAGCCATGGAGAGAGGAATGAGCCAAGATTTTCTCCAAACTCGTCAAACACCTCTTTTGCTGCTGCATCTTTTTTTGCAGCATCTGCTACCTCTTTTGCGCCCTCTGCCCTATGGCCGGTTTTCTCTTCATACCTTCCAACCAGCCACCGGGTTGAGAAATAGTCGTCGGCGATGCCTTTTTCAAACGGCAGATGATAAACACATCCCATTTTAGGTACTGACTCACCGTCCACCACCGGGATCTTATCATCAAGGAATGCTGATCCGAATCCTGTGCCGAGGGTAATAGCCATTGACCTGCGATAATCTTTTGCTTTCCCGGCCCATGCCTCTCCCACAGCAAAAGAGCTTGCATCATTCATGAAACGAACACGGCAATCGCATGGCAGGCCGAGTTTACTGCTTATTGCCTTCCCCACATTAACACCATAGAGTTTCTCGTATTTGGGAACGCCTCTGATAAGGCAGATACCTTTTACATAGTCGAAAGGACCCGGCATTGCAAAACCTATGCCCCTGACATTAAAGAGATTGACCTTCTTAAGGACATTTTTAAGGGCTTCAGACCAGACATCAATAATTTCGTGAGCTTCAGCCTTGTTGTCTACAGGCAGTCCTGCAATCGTCCCGGGGATAATGGCCTTGGTCTCCATATTTACAGCCACGGCAGTAATGTGGCTGCCGCCAATATCAACTCCTAATGCAATGTTCTGAAGTTTATTATCCATGATCGTTATGTTTATGTTTGTAAGGTCTAAGCCGGGTTGAATGTATTGAAATTTTTAACATTCATCAAAATTAATTGCCTGCAGTTTAAAATGAATAAATGACTATCCTCCTTACTACCTACTACCTCAACCTCAACCTCAACCTCTGCCTGAGCCGTTGATTTTTTGTAGAAGAGAGATATTTGTTCTAATTTCGTTATCCGGAAACAAAAGTTCAAAAAAAACATAAAATCCAAAAAATCAGTATTATGCCAAAAGTAACAAAAGAAGATGCGCTGCTATATCACAGCCGCGGAAGGAAAGGCAAGGTAGAAGTAATACCTACCAAGCCATACAGTACGCAGTTTGATCTCAGCCTGGCATACACGCCCGGCGTTGCACACCCGTGTCTTGAAATTGAGAAGAACCCCGACGACGCTTATCTCTACACGGCTAAAGGCAACCTCGTTGCTGTAATATCGAATGGCACAGCTGTTCTGGGATTGGGTGACATAGGGACTCTTGCCGGCAAGCCTGTCATGGAGGGCAAAGGACTTCTCTTCAAAGTCTTTGCCGATGTTGATGTATTTGATATAGAGATAGATGAAAAGGATCCGGAGAAACTTATTGAATGCATCCGTCAGATAGCTCCTACTTTTGGAGGTATAAACCTGGAGGATATAAAGGCACCCGAGTGCTTTGAAGTGGAGACCAGGTTAAAAGAGATGCTTGACATACCTGTCTTTCATGATGACCAGCATGGCACTGCAATAATATCATCTGCAGGTATGCTTAATGCACTTGAAATTATTGGCAAGAAACCAGAAGAGATAAAAGTTGTGGTCTGTGGTGCCGGTGCAAGTGCCAACTCATGTACCCGTCTCTATATTGCTCTTGGAGTAAAGAAGGAGAACATCGTGATGGTTGACAGTAAGGGAGTGATAAACAGCAAAAGGACTGACCTTAATAAATATAAAAAGGAGTTTGTCACTGCCAGAAATATCGACACACTGGCTGAAGCCGTCAAAGGTGCAGATTTATTTCTGGGTCTCTCAAAGGGTAACATGTTAAGCAAGGAGATGCTTGCAACCATGGCACCAAAGCCTATTGTCTTTGCAATGGCAAACCCTGACCCTGAGATCACGTTTGAAGATGCCATGTCGACAAGAGACGATCTCATCTTTGCCACCGGCCGTTCTGACTATCCAAACCAGATAAACAATGTGCTGGGCTTCCCGTTTATCTTCAGGGGTGCACTCGATGTAAGAGCGAGAACAATCAACGAGGAGATGAAGCTTGCAGCAACAAAGGCGCTGGCACAGCTTGCCAAAGAGCCTGTACCTGAAAGCGTGCTTAAGGCATACAATGTTGATAAGCTGACTTTTGGGAAAGAGTATATCATTCCGAAACCAAATGACCCAAGACTTCTTTCGAGAGTTGCACCTGCGGTCGCCAGGGCTGCCATTGAAACAGGTGTGGCAAGACTTCCTATTACAGACTGGGATGCTTATGCAAAATCACTTGACAGGAGAACATCGGAACATATTAAAAAGATTGCTGAAATAACAGGACTTTAGATATCCTGATAAAAAAAATGCCGGCAGAAGACCGGCATTTTTTTTAAATTTTCACCTTGATCTTTGCTGCATACATTGACATCACCATTTCAGTTATCTGAGGTATTGTAAAACTGCTCCTGTTGATAGTTGCATCGAAGAGATAATCAATGTTAAGTGGCTTTTTGTCGAGGAAGTTTGCAATCAGGTTATACCTCTTCTCGTCTGTGTCAATAACATACTCTTCAGCTTTTTCCAGAGCGAAGCCCTTTTTCCTCATCACGTTTTCTATCCTCCAGTAAAGAGGAGCAACGAGTCTTATATGCAATGAGTTAGCCATATTATGCGTTATTGACACCCCTCCTCGTCCTATAAGCACACAATAGCCTTCATTTGCAATGGAAAGCACCACCTCTTTTATCGTTTTCTTTACGGTACTGTCTGTAACAAAGGATCCGGAAAAAGCCATTATCATCTCTGACAGGCTCGACATGGAGACGCCCATATAATAGCTTTCAATACGCTCAGAGTCAGTCTTTAATTCTTTGGCTGCATCATATATTATCTCCTTATCCACCCATCTCCACTTGTTGGTGTTGTATTTGAGATTCAAAGAAGCAACAAGTGAAGATGCCACCTCCCTTCCATCGCACCCGGTGAGCCTTGAAAGAGTTATCAGCGGCCCCGAGGTGCCTTCTGGTTTCTCCATCATCTCATGCCTGTACCTCTCGTCGAAATAGTCAAATATTTTCTTCATAACCGCCTGATTAACGACCTTGTTTAAACTCAAGTAATTAGAATGAACGTCTAATAATTTCTAACAAAAGTTACAAAAAATATAGATATCGATCAAGTCTTTAAGGCACTCTGACAATAAAAATGCCGCTTAAAGCGGCATTCCTTTACTATGTTCCTTCTCAACATCTGCAACTGATTTTGGTTTAGGCTTACCCAGCAACCTGCTGCCCGTCTCAGTGACAAGGTAGTTTTCTTCATTACGTATTCCTCCGAAAGTACGATACTCCTTTATCCTGTCAAAACTGAGAAACTCTTTGTTATGACCCGATGCTTTCCACTGGTCAATCAGTTCAGGGATAAAGTAGATACCAGGTTCAATGGTAAATACGAAACCGGGTTCAAGAGGTCTGCCAAGGCGCAGGGATTTAATGCCAAACTGTGTAGGTTTTGGATTGCCGGCCCAACCCACATATACTTCACCCAGGTCTTCCATATCGTGCACATCAAGCCCCATCATATGACCCAGTCCGCATGGGAAAAACAGTGCATGAGCTCCTGCTTCAACAGCGTCGTCCACATTACCTTTCATCAGCTGCATATCTTTCAGCCCACGTACGATAACACGAGCCGACTCAAGATATACTTCCCTGAATGGAATACCCGGCCTTAGCATCTCTATGGCTTTGTTATGACTGGCAAGGGCAATCTCATAAATATCTCTCTGACGGCTGGTGAAATGAGGATCGACAGGGACAGTACTCGACAGGTCACCGCAGTATCCCATTGCAGTCTCAGCACCCATATCGGCGAGAAACATCTGTCCTGATTTCAGCGTATTCCCGTGAAAATGATTGTGCAATGTCTGTCCGTTTATGGTTGCTATAATAGGAAAGGCTATGTCGCCACCAGCTGCAATGGCAATGGCATGGCAAGCTGCTGTGATCTCACTTTCAAGTACCCCGGGTCTGGCCATCCTCATGGCAGCAAGGTGCATGTCAACAGATATGTTAACTGCCTTTTCAATCTCTGCAATCTCTTCCTCACTCTTATGATTACGTTGTTCAACAACTGCCATTATCAGCTCGGGAGATGATTCTGCTTTAGTCTCAGATGGAAGGATCCCTATGAGTTCAAACAGTTTTATCTTGTTTTCAGGTCGGTATGGAGGAAGAAAATGAATCCTCCTGCCTTTATCTTCAGTAGTACGAAGTGCTTTAACCAGAGCGGGCAGAGGAGCTGTTCTGGTTATGCCCGCTGCCTTTGCCCTCTCAGCAATTGTGGGTTGAGGACCCATCCAGACGAAATCTTCAACAGTGAGGTCATTGCCATAGACTATGTCCTCGCCGGTCTCGCAATCGAGCACGGCAGCAATACCTGCAAAATTCAGTCCCAGAAAATAGAGGAACGTACTATCCTGCCTGAAGTGGTAGGTGTTATCGGTATAGTTCATCGGACTCTCCTCGTTTCCAAGAAGAAGTATTATGCCATTTCCGACACTCTTGCGAAGGAGATCACGGCGTTTAAGATAAGTAGCTGCTGAAAACATGGTTTTTGGTGTTTTGGAGTTAAAAATAACAAAAGGCCGTCGGATAGTTATCCTGCGGCCTTTTCAATATTTATAGATCTTCGTGTTCTGTTCTTCTTATTATTTCATTCTGCAGGTCTTCACCCAGGTCATTGAAATAATCGCTGTAACCTGCAACCCTTACAATAAGGTCGCGGTACAACTCAGGGTGTTTCTGCGCATTCTTCAGTGTGTCGGCATTCACCACGTTAAACTGGATATGATGACCATCCATGCTGAAATAGCTCCTTATCAACGCCGTTAGCTTGGCATAACTATCCTCATCTTCAAAGAAGGAAGGAGAAAATTTCTGGTTCAGAAGTGTTCCTCCGGTACGCAGATGATCTATTTTGGAGGCCGATTTAATGACAGATGTAGGGCCCTGGTGATCAACTCCCTGGAAAGGAGATATTCCTTCAGAGAGAGGAACCCCTGCCTTACGTCCGTCAGGAGTTGCCCCTGTAACGCTGCCAAAATATACATGACAGGTTGTTGGCAGCATGTTTATACGATGTATACCTCCTCTTGATGTAGGCTTACCGTTTACCGCATCATAATAGATATCGAATACCGACACCGCCTGTTGATCGGCATAGTCATCATCGTTTCCGTACTTGGGAGTATGATAAATAAGCTCGTACTGCATCTGCTCATAACCTGCAAAATCGTTTTCAAGAGCCTTTTTAAGCTCACCCCAGCTGTAACATTTCCTTTCATAAATGTTAAATTTAATTGATGTCAGCATGTCGGTAATGCTGCCAAGGCCAACCCCCTGAATATAGGTTGTATTATACCGTGCTCCACCGGCATTATACAACC
>Ga0209099_1001956_pt1 | contig 19146 bp, 13 predicted proteins | sample AD_JPNHW2_MetaG_FD_184430 | JGI IMG/M metagenome (GOLD analysis project Ga0209099, IMG submission 184430) | Active sludge microbial communities of municipal wastewater-treating anaerobic digesters from Japan - AD_JPNHW2_MetaG (SPAdes) (version 2) | ecosystem: Engineered > Bioreactor > Anaerobic... | reverse complement strand
CGGTCGATTCGTCATTATGGGCTAGATATCATACGCGCCGCCTTCTTGGATGGGCGCTCACCGTATCCTTATATTTCAGCGTTTAGTGCTTCTCTTTTCCTTTCTGCCAACTACAACGATGTTGTGGAAGCTGTCGATGCGGGTTATCCCGCTGGCTACATTTTGAGCGCAGGGAATCTGCTGCAGACAGATCCGCAACAAGATGAAGCCGAGCTCAAGGTCGCTTTTGATTTTGATGGGGTTATTGCGGACGACCAGGCGGAGCGTTTATATCGTTCTGACGGCGGTCTTGAGGCATTTGAAGCAGCAGAGGTGCGTAATGCGGCAATTCCGCTCGATCCTGGTCCTCTGAAAGACTTTTTTCAGAAGCTTTCTGCGCTACAGACTCGACAAAGAGAACAGGGCAGAGGCCTGGCGCCGCGACTGCGAATTGCAATCATCACGGCGCGAAATGCACCGGCTCATGAGCGTCTGATCAATACCCTTAAGAGCTGGGGTATTTACACTGACGAAGTATTCTTTCTTGGTGGCGTAGAGAAGAGCCGTATTCTGGAAGTAATGAAGCCCGATCTCTTTTTTGACGACCAGCGCGGGCATCTGGAACCCGCCGGTTCTTTTACGGCCTGTGTTCACGTGCCCTTTGGAATTGCAAATAAAAGTCCTAAATAGCAACACTTTACATGATTTTGTAGTATACTGGCATAAGAACAACTCCAAGTTCGAGGTAGTGCCGTGATCGATACGAACGCTTTACAGAAGTACTCGCTCTTTGGCGGAGTTTTGCCTGAACAGATTGAGAGAATGAAGCCGTTTTTTGAGTACCATCGTTACGAAGCCGGGGACACGCCGGTTATCGAAGGGGCTCCAAACGACAAGATTTTCTTTATAACAAGCGGCAGGGTGGAAATCTCCAAGCGCGGGATCCCGATTGCAGAAATTGGCGAGGGCGAGACGTTTGGCGAAATGGAATTGATCGATGTCATGCCAAGCATCGCAACAGTTACCGCCCTGGAGCCTTTGGAAGTCGTAACCATTTCTAATGCAGCACTCTACAAGATATCCAAGAACGAGCCCAAAGCTTTTGCGCTCATGATCATGAATTTGGCCCGCGATCTTTCCCGCAGGCTAAGGCGGATGGACGAGCTGGCATCCCAAGGAAGCTGAGAGGAGCCATTGTTTGAAGCTGGAAGTGCCGGGGACCGGCTTCGGACCGGCACGGCCCTTGCGGGCCAAGGGATTTTAAGTCCCTGGTGTCTACCAATTCCACCACCCCGGCAAGATTACAAGCATGCCTCTATGAAAAGCAAGCCAGATCAAACTGTACAAACCAGCGCTTTACGATGTTCCCATCATATCGACGACCGCCTGGGCGGTCAATATTCTTAGCAAAGAGCTTCTTTACCGGTCTGCAATCGCTTTACACACTCAAGCTGGATGGACACAATAGCAAATCATGGTTAAGCGCAAGGTCACTGCCTACATTCATAAGAATAATCTCATTCATAATTACAATAGAATAAAAGAACTGGCTCAAGGCGCCAAAGTCTGTGCCATAGTCAAGGCAAACGCCTACGGGCACGGAGCGGTAGCCGTTGCAAGGACGCTGGAAGCACTCGGCGTAGATTACCTTGCAGTAGCGTTTCTCGAAGAAGCTTTGGAGTTACGCGAGAGTGCAATTCGCTCACCAATACTCATCTTGGGCACGGGAGACCCAGCAAACGCTTCGCTTATCGTAGAAAATGATCTGACTCAGACGGTCTACACAACGGAGCTTGCCCGGGCACTCTCTTTGGCAGCCCGAGACGCTGGGAAAAAAGCAAAAGTCCATGTCAAAATCGATACAGGAATGCACCGACAGGGAATTAGTGTAGAAGAAGTAAATTCTTTTGCCCGTTTCTTAGATGGATTGGAAAATGTGGATGTGGAAGGGGTCTATTCTCACTTTGCCGAGGCAGACAGCTCCGATAAGACGTTTTCTTATTTGCAACTGGCGCGCTTTAGCGAAGCCGTGGCTGCAATGCGGCAGGCAGGCGTGGTACCCCAAATCCGACACATAGCCAACAGCGCCGCACTGCTTTCGCTGCCGGAATCTCGGCTCGACATGGTAAGGCCGGGGATTATCCTTTACGGACTGTCGCCAGATGGAGAAAGAGATCCCAAAGAAGGCTTCTTGCCCGTGCTGCAGTTTTGCGCCAGCGTCATAGGTCTACGAACGGTGCCCACTGGAGAAGGCCTCAGTTATGGCCGTACCTATACCACAAAGCGCGTGACCAGAGTTGCGCTCTTGCAAGTCGGTTATGCCGATGGCTATCCAAGATCGCTTTCCAATAAGGCAAACGTTCAAATTAGGGGCAAGCTGGCGCCGGTTTTAGGCAGGATTTGTATGGATCAGTGTTTAATCGACGTAACGGACATACCTGAGGCCCAGGTCGGCGACGAAGCCACGCTTTTTGGCATTCCTGAACTCCCTGCTGGGGCCCTGTCTTCACTTCTCGGGATGATAGACTATGAACTGACTTGTGGGATTTCCCAGCGAGTACCACGGATTTTGGAGGATTGAAGCATGTCCACAGGCGCCAAGGGTGATTTTGGATCCCAACTTCAGGTTAATTCACGCGCTAGTCTTCACAGTGATTTTCAAGGGTGCGAATTCTATAAATACGAAGCGTTGGGGAATGACTACATAGTCATAGACCCGCATGATTTTGCTTTTGAGCCGACACCTGAGGCTGTGAGCCTTATTTGCAATCGCAATCGTGGTATCGGTTCGGATGGGATACTCTGGGGCCCCTTGCAGGACTTTCAAGATGTTCCTCTCGAGCGCAATAGGCGTAACGAGAAAGAGAACAACACGCCATGCTTGCGAATTTTCAACCCTGATGGTTCCGAAGCGGAGAAGAGTGGCAACGGTTTAAGGATTTTTTCTCTGTATTTGGCCGAGCGTGGCTTTGTTAAACCCGATGCCTTTTCTATACGGACAAAGGGGGGTGTGGTGAGCGCTGGTGTTCACAGTTTTGATCCACCCCTTATTTGGGTAGATATGGGTGAGCCTTCGTTTTCAACCAAGGACGCAGGCTTGCGTACCGATAAAGAGGAGTTCATACGCTCGGTCTTACTGTTGCCATCGACCGAAGCGCTGGGTGCCAATCGTGATGAAGGACAATGCGTTGAAGGGCGTGACGATGGAGTGCAAAGAGCAGGCCTCACGGGAGCTCATCTGGGAGATGGACAGACACTAGCGGCTTTTGAGGCTAACTTTGTGTCCATGGGCAATCCACACTGTGTAGTTTTTGTGGACGAACCTTCCGAGAACCTTGCAAGAAGTCTTGGCCCACTTATTGAACACAATGCGCTTTTTCCAAACCGCACGAACGTTCAGTTTGCCAAAGTTGTAGACAGCAAAACCCTGCGCATCCAGATTTGGGAACGCGGGGCCGGGTACACTTTGGCAAGCGGCACCTCCGCCTGCGCTGTCGCTGCGGTGGCACGAAAACTCGGGCTCATAGAACCAAGTAGTAAAGTTTCTGTAATTATGCCCGGCGGAACCTTGACTTTGGACCTTTCTAAACCTTCAATTACCTTGATGGGCCCGGCCAGGAATGTCTTTAATGGAGTGTTTTCCGAGTCAACAAAAAGGCTGCTCGCAAGCCTGGGGGCAGTGAAGAGAGAGAAGGTCTAAAGGATCAAGTCTGAAAGGTTAAGAAGGTAAAGCAATGGAGCGTATCTCGTCGGACCAGATGGACCAGTGGGGGCGTTTTTTGGGGCGGCCGACATGGTTTAGTGTGGATCTTGACGTAATTGCTTCAAATTTTCGTGATCTAAAGCGAATCGTGGGTGATTCTGTCAAGATTGCCGCTGTGCTCAAAGCAGATGCCTACGGACATGGCGCTCCAATGGTGGCAGAAACCCTGCTCGCCTCGGGGACCGACATGCTCGCCGTCGCGACCTTGGACGAGGGATTGGAGCTGCGCAGGTTCTTTCCTCAAGCGCATATTCTGGTCATGGGCTACATACCGGAGGACTGCGCGCAACAAGTCGTCGATGCGCATATTTCGCCAACGGTTTTCAACTTGAGTCTTGCGCATGCGCTTTCAAATGCAGTTGCCCAATCTGAACAAGTTGTTGGAACTGGCAGGTTTACTGGCGAGCCACTTCCTATACACATAAAGCTGGATACTGGCATGAACCGGCTTGGAATAAAGCCATACGAAGATCCTGTTGCAGTCATCGAGAATATCGCATCTCTGCCCGGATTGGATATAGAGGGTGTTTTTACCCATCTTGCACTGCGCGACGAGCGATCCGACCATATTCAGTTTGAGCTTTTTGAAGAGATATTGGCAAACTGTGAGAAGATTGGGCTCAAAACCGGCATTCACCATGTGTGCGACTCAATAGGTACAGTCCGATATCCGGCCTTCCGTTTGGATATGGTCCGAGTTGGTGCCGCGCTTTTTGGGGTGAGGCCATATCGAATGGGTCCAGAATACGACGAGTTTCGATTTCCTGCAGCGGGGACGCTTGTAACACACATCTCAAGGGTACGACGCTTGCGCGAGGGAGAGATGGTGTCCTACGACAGTTCATGGAAGGCGCCAAAGGGTGGGACCTTGATTGCCACATTGCCTGTCGGCTATGCCGATGGTTACCCTCGATGCTTTGGCAATAGGGCACAAGTGAGCGTGCACTCCCAGGGACGAGTGATACGCGCGCCGGTGGTTGGGCTTGTGTGCATGGATCAGACTATGGTCGATGTAGGTGGTGTCCCGGGCGTGATGGAGGATGACGAGGTTGTATTGCTCGGCGGGGGCGAGATTGGATTGGAGGAGGCCTCTGCGTGGGGCGATACCAACCGCAACGAACTCCTGTGCGGCATTGGAAGGCGCGTGCCACGAATATACTTTTCTGGCGGTAAGGCGGTCGCAATCGACAATAGACTGTCAGGCTCGACTTTGCAAAGGCTACAAGCTTAAGACGACTTTCCTGAGCCAGAGGCTTAGTCGAGCGAATAGTCAAGCGAATCGAAGTTTAAGTGCGAGGTTTTTAAGTGAGTGAGCAGAAATTTTCCAAGTGAGTGAGCAGAAATGAAGAAAGGCGAAGAGGATGACAGAAAAGATAAGGTATCTGGCAAGGCGGATGGAGTGAAAACAGCAAGAGAGGAACAATACTCGAAAGGCGTTCTTTCGATTCAAAACATAAAGGCAGAAGCCCAAGATATGGCGTCGTGGCTTGTGGATACCAGGAGAGCCTTGCACGAGATACCCGAACCTGGCAATCAGGAGTTTGAAACAGCTGACCTCCTGTGTAAGACGCTTGAGAATTTGGGCATTCCCTACGAGCGGCAAGGCACGGCAATTGTGGCTCTCGTGCAGGGGGCAAAGGCCTGTGATGCAGAGCCGTGCAAGGTCGTGGCTTTGCGCGCCGATATGGACGCGCTGCCGGTGCAGGAACCAGAAGGTTTGCCCTTTGCCTCAAAGCACAAGGGCTATATGCATGCCTGTGGGCATGATGCTCACATGACAACCGCGCTTGGTACGGCCAAATACTTTGCCCGACACAGGGATGAGTTGGCAGGTGCGGTTAAGTTTTTCTTCCAACCTGCAGAGGAAACCTCTGGCGGAGCCGAGAAGATGATTGAGCGCGGATGTCTTGAGAATCCTCATGTGGACGCAGTCGTGGGTTTGCACGTGATGCCCTACGTACCGTCAGGATCGATAGAGTTGAAGCATGGTGCACTCAATGGCGCTTCGGATTATCTTCGTGTGGTTGTCCATGGAAGAGGAGGACATGCTGCATACCCGGAAGCCAGCGTCGATGCGGTGATGATCGCAGCAAAGGTGGTAGACGCATTGCATACGGTGGTATCGCGCATCGTCTCGCCGCTCGATGAGGCTGTGGTGACGATAGGAACCATTAAGGGCGGAAGTGCAAACAACATCATCGCGGACGAGGTTGAGATGACAGGAACAATCCGTACTACAAGCCCCGAGGTGCGCAGCGTGGTGGGCGAAGCGGTTCGGCGGATAGTGACGGAACTTCCAAAGGCTTTCGGCGGCAGTGGAGAGGTAGACATTATCCCAGGCTACACTGCTCTTATCAATCACAATTCCGTGGTAGACAGAATTGCCGGCATTGCGCAGAAGATCTTGGGCGAGAATGCCATTCACTGGAAAGAAAAGCCCAGCCTGGGTGTGGAAGATTTTGCTTTCTTTCTCCTGAAGACACCGGGCGCTTTCTATCACCTTGGTTGCGGGTTCGCGGGACGAGAGAATGCGCCCCTGCACTCCAGGAACTTTATGCTGAACGAAGATTGCCTTACTGTTGGTGTGCAAACGAATGTTGGGATTATTACTTCGTTGCTCGGTTACGACCTGGTTTGATCGACCCAGTTTGATCCTGGTGCAACCAAGCGAAGACATATGGTTAGCCAAATGACCTAAAGAACTAGAGAAGAAGAAAGCAACATGACAAAGACAAAGCCAGTCCACCTAAAAAAGGGAGACCTCGTTAGTCTTGTGGCGCCTTCCGGTCCGATAGCGGATACCCAGAGACTCGAAACTGCGAAGTTGGCGGTGGAAAAGTTAGGGCTTCGAACTAAAGTATCGACACACGCCGCGGACCGGTATGGCTACCTTGCGGGCGACGACGCAACGCGCGCACAGGAGTTCACAGAGGCCTTTGCGGATACGGAGACTAAGGCGGTGATCTGTCTCAAAGGCGGATACGGTGCGCAGCGTATCCTGGCACGGCTCGATTTTGGAGTCATTTGTCGCAATCCTAAGATTCTTTTGGGGTATAGTGACATAACAGCACTCCATGTGGCATTGTCTCAAGTCTGCCATTTGGTAACTTTTCATGGGCCTATGCCTTCGTCTGACATGATCCCCGAAATGGACAACTGGACCGAAACTTCTCTGCGCCGGGCGATTTTTTCGACAGACCCGCTCGGAGCAATTCGCAATCCAGACGACAGTAGGATGCTCGACACGCTTGTGCCAGGGCGTGCACGTGGCGAGCTTGTCGGTGGCAATCTTTCCCTTCTTGCAAGTGGCCTGGGTACACCTTGGGAGATCGATACACGTGGCAAAATTCTTTTTCTTGAGGATGTGGACGAGGCCCCGTACCGCGTAGACCGAATGTTGAATCAGCTCAAATTGGCTGGCAAGTTAGACGAGTGTGCGGGCATCGTTTTGGGGATGTGGACGCGCTGTGTGGCGCCGGAGGGTAAGCCATCACTCGAACTTGGCGAGGTTTTCCGGGATATTGTTGCGCCGAGTAGAAAACCCACACTTGTTGGACTGCAGGCAGGGCATTGCGCGCCTAATCTTGTGCTTCCGTTCGGTATACAGTACGAACTCTGCACAGATGAGGGGCGCCTGGAAGCGCTCGAACCTGCGTGCATATGATTTACTTAGGATGCTTGAGTGAAAATGGGGGCGTACTGCAATGGAATATTTTGAAACAAAGGGCGACAGGCTTTTCTTTGACGGTGCCGATTTGGTGGAACTTGCGAAGGAATACGGCACCCCTTTGTATGTCGTTTCTGAATCAATAATTAAAGACAGATGTGAGCAAATTCGATCGGAGTTTCTGAATGTTTATCCGGGGACACAGGCAGTGTACGCAAGTAAGGCCTTCCAGACGCTCGATATGTGTAGGCTTATACAGTCCGAAGGGCTTGGTTTGGACGTGGTGTCCGGAGGGGAGCTTTTTGCCGCGCTCAAGGCTGGCTTCAATCCAGAGGCAATAGTTTTCCATGGCAATGCAAAGACTGTAGACGAGATGGATTTTGCGGTCCGTAGCGGGGTGGGGAGGATCATTCTCGACAATCTTTACGATGTGGAGCAGCTTGAAAGGCTTGGTGCAAGCTACAACAAGAAAATCAGGGTACTCTATCGGGTTACTCCAGGGGTTGACAGCCACACGCACCGGTTTATTTCGACCGGGAGTCTTGACTCAAAATTTGGTATCCCGCTCAATCCTGAGGTGTACAAAAGCTATATAGATGCTGTTCTTGCCGCGCCGCACCTGGAATTCCTCGGGTTCCATTTCCATGTGGGTTCGCAACTGTTGGACAATTTTGCGCACCTTGCCGCGCTCAAGGTAGTCTTGGGTTTGGTCGAGAACTTCTCTACTGAATACGGTGCTAATGTTCAAGAATTGAACATGGGCGGCGGCTTTGGAATCGAGTATGTGTCCAGCGACAAGGAGCCCGGGCTTTCCTATTTTCTGACACCAATGATGCAGCTTATTCGAACCGAGCTTGAGGGGAAAGGCGTTCCGTTGCCGCGCGTGACCATAGAACCCGGCCGTTGGATCGTTGGCCCGGCCGGCGTCACCCTCTACACCGTCGGCGCCGTCAAGGAGATCCCCGGCGTGCGCACCTACGTGGGCGTGGACGGGGGAATGACCGACAACATCAGGCCGGCGCTGTACGGCGCCCGATACCACGCGGTGGTCGCCGGCCGGGCCGCTGCCGTGCCAGACCAGCGTGTGACCATCGCGGGCAAGTGCTGCGAATCCGGCGACATCCTCATTAAGGACATCGAGCTGCCCTCGCCTCATCCTGGCGACATCCTAGCCGTTTTCGCAACAGGGGCGTACCACCATTCCATGGCTTCCAACTACAACCGTAACCCGCGGCCCGCCGTGGTCCACGTCAACAAAGGCAGCGCACGGCTTTCAGTTCGCCGAGAGACGTACGACGACCTTATCGCCCGCGAACTCTGAGCCTGGACTTTGGCCTGCACTTTGGGACGAATTCAGGGCCCATGACTTCAGATTGTGCCTTGAAAAAATGCCACAAGCAGGGCATACTGTAAATCTATTGTTGACAGAGTGCGACAGCGTTGCGGGCCATCAAGAGGCCCAAATTCGTATCAACTTTGTGCTCAACGCGCAGGGAAAGGAGGGATTGTCATGAACGACTCGGATAGCAGTGGCAGTAGCACCGCATATACATGCGAATCAGTGTCCACCGAGCCAGAAAGTCCTTACCCTAGACGATCCGCCTCCTGTAGTTTGTTGCGCGACAAAGTCAAACTTCTACACTGAACTTTGCCTTTCTTGTGTAACACCTCAAGGACAGCATACGGATCGTAAATGCTCACGAGGTGATTTATGCCATTGCTTTTTAAACAAAGAAACGACCGGACCAAAACCGATCAGACAAGTCAGATGAGCCAAACCAACGCCCGCCTCGGCCTTGGCCTTTCTTCTGTTGTCAAGAAACAACAGCTGGAAGATGAAAAACGTCTTATTCAAGCCTGTATCGTGACGCCTGAAGAAGCCCTGACTTTGCTTCATGCTAATCCGAACGGTCTTACCGAAGATGAGGTCGAGGAGCGGAGAAGCGAATTTGGTGCCAATGAGCTTCAGCGGTCCAAGCATTTAAGTTTTTTTGCTGACATTTTTGAGCGACTCAAAAGTCCGCTCGTCATTCAACTCTTGGTCATAGCCGCGGTCTCCTTCCTAATGAGCCAGATCCCATCTGCGATTGTCGTCTGTGCCATGATTTTGCTCAGTGTTGGGACTTCCTATGTCCTGGATCATCGATCTAATCAGGAAGTAGAGGCACTTGGCAAACGCGTTCAGTCGCGTGTTTTTGTACTTCGAAACGGGCACGAACAGGAAATCAAGATTTCCGACGTCGTACCAGGCGACATCGTGCTTTTGCATTCAGGCTCCATTGTTCCGGCTGACTTGAGGCTTATCTTTGCTAAAGACTTCTTCTTAAGCGAGTCGGCGCTCACTGGCGAGTCCATGCCAGTGGAAAAGAATGCGGCACCCGCGCAAGCAACGGCGTCTGCCTTAGCTTTGCAGAACGCCTGTTTCATGGGCACCTCCGTGACGAGCGGCACAGCAAAAGGTGTAGTCGTTAACACCGGCATGCACACCGTTTTTGGTGCAATTTCCGAACGCCTCGGGGAAAAGCGGGAAGAGACCAACTTCGATAAGGGTATTCGCTCTTTCACCCTCATGATGATGCGCTTGAGCCTTATCATGGTGTCGCTGGTCTTCATGATCGTCGGCATTACCAAGGGCAACTGGCTCGAGGCGCTTCTCTTCGCCTTGTCGGTCGCCGTGGGGCTCACTCCGGAAATGCTTCCGATGATCGTCACCACCAACCTTGCAAAGGGCGCGCTTTCCATGGCAAAGCGAAAGGTCATCGTCAAGCGCCTGCCCGCGATTCAGAACTTAGGCGCCATGAATATCCTGTGTACAGATAAGACGGGCACGCTCACCCAGGACAAGGTCGTCTTGGAACACCACGAGGATATCATCGGCAACAAAAGCGACGAAGTGCTCAATTACGCGTACCTGAACAGCTATTTTCAAACTGGACTGCGCAACCTTCTGGACCGGGCGGTGCTCGAATATGTTGACCTCAACGTCGACAACTGTCGGCTTGTGGACGAGCTGCCTTTCGACTTCCAGAGGCGGCGCATGTCGGTCGTGGTCGAATACGAAGGCGACAACGTGCTTATTTGCAAGGGCGCGGTGGAAGAAATCTACAGCTGCTGCACGCAGTACCAGATTGACGAGGAGATTTACCCACTCATCGACATGATCCGTGCCGATCTTTTTGAGGAAGTTGAGCGCCTGAACCGTGAAGGTTTTAGGGTTTTGGGCATAGCATATCGGGAATTCCCAAAGGACAAGACGTCTTTTACTACGGCGGACGAGAGCCAGCTGGTACTTCTTGGTTATATTGCCTTCATGGATCCGCCTAAGGAGTCTGCGACCGAAGCCATTGGACTCTTGGGCGCTGCGGGCGTCAAAGTCAAAGTCCTGACTGGTGACAACGGGCTTGTCACGCAGAAGGTCTGCCAGGAAGTCGGTATTAATGCCGACAGAATCATCTCCGGAGCTGATCTTGCTGCGCTGTCTGTGGCTGACTTTTCTCAGAAAGTGAGGGACTACGACGTCTTCGTAAAGCTCGCGCCTGCACAAAAAGAGCAGATTGTGGCGGAATTGCGCAAGCAGGGTAACGTGGTTGGGTACATGGGCGACGGCATAAACGACACCATGGCCCTCAAAGCCGCCGACGTGGGGATCTCTGTCGATTCCGCAGTCGACGTTGCAAAGGACTCTGCGGACATTGTGCTTTTGGAAAAGAGTCTTTTGGTGCTGGAAGAAGGCATCCTGGAAGGCAGGCGCATCTTTGCAAACATCATCAAGTATATTCGTATGAGCGCGAGTTCCAACTTTGGCAATATGTTCAGCATGGTTGGCGCAAGTTTCCTGCTTCCTTTCCTGCCCATGCAGCCTGTACAGATTCTTGCCAATAATCTGCTTTACGACTTTTCTCAATCCGCTATTCCTTCGGACAATGTAGATCCCGAGCAGGTAGCCAAGCCTGTTAAATGGGATATCGCGAATATACGGCGTTTTATGGTACGGATTGGCCCCATTAGCTCGATTTTCGACTATGCGACGTTCGCCCTTATGTGGTTTTTCTTTGGCGCAAAGGCCTTTGGAAGCCCCGGCTCTTCGCCGGCGGCACAGGCGTCTTTAGTGAGTTTATTCCAGACTGGTTGGTTTGTAGAATCGCTGCTCACGCAGACGCTCATTGTCCACATTATACGAACTCGCAAGATACCTTTCTTGCAAAGCCATGCTTCAGGTGCCCTGCTTTTTGCGACTCTAGTGGTTGTGGTGATAGGAATCTGGCTTCCATTCTCGCCGCTTGCGCCCCTTTTTGGCTTTGTGACATTGCCCGCCACCTACTGGATTTGGATTTTGGGCTTTCTTGTCTTGTACTCATTTATTACACACAAGGTTAAGTCCTGGTACTTTAAGAAATTTGAAGGAGTCTGATTATGGATACGATACTCGATGCGCTGCAGGAAGGCCGTCTTTTTGAGTTGCCAGAGAACGACAAGGATCATGCGTTGCAGTTTCTTGCACACATTATAGAGGCTTTTCCACAGATTCCGACTGGGACAGACATTGTGGGCAACATCATGGCTCGTGAAGCCTCGATGAACACCGCTATCGGTAAGGGCTGGGCTTGCCCTCATGCACGGGTCGATTTCGATGAGGATCTTATGTGTGTTGTGGGCTGGAGTCCCACGGGCATAGAGTACGGTGCGCCGGACGGTAAGCCAGTCTCCATCATTATCATGTACCTCGTTCCAGCTAACCAGCGCAACCACTATCTGAGGGAGATTTCGATTCTCGCCAAGGTGCTGAAGGCTTCTCCTGAAACTGAGAAGGTGAGCACCATCAAAGAGCTCAATGATGTGCGAAACTACCTGCTAGACCTTATTGCGGCATCCAAGGAGACTGTTGGCCCAGATGCCCGTGCCCGAATGATCAGGCTTCAGGCCAAATCTGCACAGGCAGCGGCACAACCACTCTTTGATCTTTCTGGTCTCATTGTGGAGCCGGTGACGATCGTGGCTGGTGTAGGCCCAAAGCCGGTAGCGCTCACCCAAAACAAGGACGTACTCAATTTTGTTGAGAACACCCCAGGGCTTATGGACAAACTGGAAAGCGAGGGTGCCTATCAAAATGGAACATGGCGTATCGTGCGCCGAGGCTCGGTGAGCTTCCAGGGTGGGAGAACGCTTTACGAGTGCCTGGCCCTTGCCTCATCAAAGAATCCTATGGGAGCACCCTGAGGCGCTTAAGCGCAACCACGATCTTTTGGCCAGAGGGGAGCTCTGCGATTTCTTCTGCCGAGATTCCCTTTGTCTTTATGACAAAGAATGCATACACAACGACGCCTGCAATAATCGCTACAGCAGTCGCCAGCGCGTTGGAAACGAAATGCCCAAAAGCGAATCGGAATACAAAGTCTAGGCCAGTATGCACCAGAAATACCGCTGCGCCCATAATGGCTGCACCTGCAAGTGGCAAACCGGCCTGTTTGGCTATTTTTGTCTTAACCGGCGAGAAGCGGTGCAGGAAGATGAGGTTGATCAAGAGTGCCACGATGTAATACACGATGGTGCCTATTACCGCGCCCATTATGTTGATCGAGGGAATAGAGATGAGCCAATAGTTTACGGCGATTTTCACCACAATGCCGATAAGCAGCGACAGTGTGGAATAGCCCGTCTTATTGAGTGCCTGTAAGATTCCTGCCTGAATCTGGACTATGGAATAGAGAACGACCACGACAGAGCCTATTGCCATAAGCATCCAGCCGTCGATCGCACTGGGGAAAAAGAGCGAGAATATCGGCTTACTAAGCACAGAGAGGCCGACCGCTGAAGGTATCGAAATCAGCAGCGAGAGCCTAAACGCCTCGTCCACGGCACTTTTTAGCCTTTTGTTGTCGCGCAGCTCGATTGCGGCGCTAAACGAAGGCATCATCGCAACGTAGAGCGCAGTGGTTATGGCTAAAGGAACCGACAAAATGGACGAGTACTTGTTGAGCACCCCAAATTGAATTGTTGCGGCATTAGCGCTCAAACCTGCTGCGACAAGCCTGGCATTGGTATTGGCAAGATCGACGAGATCGGTCCCAAAAATGATTATCGAGTTGATAGCGATCGGAATGGCGTAGGAGAGAAATCGACTTAATATCTTCTTGCCCGGGACCGGGGGAATGTCGTCGGGGGCGCCATCGCCCAACGTGGGCATTGCTTTTCGATACTTGAACCAGAGGTAGAGAGCACTGGCTAGTGCGCCAAGGGTCGTTCCGACCGTTGCGCCTGCGCAGGCATAGACGACGCCGTATGGCTTGAGAATATAGGCAAAGGCCAGGGAAAGCACGACATTGAAGAACTGTTCGATAATCTGAGACATCGCGGTAGGCGACATGTCGTCTCGTCCGTTGAAGAAACCGCGGAACGTAGAAGAAATGGCGGAGAAAAACACAGTAGGCGAGAGCGCGACAAGTACGAGGTAGGCGTTGTCGTTTTGAATTGCTCGCGTGACAGGACCTGCAAAAAGCACGGTTAGAGCCGTCATGACAAGGCCGTAGACAGCAAGCAGGGACATTACCAGCGTAAAACTGCGTTTCGCGTCGCGGTAATTTTTGCGCGCGAGAAATTCGGCTTCCAGTTTGGCTATGCCTATGGGGAAGCCGGCGTTGGTCAGGATGTAGATAAAAGCGTAGATTTTGTACCCGGCCGAGTAGATTCCGTAACCGAACTCACCGATTATCTGAAAAAGGACCGGCACATAGATGACCGAAAGCAGCTTGTTGAGTATGCCTGCGACGCTCAAAACCGCGAAGCCTTTGCGAGCCTTAGCTTCTTCTTGCATGAATCGCTCCCCTGTCGATTCCCCTATTAAACCGATTTTGGCGCCTCGTGGCAACTCATCCGGCTTACGAGAAACTAGAACTAAGAGAAGGTGAGGCGAAAAAATCGACAGGGTTTACTAGGCAGTCAGAAATCGCAGTTTGAATGTTGATCGCAGCTTCGATACTAACAGATACTTTACGCTTCACGCTGTTCTAGCTGTTAAATAAAATAAAAACCATCATTGCTGATGGTTTTAGGGTATCGGGCTGAGAGGATTTGAACCTCCGACATCTTGGTCCCGAACCAAGCGCGCTAGCCCCTGCGCTACAGCCCGTTTAGAACAACTCAAAAACAATCCAAAAAAAAGCCCGTCAGAACGTGACGGGCCTAAGAACGCCCAATGGGCGGATCGGGAGCGGCGGGGCTCGAACCCGTGATCTCCGGCTTGACAGGCCAGCGCGATAAACCAGCTTCGCTACGCCCCCGTGTCATCGCTGACGAAAAGGCAATATATAGGGAAAGTGAGCCTCTGTCAATAGGAGAAGCTTCACAATGACCCAGAGGCCTCTCAAATTGGTATGACAACAGCGCCTGTCTTTTCGTCCCGACGATTCGGGGCAGAGGATAGCGTAAGGGCCAAAAGGTCACCAGAACTCGGTTCCAGACGATCTTCTTGTCTGGGAGTCTGTGAAATGTGCTTGTTTTGTTGGCTGTTCGCTATGGGGCAAGAACCCTCCTTCCATTCCAACAAGGTAAAGCCGAGGTTTGAACAGGCGTAACACCCCGTTTTATTCCCCGGAAGTGGGAAGGCAGCGGAAACCACGCGCACTTCTAACTGGTGAGCGTGAGTATCGGTCTTGATCGGTTCTTGTCCTGAATCCTCTTTGGAATCTTTGGCCGCCAAAAGATAAGACAGCACCATTTTTTCTTTGGGCAAACCGGCAGATCGAGACAGGTCCTCGAGCCAGGGCGGCGCACTTTCCGTGCTCAACGTAAAGTGGCACCATGGGTACTTTGGTCTCCATTTTGGCATAACGACAGGTGTCATCTTAGCGAGCATCTTGCCAGCTTTTGCATCTTCGTCACCACCTAGAGAACGGAAAAAACCTGGCATGGGACAAGCGCATTGGTGTGGGCAAGGACCGATCGGCATTATTCCACGTGCCACCAGTGCAGCACGCATTGCACTTATAAAGGCACCGGAGCGGGGGTCTCCAGGCTCGACAAGGAGAATTGTACCTGAGTCCTTTATGTATGACAAAAGCTTAGCAGCATTCTGAGTCGCTTTGGTGCCAAGTGGCGCCTCACCTTTCCAAAAAAACTCGTTGAACATGTTAGCTTCTGCCAGGAGGTCGACTTTTTCAAATCTCTCTACTGGTCTCTCTCCTGGCGAGCTACTGCCTGTGCTTGTCTGTACTCGCAAGGGAGTCCCGAATGCAAGTTGTATAAGCTCGATTTTCCAGGGAGGCAATTCGCCTCCGATCTTGACACAGAGACTTTCAAAAATCGCTTTCCCAATGGCAAGAATGCGCTGCGTTTTGTCTGCGCAGTAAATTGTAAGTGGAGTTTTGCGCAGTTCGGGCCGGGAAGCGTACAGTGCCATTGGAAAAGTGAGCGGACCAGAGCCAAAGTCCAGGACACTTGAGCCTGTAGTCAGAAAGAGAGGGGCGTTTTTCAATATAGATGAAAGCCTAAGTATATTCCAAGGAAGAAAATATCGGCAGTATGCTGAGCTGAAGGCGGGTGCACCCAAATACTCTGCAAAACGATGTTGCTTCTCAGAAGTGAGGTCTTCCCACAGCCGCCGAATGTCGCCAGGCAATTGTTGTCGATGCCGTTGGTTTAGGGGCATGACTTCATCAAGTGCCCTTGGAAGCACGGCCAAAACCTCAATGCAACTCTCTGGTACCGCAAACTCTTGCAGTACACGTGGTGAAGAACTCCCAGAAAGCCGTGAAGAATGTGACGATGCCGTTTGTAGGCCTGCTTGCTTAGGTCTAGTCATAGACCTGGAGCATAGCACGATACGAGAATCTGTGGCCAGCATCGACCACGGCCGGCAAGGTCGCGCCCCGCCGGCCGCCGGCCCCGTGCAGTTTACTCCAGACTGAGCACGACCTTGCCGGCCTGCCCGGACAACATCGCCTCAAAGCCCTTGGCATAATCATCGAACGGCAACCGGTGTGTAATCACCGGGCTAATATCCAACCCAGACAGCAGCATGGCCTGCATCTTGTACCACGTCTCGAAGATTTCGCGGCCATAAATTCCCTTGATGAACAGGCCGTTAAAAATGACTTTGCTCCATTGGATGCCCGCGCCATCGGGCTGCAATCCCAAGAGCGCCATTCTTCCGCCGTTGTACATGTTTTCGATCATTTGCTCCAGCGCCTGCGGGCTACCGGACATCTCCATGCCGACATCAAAGCCGCCGACCATGCCCAATTCGTGTTGGACATCTTTGAGCGATTCTTTGCTGACATCCACGACCCGTGTTGCCCCGAGTTTTTTGGCGAGGTCGAGCCGGTAAGGGATCATGTCCGTGACGACGACGTTGCGTGCTCCAACGTGTTTCGCTATGGCCGCGGCCATGCAGCCGATTGGGCCTGCGCCCGTTATGAGGACGTCTTCGCCCACAAGGTCAAAAGACAGCGCCACATGGGTCGCGTTGCCGTACGGATCGAAGATGGCCGCAATATCGTCCGGGATCGACTCGTCGACATGCCAAAGATTGCTCGATGGTACCGAGACATACTCTGCAAAGCAACCATCGCGGTTGACGCCGATTCCGATTGTATTTGGGCAGAGATGCCGTCTTCCTGCTCTGCATGCGCGGCAGGTTCCGCACACGATGTGCCCTTCTGCGGACACTCGTTCGCCTATTTTGTAGCCACGGACCGCCCTGCCCATGTCTACAATCGTTCCCACAAACTCGTGGCCGGCAGTCTGTCCCACTTTGATGGTCTTTTGTGCCCAGTCGTTCCAACTCCATATATGAACATCAGTTCCACAAATTGCGGTCTTCTTTACCTTGATAAGGACGTCGTTATCTCCAATGGCGGGTATTGGAACATCTTCCATCCAAAGACCAACTTCCGCTTTGCTTTTGACTAAGGCTTTCATGGCGTTATCTCCTTTTCTTCATTATTAGCTCATTATACTCCCGAAATCGAAAAGTCGAAATCGAAAACTCGAGATCGCGACCATTGAGCCCCGTACGGCCCCCTAAGGCCACACGCACTTCCCTGCAGTTCGTGGTAGTTCAATTAGAAAGTCCGTGGTAGTTCAATTAGAAAGTCCGTGGTAGTTCAATTAGAAAGTCCGTGGCAGTGCAACGTGCCCAATTCGGTTCAGAGCATGAAAAAAAGCGCAGCCCCGCAAACAGCCACTATCGCACCGACTACTTCCTTCCACGAAGTCTTTTGTTTCAAAATCAACACCGACGGCGGAATTATGAGCACAGGGGTGAGCGCCATGAGCGTACTCGCGGTGCCAGCCTGTGTGTTTTGTACTGCAAAAAGGGAAAACACCACTCCCAGGAAAGGTCCGAAAATTGAACCTGCAAAAATCGAGCGCATGCCCCCTTTGTCTTTCGGAGACTCGACAAAGATGTGTTTGGACTGACCAATGACAAGCGCATGGATGGCAAATCCTGCGATGGCTGCCAGAATTCTGATTTGAGTCCCTGCTATCACGTCGTAAGTGCCCAATCCAACTTTAGACAGAACTAAGCCGGCCGCCTGAAAGACGGTGGACAAAAAGGCAAAGAGATAACCTTTTCGTAGTTTGGGCATCTTTAGCTCTTCGTTTTTCCGTTCTTCTTCTGTCTGATGTCGCGGCACAACGACCATAAGAATACCTGCCACGACAATCACCATTCCGATAAGCCTTGCAGGGGCCATTGTTTCGCCTAAAAAAAGATAAGCGAAAAGTGCTGTAAAGAAGGGCGTGATGGCCTGGAAAACTACGGCTTTTCTCGCTCCTATATAGACATAGGCATTGAACATAAAGAAATCGGAGAACACGAAACCTGCAATTCCTGATAAAGAAAGGAAAAGCCACGCGCGGGGCGTTGCATCGGTCGGCAGTGGTATGCCTCGACTTATCCATCCAGTGAGCGTAAGAAACGCAAAAGCGAAAATAACCTTCCAAAAATTGACAGCAAGCGCGCCGAGCTTTTTGGATGAAGATTCAAAAAAGAGAGGGGACACAGCCCAGCAACAAGCCGTACCAAATGCAGCTAAAGCGCCAAGTTTATCCATAAAAATCGAGTATATCGATTTGTCTTGCCAGAATCCACGGGTTTTGGTTGCAGAGGGGCAGAAATTTCAGCAGAAGCGAATCTATAAATATGCGTTTATTTGGAGTGCTCACACGAACAAATTATTTGACTTCTGCCGTTTCTGGTCTTAAAGTTGAGATAGGAGGGATCAAATATGGCCATAATAGCAATAGCGCGAGAACTTGCTTCCCTCGGCGAAGAAACAGCGCACGAACTCATGCGTATCAACGGGTATCGGCTCATTGATAAGGATTACTTGGAAAAGCGGTTGAGCGAGATTGGTCTTAGTGCCGAGAAGCGGGAAAAGTTTGACGAAAAAAGTCCGGGTTTTTGGGCATCGCTTTCGCAGCAGCACGAGGACTACCTTCATTTTCTAAAGACCGCTCTTTTGGAAGCTGCGCGGGAGAACGATTGTATCATTATGGGACGCGGTGCACATCATATTCTTAAGGATGTACCCAATGTTCTTTCTGTAAAGATAGTTGCTCCTATGTCCTTGCGGATTGAAAAGACAAAAGCGATGTATCATTGCGATAACAGGCGAGCAGTTCAGATGTTGGAGCAGTCCGATCGAGACCGTGGAGGCTTCCACAAGTTCTATTTTTCCTGCAACTGGAACGACTCTCGCGAATACGACCTTACCATCAATACGATGAGGGTGGA
>Ga0209099_1001954_pt1 | contig 19162 bp, 11 predicted proteins | sample AD_JPNHW2_MetaG_FD_184430 | JGI IMG/M metagenome (GOLD analysis project Ga0209099, IMG submission 184430) | Active sludge microbial communities of municipal wastewater-treating anaerobic digesters from Japan - AD_JPNHW2_MetaG (SPAdes) (version 2) | ecosystem: Engineered > Bioreactor > Anaerobic... | reverse complement strand
TACCAATTACTCAGGCTTCGATCCTGAAGTTCCTGCCAGCGGCATCGATTTAAATGTTTATCCGGTTACCAGAACAATAAGCGCCGGTGTTAACCTGATTTTCTAAGACACTTTTAATACGAAAGAGATGAAAATACTGAAATATTCGATTATTTGCCTGATGCTGTTTTCGTTTGCGTCCTGCGAGAAATTTCTTGACAAGGCTCCTCTCGACAGTATCAACACGGCAAACTTCTATCAGACCAAAGAAGACGCCATAGCTGCCATCAACGGGGCATACCAGCCTTTGCAATGGCCCAAGCTTTACAACATGCGTATATGGACCACCGATATCTGGGCCGGCAACAGTATTGTAGGCGCCGGCGGCGCCACTGATGGCGTTGAAACCCAGGATATCGCCAATTTTGTCACTTCAACCGATAATGCCGCCGCTCTTGATATCTGGAGAGGACCGGCTCCCGGAATCCTGAGGTGTAACCTGGTACTCGAAAACGTTCCGGGAATGGACATTGACCAGAATCTGAAAGACCGTATTCTCGGCGAAGCATACTTCCTCAGGGCTAACTACTATTTCATCCTTGTCAGATTGTTTGGCGATGTCCCGTTGCTCACAAAAGCTCAGACTCCCGATGACGACCTCAGGCCTTACCGCACCTCTTCCACAGTTATCTACGACACCATCGTCAGCGACCTGAAACATGCCATCAACCTGCTCCCGCAGCGCGAAAGCTATTCAGGTAACGATATCGGAAGAGCCAGCAAGGGCGCTGCCGCCGGAATGTTGGCCAAGGTATATCTTACCCTGGGCAATTACGCTGAAACGGTTACTCTTTGTCAGCAGGTTACCGCATTGGGCTATACCCTGAACGAAAATTATGCCGATAACTTCGATCCTTTGAAGAAAAACTCACAGGAGAGCCTGTTTGAAGTTCAGTATTACGGTAAAACCACTTATGGTTTCTGGGATAATGAAAACCAGGCAAGCTGGTTAAGCACCTTTACAGGCCCGCGTAATTCCGATTTCGTAGCCGGCGGCTATGGCTGGGACCAGCCGACCCAGGAATTCATGGATCAGTATGAACCGGGCGATAAAAGGAAAGATATAACCGTTTTGTACGAAGGTTGTCCATCCTATGATGGGAAAGATTATAAAGCTTCTTACTCCACAACCGGTTATAACCTGCGCAAATTCCTGGTTTCAAAATCGATAACCTCCATTTCTGACGGAAGCCCTGCCAACTGGCCCGTACTGCGTTATGCCGACGTGCTGCTGATGGAAGCTGAAGCCCTTTGTGAACTCAACAAGCTTGGCGAAGCCTATAAACCGCTTAACGACGTGCGCCAGAGAGCCGGCCTGACCGGGCTGAGCGGCCTTTCACAGGATGATCTTCGCAACGCCATCAGGAAAGAAAGGCGCCTTGAACTTGCTTTCGAAGGTTCACGCTGGTTCGACCTGATCCGTTACGACAATGGTCAGTATGCTCAAAACTTCTTCCACAGCATCGGGAAAACCAATTTTACATCCAAATTCCTTTTGCTGCCGATTCCCCAGAAGGAGAGAGATGCCAATCCCAACCTTACCCAGAATTCAGGTTACTAAACCTTAAATTAACTGATATGAAACGATATACATGTATAGCATTTTGCCTGTCGGTACTGGCTTTGGTGACTGGCTGCAAAAAAGATGATCTTGCCGAACTCAATAAAGGCAACACCCCGCTGGAACTTACCCTTTCCAATCAATCGCTGACGCTCAACGAAAAGCAACGCGATAATGTTATCCTGACAATGAACTGGACTTCGGGAAGCAACATGGGATCGAATGCCGCCATCACGTACAAACTCCTGATTGACAAGGCCGGCAACAATTTCAGTAACCCCCTGACTTTCGACCTTGGTAAAACTACTTACAAATATGAGTTTACAGCCAAGACGCTGAACGCACTTGTAAGGGATTCTTTAGGCGTCGAGGCCGGTGACGAAATTTCACTTGAGGCCGAAGTAATCGCTACGATCCTTTCGGAGGACGTGGAACCGCAGGTTTCGCCTCTCGTAAGTTTTAAGGTTACCCCTTACGATCCGGTTTCCGAAAACCTTTATATTTATGGAAATGCAACCGAAGCAGGATGGGACAATACAAAAGCGGTTGCCCTTACCCCTGTGGAAGGTGAACCCGGAGGATTCGCATGGCAGGGACAGTTGAGCGCCGGCGATTTTGAATTTCTGACAGTACTCGGTCAGGATTTTCCTTCCTACGTTAAAGGAAACACCGCTGCTGAAATCAAACTGCGGACTTCCGCTTCCCAGCCCGATAACCGTTGGCACGCCGACGCCCCCGGTGTATACAAAATAGCTGTTAACCTCCTCGATCTGACCATCTCCGTCACCAAAATGCCGGGACCTGATTACAGCCAGATATTCATGGTTGGAAGCGCCGCCCCCAATGGCTGGGATATCAGCAACGCAACCGAACTGGTACAGAACCCCGACAACCTGTATGAATTTACCTATACCGGTGTAATGAATGCCGGAGAATTCAAGTTCCCGGTCAACAGGAGTTCAAGCTGGGGCCAGGATATGTACATGCGTCTTGATGATACACATATGTATCTGCACCATGGCGGCGATCCGGATGACAACAAATGGACCATCGATAAGAAAGGATATTATACCATTACCCTGAACCTGCTCGACCTGACCATCAAAATTGACAGGCTTCAGTTGTACATGGTCGGCAGCGCTACACCCATCGGATGGGATATCAGCAATGCCGTCCAGATGACAGAGGACAACAGTAATGGTTGTATTTTCAGATACTCCGGACCTATGGTTGCCGGCGAATTCAAACTGCCCGTCAACCGTAACTCCGACTGGGGGCAGGATATGTATATGAAGGTGGACGACACCCACATGTACCGGCATCACGGCGGCGATTCCGACGACAACAAATGGACGCTGACCGAGGATGGCAATTACACAATCGTGGCTAATGTTGAGGATCTGACCATCAGCATTCAGAAACGATAGGTTAGGTTGTTTGGCTTAAGAATTCAGAATTCAGATTAAGAAGCAGCCGGAAGCGATAGTTTTCAGTTATATCTGAGATTGATAAGGGTTAGTTTCACGCCCTGGCTGCTTCAATCTGAATTCTGATTCTTTTTCTGACGTTCCTGGCCCTGGAAATCCTGAGGCCTTCAACTTCCGATAATTCCTCTTTGAATTTTTCAGCATACAACATGATGTCCCGGTACGGTAAACTTTTATTTCTGGTAGTGGCGCTGGCTGTAAGCAGTTGCAGGAAAGATGCCGGTACAGGCAGCGAAGGGCCGGTTCCGGGAAACCCTTCCGCGCCTGCCTTCTATAATCTGGCGGTTGCGACGGATAAAGCCTGTTATCATCCCGGGGAGGAAATAAAATTTACACTGAACGGACTGACAACTTTCCCGGTCAGGGTCAGGTATAAGCACCTCAATACGCTGATAGCCGACAATGTATTGCCTTCAGCCGGCTGGACATGGACTGCCCCGGCGGATGATTTCAGGGGCTATTCGGTTGAAGTGTACGATACGGTTGATCACAAGGAAGTGATTTACGGAACAACAGCCGTGGACGTTTCGTCGGACTGGACTAAATTTCCCCGTTACGGATTTCTGAGCAGTTATGGTGTGATGAGCGGGGAGAAAATTCAACAGGTAATAGGGGAACTGAACCGGTTTCACATCAACGGGCTGCAGTTTTACGACTGGCACAACAAACATCATAAACCGCTTCCCATGACAGGCGGTGCCCCGGCATCTTCCTGGAAAGATATCGGGAACAGGGATACTTACTTTAATACGGTAAAGGGCTATATCGATGCCGCCCATTCCCGCAACATGAAAACCATGTTTTACAACCTGCTGTACGGCGCCTGGGATGATGCCCAGGACGACGGGGTTGACAAACAATGGTATATGTACACCGATAACACGCATACGAACATTGATATCTTTGCGCTCTCCAGTCCGTTCCTGAGCAATCTTTACCTTCTCGATCCGTCGAATCCCGGCTGGCAGCAATATCTGATGGCCCAGAATGACATTATTTACCGTTACCTCGGTTTCGACGGCTATCATATCGACCAACTCGGCGAAAGAGGCTCCCGATATACGTATAACGGATCATTCCTTGATCTTTCACAGGCTTTTGGCTCCTTTATCCAGGCGAATAACAATGCCTTTCCTGATAAATACGCGGTGATGAACGCCGTAAACCAATACGGTCAGCAAACGATTGCCCGGTCGCCCGTTGACTTTTTGTACACCGAAGTCTGGTCGCCATACGATACCTATAAGGACCTGGCATCGCTTATAAAGCAGAACAACATGCTGGCCGGTGACGACAAAAATCAGGTGCTGGCCGCTTATGTGAATTATAATCTTGCCAATACCAGGGAATACTTCAACGATGCCTCCGTATTGTATGCCGATGCAGTGATCTTTGCCTTCGGCGGCGCCCACCTCGAACTGGGGGAACACATGCTTTGCCGGGAGTATTTCCCGTTCAACAAACTGAAAATGAGTGACAACCTGAAGGTTTCTCTCATCCGGTATTACGATTTTATGGTTGCGTATCAAAACCTGCTCCGCGACGGAGGGGATTTCAATACCATCGCCATACAGTCGCTTGACAATAAGGCAAAATTTGCCAACTGGCCCGAAGGCAACGGATTTGTTTCCGTCGTAGGGAAGCAGGTTGGCGACAGGCAGATAATCCACCTGATCAATTTTACCGCTTCAACAACAACCTCCTGGAGGGATAACGATGGGATCCAAACAATGCCGCCGCTGATCAGCGGGGCAAAAATATCGTTCACGCACCCGGATACCGTTAACAGGATTTGGGTTGCATCTCCCGATATTGCAGGCGGCTCGCCGCAAGAGCTGAATTTTTTACAGCAGGGAGATCGGGTAAGCTTTGAACTTCCTTCCCTGAAATACTGGGATATGATCGTGATTGAATAAAGCAGGCTTTTCAGCCATTAAACCTGTTACACCTAAGATTCATTACCTGCCGGTTAAAGCTGACATACGGCAGGCTCATGCCGGACATATGAAGAAAATTATAAAGATACTTGCTGTGTACCTCCTGACGTCGGGAACTCTGCTTGCGCAGAATATCCCCGGAACAAGGCCGGTTACCCCCGGGAACTGCCAATCGTACGAGATCAACGGCCCGCAGGTGGTTTTTCATTGCGACAACGATATAAATGTCATGCTGAAACTCTGTTCGCCGGGCATCCTGAAATTCTGGTACGAACAGGGCGGTTTCAGCCGGCGTAACGAATCGTTTGCCGTAGTCAATGAAGAAATCGATAATGCCGTAATCTGGTCTGTTTCCGAACAGGAATCGGGATACGAATTATATACTTCCTCCCTGATCATCCGGATTAAAAAGGCGCCATTCCAGGTACGGATTTACGACAAGTACCAGAAACTTCTGCTTGAGGATTATGGCAACCTGGGATTTGAGAAGTCTTCCGACACCATTACCTGCCGGAAATTGCTCCGGGAGGGTGAAAACATTTATGGCCTTGGTGAAAAATCAGGCAGGCTCAACCGCCGGGGCGGGCGCTTCATGATGTGGAACAGCGACAAGCCCTGTTACGACGTTAACGAAGACCCGTTATACAAGAGCATTCCGTTTTTCATCAGCAGTGCGGGATACGGGATATTTTTCGACAATACATACAGGAGCGTTTTTGATTTCGGGGCTTCAAAACAGGATTGCCTGACCTTTTCATCCCCGGGTGGCGAAATGGTTTTCTATTTCATTTACGGTCCGGCCATGCCGCAGGTGATCGGTAAATACATGCAGCTTACCGGGAGTCCTGTAATGCCGCCTGCCTGGGCGCTGGGGTTTTCGCAGTGCAGGGGATTGCTCACCAATGAGCAGCTTACCCGGGATATTGCGAAAGGCTATCGCGACAGGCAGATTCCCTGTGACATTATTTACCAGGATATCGGGTGGACCAACTACTTGCAGGATTTCAACTGGAGGCAGGGCAATTACACGGACCCGGTCAAAATGCTTTCCGATTTATCGGCCATAGGATTCAAAGTCATTGTATCGCAGGATCCGGTTGTGTCGCAGAACAATGTCAGGCAATGGAAAGAGGCTGACTCACTGGGATATTTTGTCAAAGATATCCGTACCGGGAAATCCTACGACATGCCCTGGCCGTGGGGCGGCAACTGCGGCGTGGTTGATTTTACCAATCCGGCCGTTGCAGGCTGGTGGGGTGATTACCAGCAGAAAGCCGTCAACGACGGGGTAAAAGGCTTCTGGACCGACATGGGCGAACCTGCCTGGAGCAACGTCGAGGCTGAGGACCGCCTGAATATGAAGCATTACGCCGGAATGCACGACGAGATTCACAATGTTTACGGCCTCACCTGGGATAAGGTGGTGACGGAACAGTTCGAAAAACACAATCCGAATAAGAGACTATTTCAGATGACCCGTTCGGCATTTGCAGGCATGCAGCGTTATACGTTCGGCTGGTCGGGCGATGCCGGCGACGGCAACGATGTTACTGCCGGCTGGAAACGCCTCCGGAACCAGGTTCCGCTTGCATTGTCATCGGGCATGTGCGGCATTCCTTTCTGGAGCTGCGACATTTCGGGTTACTGCGGCGATATTACCGATTATGACGCTATGGCCGAATTGTATGTGCGCTGGCTTCAGTTCGGGGTCTTCAACCCGATCAGCCGCGCCCATCATGAAGGCAACAATGCCGTCGAACCCTGGCTCTTCGGGCCCGAAGCCGAAAAAGCCTGCAAGGATGCCATCAGCCTGAAATACTCCCTGTTTCCCTACCTGTACGGTTGTGCACGAAAGGCCCACGACGAAGGCCTTCCCCTTATGCGGGCTATGGTGATGGCCTGTCCCGACGACAAGGAAACCTTTAACCTTGATTCCCAGTTTATGTTTGGCAGCGATCTGCTGGTAGCGCCTGTGGTTGAGCCCAATGCAACATCGGTAAAAGTTTACCTGCCCGAAGGGGAATGGGCCTGTTTCAACGACCCTTCCAGCCGCTTCACGGGAAACCAATGGATTGATTACCCGGTAGCACTTGGAACCATTCCTGTATTTGTCAGATCCGGTTCGGTCATTCCCATGATGCCGGTCCTGCAATATATACACGAAAAACCCGATGCACCGGTATGGTTCACGGTGTTCCCGAAGAATGCCGGTAAATCGTCCGCTGAACTTTACGACGATGACGGCGAGAGCAACGATTATAAAAAAGATGTCTATTCCCTTACCCGTGTTAAATGCAGTTTTAAAAACGGCGATATCACACTTTCCCTGGAAAAGAAAGATTTCAACGGCGGATATCACGGGGATAAACGCAACTTCGGGATCAGAATTTACACGGATAAGGAACCCGCAAGTGTTGCAATGGACGGAAACAAGCTAAAACAGGTTGCCGATGCAAGACTCCGGGAAAGATGGTATGCTGTTGCCGAAAAACCGGAATGGTCCTATGATAAGAAAAGTAAAACCCTCTGGATAAAATTCCCGGAACCGAAGGACATGACTGAAATTACTGTTAAAAACTCCCGTTAATGATCAGACCAACTATATTTCTTGCCTGTTTCTGTTGTTTTGGAACCTTGATAGTATCCGGACAGGAAAAAGAGAAACCTGTTTACCGTTCGGAAGCCTATTCCGTTTACCACGACAGGGTTGTGCAGGGCGGTTTCACCGCTGTCGCCCGGTCGGCTGAAGAGATAACTTCAGATTATAAAAGTCCCCGGGATGGCTGTTACAGTCCCGATATCACTTTTAAATTCAGCATCAACCTGCGTGATAACGAAATGCCTTCGGGCCGTGATCATAAAGTCACGCTGCAGCCGGTCAACGGACATTGTACCACTACAGTCCGTTTTGGGAAACAATATGTGCATACGGTGAAGGTCGCCGAAGGCAAAAACCTGAAGCCCAATACCCTGTGGACCATAAGGCTTGACATGCGCGAAGTGTTCGATGCTTTTAAAAAGCAGGGATTTTATACCTTCTTCAATGGTGAAAAGCTCTTCCGTGATGATTTTAAAGGGGTTTATATTGCCGGAAACGCAGCCCCGCTGAGCTGGGATTTTAATAACCTGCATACCCAACCCGGTTTGCAGCTTACTGATCCTGATCATGACGGCATCTTTGAAACCACGCTGGTCATGAACTCACAGGATAACAGCAAGCGAACGGCAGCATCCTGGAAATTGTCGAAGGACATCACCTCTTTTCCGGTTTACCATTCGGATTACCTGATTTCCGACGCGCTGTATAACCTGGCTATCGAAGAGATGATAAAGGCAGTGGAACCTGACAGCACTTTCAGGACAGGGAAGGAATGGGCAGGGGTATGGACCCGGGATATCAGTTACAGCATCATCCTTTCCATGGCCTACCTGCAGCCGCAGGTTGCCATGTACAGCCTGATGCGAAAAGTGAAAAACGGCAGGATCATCCAGGATACCGGTACCGGAGGGGCCTATCCCGTATCTTCCGACAGGATGATCTGGGCTGCGGCTGCATGGGAAGTGTACAAAGCCACCGGCGACGAAGACTGGCTGAAGCAGGCTTACGGCATCATCCGGAATTCTGTGGAGGATGACATGCTGAATATTTATGATCCTGAAACCGGACTGGTCAGGGGGGAATCTTCCTTCCTCGACTGGCGCGAACAAACCTATCCCAGGTGGATGCAGCCGGCCGACATTTTCAATTCCGAAAATCTGGGTACCAATGCTGTCCATTATCAGGCCAACCGGATTTTAGCAGAAATGGCCCAACGCCTCTCCGATAAAAAATCAACGGAACGGTATAACCATAACGCAGAAAAAATCAGGGATGGCATTAACCGCTGCCTCTGGATGCCCGAAAAAGGATACTACGGTCAGTACCTCTACGGTCGTAATTTCAGTTCTTTGTCGCCCCGGGCCGAAGCCCTCGGTGAAGCTTTGTGTGTTTTGTACGGCATTGCCGATGAACAGACCGGGAAATCGGTTATCCGCAACGTTCCCGTAACGGATTACGGCATTTCCTGCATATACCCCCAAATACCAGGCATCCCGCCTTACCACAACAATGCCGTCTGGCCTTTCGTGCAATCTTACTGGGCGTTAGCATCGGCGAAGGCCGGGAACGAAAAGTCGGTGCTTGAGTCAATCGCCGCCGTGTACCGGCCTGCAGCGCTGTTCCTGACCAACAAAGAAAACTTTGTCGCCTCAACCGGCGATTATGCCGGCACACAGATAAATTCAGGCAACATGCTCTGGAGTTTGTCCGGCAGCATCGCGCTGGTCCATAAAGTGCTGTTCGGGATCGAATTTCAGCCCGACAGCCTCGTGTTTCACCCCTTCGTTCCGCAGGCGCTCAACGGCAAACGGGTATTATCGGGTTTCAGGTATCGCGGCATGATTCTCGATATCGAAATGGAAGGTTACGGGAACAGGATTCGCAGCTTCTCTGTCGACGGAATACAAAGCAACCGGTATATCATTCCGGATTCCCTCATGGGAAGACATCAGGTAGAAATCATATTGGATGGCTTTTCTGATGATGCGCCGATCAACAAATGTCCTGTTGCATTCTCTCCTGAAGCGCCAGTGCTGAAATACGAACATAATGAACTCCGCTGGAATGCAGCAGAAAATGCAGTTGAGTACCTTGTGCTGAAAAACGGGAAGGCCGCCGCACACACATCAGCAGGTGCTTTTCCGGTGGAAAAGAAGGAATATTCGGAATACCAGGTGATAGCGGTTGATAAAAACAAGGTTCAATCCTTTGCTTCCGAACCTGTGGTTGTTGCCGATACCGGTATGTGCAATGTTTATAATCCTGAAAACTTTGCCGGTCCCGTGGCCACCCGGTATAAAAACTATACCGGCGATGGTTACGTCATCATCAGCAGGACTGAAAACCTCACCCTTCCGGTGACAGTTGAAATTCAGGAAAAAGGATCTTATGCGGTATCGTTCCGGTATGCTAACGGAAATGGACCCGTAAATACCGAGAATAAATGCGCCGTCAGGACATTACAGCTTGACGGGGAATTCAAGGGAACCTTTGTTTTCCCGCAGCGTGGAAAAGAAGAATGGTCTAACTGGGGATATTCCAATGCCGTCGTCGTTTTGATGGATAAAGGGAAACATACCCTGCAACTGGTATTTGAGCCTGCCAACGAAAATATGAACGGCGAAATCAACGAAGCTGCCGTCGACAGCCTGATTCTTTGGAAGACAGGCGAGTAGACCAGGCGTTGGCTACTTAGGGGGTAAATCATCTATTCCTAAAATAAGAAGAGAACCACTCAGGCACTGAAGCCACTAAGGTTCACTGAGAAAATATGCAATTCTCCGTATTCCTCCATTTTCTCCGTGGCTCCGTGGTAAAAGATCCTGAGTGCCCCTGGGTGTTCTAAGTGTCTTAATGGTAAAAGAGAAGGCAACCACCAAGGCACTGAGGGCACTGAATTTCACTGACAAAATATGCTACTCTCTGTGTTCTCTGATGTTCTCCATGGCTCCGTGGTTAAAGATCCTAAGTGCTACTGGGTGTTCTAAGTGTCTGAGTGGTAGAAAGAGAAGGGAACCACCAAGGCACTGAGGCCACGAAGGTCCACTGAGAAACAATACATTGCTCTATGATCCGTGGCTCCGTGGTAAAAGATCCTAAGTGCCCCTGAGTGTTCTAAGTGTCTGAGTGGTAGAAAGAGAAGGGAACCACCAAGGCACTGAGGCCACGAAGGTTCACTGAGAAACAATACATTGCTCTATGTTCTCCATGGCTCCGTGGTAAAAAAATCCTGAGTACCCCTGGGTGTTCTAAGTGTCTTAATGGTAAAAGAGAAGGCAACCACCTGGGCACTGAGGCCACTGAAGAGCCACTGAGAAAATATGCTAATCCATTAGAAAAGGTCTTTGAGTCACATGGGGCGATCTAGGTTCCGAAAAATCAAAATTTTCTGATTTTTTGGAACATATTAGTTGAGTCTATTCCCCTCGTTTGGAGTCTGGCGCTTTCAAAATAATTTAATTATGCTGATAAATCCTTTCCCAGATTCAGCAATAGCAAATGGGCATTCGTTTATAAGACCGCATGCCAATATTTAACAACAGCTACTAAATCGTGACTTCCCTCGCAAAGGGTTTAGTTGATGGTATTACTAATCCTTAAGCTGAATTCGGGCTGATTTAATCCGTTGGATCTGCTTCCGGATGGGCTGTTGATAAACTGCCGCTAAACCTTTATAAGCTATTGAATTTCCTCCCTTTCCATTCATAAGGAATGACCAATCCGGCGAAACCGATAAACGTCGTATAAAGTGAATTCAGTATTTCCATCAACGGGAGCAGCAGGATGGTTTTTCCAAGCCCGGAAAATGAGGTAACGCCTGCCAATATCGGGAAATCAACTGCCAGTTTTACCATAAACCAAATGCAGGCAGCTTTCCAGGCAAACCCGTTAAAGAATCCCGCCACCATGAGGGCAGGCAACAACGCATTCACAGCGTAAACCAGCGATCCCGAGGTCAGTACGTTCATATCGCGGTATCCCCCGTTTTTCGAAACCCATCGCAGGCGCTGGTTCAGGAATTCCTTTAAACCTGCCTGCGCAGGCGTTGAAACCGTCGCCAGCTTTGATTTGATGTAATGCACAGCCTTTGGCCCGAATTGTTTCCTCATGGATTGCAGCAAAAAAATATCATCGCCCGAAGGATAATGCCTGTTGGATGAATAGCCGCCCACCTGAAAAAAAGCTTCTTTCTCAAATGCCAGGTTGGCTCCGTTGGCCAGCAACGGGAACCCTGCCGATGCCGAGCCTGCCGATGCCGCGATCAGGCTGGTAAACTCCAGCGATTGAAGACGTCCGAATAAAGTATTGCCGGGACACATCCTGACAGGCGCCAGCAAAAGCTTCGGCTTGTAAACGGAATAGTAAGAGGCAACAGTTGAGAGCCAGGTCTTTGGCAACCGGCAATCGGCATCGGTCGTAATAATAAGGGTTCCCGATGCATTTTCAACACCGGTTTCAATGGCGTCTTTCTTGCCTTCCCGGCCGGGGAAATCGCCCAGGTTCATGTAGCTGATCCTTTCCAGGGGAAAGTTTTCCATGAATGAGTGAACAACCTCGCTGGTATGATCGCCGGAGTGATCGTCAACAATGATAAGTTCAAACAAAGTCGCTGGATGATCCTGCGCCATCATATCGCCGATCAGCGCCGCCAGGTGTTTCTCCTCGTTTCGCACGGGAATAATTACCGATATTTTTACCGGTTCCGCGCCGGAACCATGAAATACCGGCATGCTGAACCATCCTGCCGTGATCATCAGCATCAGGACGGCATATAAGGCAAGCAAGGCAAGAGTCACGATGATCCAGGTCATTGCCGTACAAATTTCAGGCGGTAAATAAATAACATGCCGGCAAGCGCCGGAACCGCCAGGTTTATAAACCAAAGCGCTGTTGCCGCCGATACGATCGCTGCCGAAAGTCCGGCCTGAATCGTGTGGTTCAGGGCGCCGCCCGGAATCACCATTCCCAGGACAAACAGGGCTACCGATCCGCGAACGCCCAGTTCCGAAAGAGCAACTGTGGGAATCGCCGCCAGGGCCAGGTATATGACCGGGATGGCAAGAACTGCCGATAACGGCGTCACCGGCACGCCAAACAACAACAGCACCAGGAAAAACTGTACGCTGAAAACCACATACCGCGTCAGGCTGAAGAGCAACGCTTTCAGCAGTTCTTTCCGCGAAAAATCATTGAGGACGCGGAGATAACCCGAAAGACGTGAAAAATTTTTGGCTGCCAGCCAGGCAGAAAACGATCCCAGCAAGGGTACGTTGAAATAGAAAAGAACAAAAACAAGATTCACCACTGCCATTCCTGCGACCACTGAAAGGTATATGCCGGAACTCCACATCCCGGAGAACGGAACATACTTCGGCAGGAAAAATGCAAGGGCAAAGGACCCGGCCATCACGGTCACCAGCAACTGGCTCATGCTGCCCACAAGGGTCAGCAAAATGGCTTTGGCAGGATTGGCCTTACGCAGGACAAAAGCCCTTCCGAAGAACTCTCCAACCCTGTTGGGCGTGAAAATGCTCACCGTTATCCCCGTGAGTACGGCAACACAAGCGCTCCCGAAACCCACGTTCTCCACTTTACTCACCAGGAACCGCCATTTCAGGGTTTCGAGCGACCAGTTGGCAAGCATCAGGAGAAACAGCAAAATACTGAAAGGGACGACATACGGCTGGCTGACCAGGTTTTGAAGAATAACATCCGTGTTGATTGTTCCCCTTTCGCCGAAGATCTTCAGGCCGATATACCCGAACGAAACGGCAAGGATGAGAAGCCGGAGAAAAATGTTGAGCGTTTTATTTACCTTTGATCGGTTCAAGGCTGGGATTGCTGGTCGTTTAAGGATACAAAAAGTGGAATCTGACAAAATTATTCTTGGTATTGACCCGGGAACCAACATCATGGGTTTCGGGATAATTGAGGTTAAAGGTAAACAATTAAACCTGATTGCACTTGATGTCATCAAACTCGACCACCTCGATACCCAGCCGCTGAAACTCAAAAACATATTCGTCAAGGTGCTGGCGCTCGTCGATCATTACCATCCCGATGAAGTAGCGCTGGAAGCTCCGTTTTTCGGGAAAAATGTTCAAAGCATGCTGAAACTCGGACGCGCCCAGGGCGTGGCCATGGCGGCTGCCTTGTACCGCGATATCCCTATCTTTGAATACTCGCCGCGAAAGGTAAAACAGTCAATCACCGGTCACGGGAACGCTTCGAAGGAACAGGTATCCGCCATGCTCAACCGCATGTTTGTTATTGCCGAACAACCAAAATACCTCGACGCCACCGATGCCGTCGCTGTGGCTACCTGCCACTATTTCCAGCGTAATACTTCCGAAACCGGGAAAAATTATTCAGGCTGGTCGTCTTTTATCAGCAACAATCCCGACAGGGTGAAATAGACTTTATTTATTGTTTATCTGATAATTATCGAAATTATTTCCTTATTTTGCAGTGACAGGTTTATGCTCATTCCATTATAATAAAGACTTTTAACAATTATTAATATAACCACCTGTACAATTTTGAAGACCTTTGATGCGTTTATAAGCAGAACTAAAAACTTAGTTGTTACTTTTAACATCGGTTATGAGAAAATTCCATGTTGCCCTCCTGCTGTTTGTGCTGGGTTTTCCGGCCTTTTTAACAGCTCAGCATCCTTCAAAAGTTACCATAAAAGGTATTGCAAGCGATTCGACCAATGCCGAAGCCGGTTATGCCACGGTCATGCTCCTGAATCGTAAAGACTCCACCCTGGTAAATTTCACAACAACCAATGAGAAAGGCATATTTTCATTCAATGGCGTACGCAATATTCCGTACCTCCTGAAAATATCCCATGTCAGTTACATTCCTTATCAGAAAGCCCTTGAACCGTCGTCTACCGAAATCAACGACCTGGGGATTCTCAGGCTGAAACCCATTTCACAAACCCTTATGGAAGTGGTCATCAAAGCTGCCAAGGCGCCGTTGCGCATACGGGGCGATACCATTGAATATGATGCCACTACCTTTAAAATTCCGCCCGGATCAACGGTGGAGGATTTGTTGCGCCGCCTGCCCGGAATTGACGTGGACGCCGACGGAAACATCCAGACCCAGGGAAAAGATGTGAAACGCGTTTATGTTGACGGTAAAACATTCTTTGGCGACGACCCGAAAAGCGTGACCAAGAACCTTGATGCCGAAGCCATTTCAAAAGTTCAGGTATTCGACGAAAAATCGGAACAAACCAAGCTGACCGGCGTTGACGACGGAACCAAGGAAAAAGCCATGAACCTCGGATTGAAAGAGGAATATAAAAAAGGATCGTTCGGCAAAGCCACCCTGGGAGGAGGCACCTCCGAACGATGGGCTGCAAGGGGCAGTTATAACCGTTTTGATGAGAAAAACCAGTTGTCGTTTATCGGCTATGGCAACAATATCAACCAATCGGGCGTCAACTGGGAGGATTACGGGGAGTTTAAAGGACAGAATACCTTTAACGATTACGACAATGGTGATTTTGGATTTGAAGGGGGTGGTTCGGGCACCATTATTATTACCGACAATTCCTTCATGGGATCGGACCGGCGCGGTTACAGCAGAAACTATGGCGGCGGGACTAACTATAATTTCGACAATAAGAAGACGAAATTCAATGCCAGCTACTTTTATAACCAAACCCGGCAGGACTTAGACCAATATACCAGTAAACAAACATTCCTCGAGGGGGGTACCGTATTAAATACCGATACCGTTTCACAAAATAATTTTCTGGATAATCACAGTATTGGTTCACGGTTTGAACACGACATCGACTCCAATAACAAAGTTATTGTTAAAGCCAATATCAAGTTCAGCAACAACAATACTTCCAACGAACGATGGCAGCATTTCGCAACGGGGGTGGATACTCCGCTAAACAATCTTTCAACCGACAACGAAACGCAACTCGATTCCTGGACGTTAACCACTGCCGCCATTTACCGGCACAGGTTCCTGAAAAAAGGACGGTCGCTGGCCCTGAGTGCAGGGTACAATAACACCCACAGCGCCAATCTGGATTCCTTGTACTCGCTCAATGAATTTTTCACCGCGACGACATTTACGGAGCAGATCCGGCAGTTGAACGATAAATCTTCCGACGTCAGCCAGGTAAAAGCAAGCGCATTGTACACCGAACCCATTTTAAAAAGCTGGTTCTGGGAAACCTTCTATAATTTCAACCAGTCGGAAAGTGTAACTGACCGGCAGGTTAATAACCCCGAAGGAAATACGCGTATCGACAGCGTCAGTGTAAATGCGAAGAACAATACCCTGTACAACCGTATCGGCTCCGGCATCAGGTATTCCCATAACGGTTTAAACATATCGGCAGGCGTTGCATTACAGCAGCTTAAGCTGGATGGCGAGTATCTGCAATACCGGGCAAAACCCTTAGAGGATACGACACTGAACTTCACCCAATCCTATACCAACTGGGTTCCGAATCTAAGCATGAATTATCAGTTGCCTAACAATATGTATATGTCGTTAGGCTATTCATACAACATCAACGAACCTTCGGCAAGCGACCTGCAGGCTGTTCCCAATTCAAATAACCGTAATTTCCTTACAGAAGGAAACCCCGATTTATTACCGGAACGCTCACATAGTCTCAATTTCAGCTACAATTACTGGAATCCTTCCTCTTTTGCCAGCGTAGGCATATATTCCTCCTACTCGATCTATGAAGACCAGATCATTTACAACCAGTGGATAAAAACTGTTGATAGTGTGGGGCTTCAGACCATCACCAGGCCTTCGAACATTTCCGGAGGGAATGGTTTGAATGTTAACTTCTGGTCCAGTTTCCCGATCATCAAAACTAAATTTTCAACAAGCCTTTATGGCGGTTATTCGGCCGGCAAATCGGCGTCGTATGTCAATGACATCCGCAACGACAATAACGACAATGGGTTTAATATCGGGTTAGGCTTTAACATCACCCCTTCCCCAAAACTGATCCTTGATCTGCGCGGAAACCTGGGTTACAATAAGATAGAGTATTCCATACAGAAAGAACAGAACCAGAATATTCAGAACCATTCCGTATATTCTTCGCTCAAGTGGCAGTTTATGAAAAAGACCTTCCTCGAAAGCAGTTTCAGTTACTCCATGTATGTGAACGACCGTTTTGATTTCGACCGCAGGATCCCTATTCTGAATGCCTCGTTACGGAGGATACTCGGCACGAAAAACCGTTTTGAAATGCGCCTGGCTGCATTCGATATTTTCAACAAGCGGGTGAATATTTCACAGTACGGCTCATCCAATTATGTCACGAATTCGATGACGCCTACGCTGGCGCGCTACTTCCTGCTGAGCCTCAGTTATAATCTCCGCGGTTACGATGACAAGCTGAGTAAAAACAATATGTTCTGATCTAATTAAGAATTATCTCCAGCACTTTAAGCCATGATTTATAACACCGACATCAGGAAAAACCATACATCCCGGTTTCATTTCACAGGCATGATCACAGCCCTGCTCCTGATCATGCTGACCATCGACGGCATCGCCCAAAAACCGGAAGGCTATATCCGCTACCTGCGGACCGGCAACTGGGCCAAACAGATGGCCGCCGTTGATTACCTTAGCAAACAGCAGCGCGACCGGTTTATGTACATGTGGTCCAGCCGCGCGGAATATAAATCCTTTACCAACCTGTGGTTCTCACCGGCCGGCTCCAAATATGAGGATTCGGAAGAAATAGCCGACCGCGACAGGGAAGGGGGCTACGACTGGCGCAAGGAAGTATTCCTGATCATGCGCAATTTCGAAACCTCCCGTATCCACGACGCTATCCAGTTAAACGGTAAAGTGTATGTGATCGAAGATACGCTGAATTACCCTCAGTGGAAAATCCTCAACGATATGAAAGAAGTAGCCGGGCATATCTGCATGAATGCTTTTTACGAGGATACCCTCAAAATGCAGAAGATAACCGCCTGGTATGCTCTCGACTTACCGGTAAGCGCCGGTCCCGAAAGACTTGGCGGACTGCCGGGGGTGATACTCGAAGTGGATATTAACGACGGTGCCATGTTGATAACCGCCGATAAGGTGGAAATGAAACCGCTCACCGACGAGTTGAACCCGCCTAAGAAAATGAAGGGTAAAAAAGTCAGCGAAGAGCAGTACCTGACCGTCCTTAAGAAGCACTTCGACGATCGACGGGCCGATGAAGAACCGCCCTTCTGGGGAGATGTCCGGTATTAAAACCGGTATTCATACAAAAAGAGGCTGCCTTAAAAGTGAGAAGGCAGCCTCTTTTCTTTACATCAGTTTCTGGTAAGCCTGCCACCAGCGGTCAGGGACGTCGTCGCTGCATGCCGTTTGGTAATCGCCGTAAGTGCAGGGAACAATATAATGCCTTAGATACTTATGCCGGATATCTTCGGTGCACCTCACCTCCATCCACCAGCGTTCCGTCTTCTTGCTTTTATAAAAGATGATACCTTCTTCGTGGTTGGTAAGCTGCACGGTATAGCGGATAAAGTCGTCGGATTCGGCGCTCGGGAAATCATCCTGGCGGTGGTAAAAGCCGTCGATGAAGTACCAGATCATCTGGGCAACCAGGTGTTCCGTCTGACCGTGCCGGTCGAAAGCGGGATTTACTTCAAAAATGCCCATGGCCGAAAGTTTCTCGCTTAAGCCGGCATAACGCATGATTTGGCAGGCTTCTTCGCCGTAAAACCCGTTGGGCGTGGCATTGCCGTTGCCAGGGGCGTCCGTTTGCCGGACGGCCGAAATATCGAAAGTAAGCACATCCGAATTCCGCACCAGCGGCTCTATTTCGGGCAGATTGGCGCGCGCCATGCCCAGCCTGTTGATATCGAAAAACAGGTTCTTCATCAGGGTAATGGCCCCCTGATCAACAAAATAGGTCTGATAGCCGATATTGGTATAATTGAACAGATAATTGGGCTTGTGAAGGATGATATGGCTCAGGTAATTGCGCGAGTTCACCTCCGCTTCGCCCTCGCCCAGGTCAAACATATTATCCACCGCCGCGATGTTGATGATGCGCTTCAGGCTTTCGAAAGCCTTGTAAACGGCATAGGTCAGGTCCTGGCTGCCGCCGATGACCACCGGGACGATCTTTCGCTCAATGAGATGACCTATTACGGTTGAGAGGGCGAAATAGGTATCGCTCACCTGGTGGCCGCGGATAATGGTTCCCAGGTCGGCAATACGCAACGGATAATCACCCGGATAAAGGCGATAAAAATATTCACGCACAAAATCGGGGGCCACGGAACAGCCTTCGTTCGAAACGGCTTGCCGGTCCTCGTCAACGCCGATCAGGGCAATATCGATATTTTCCAGGTCGGGGAATTGTCCCTCTGCCGTATGTATATCAATCACTTCGCCCATTCGTTTATATAAAGGATTCGGCGCTGCCGGCAACTCGAAGGTGTTGACCGGCCTGAAATAAACGGAAATATCACTCATGATGGTAAGCCTTAATGTTTTCGGAAACGACGATGCGTCTTCACAA
>Ga0209099_1001953_pt1 | contig 19187 bp, 23 predicted proteins | sample AD_JPNHW2_MetaG_FD_184430 | JGI IMG/M metagenome (GOLD analysis project Ga0209099, IMG submission 184430) | Active sludge microbial communities of municipal wastewater-treating anaerobic digesters from Japan - AD_JPNHW2_MetaG (SPAdes) (version 2) | ecosystem: Engineered > Bioreactor > Anaerobic... | reverse complement strand
CCCGTTTATCAGCACCCTCTGTCCTTCCCGTATTTTCGCCCTCTCTATGAAATGCAGCGCCTCCAACCCCCCGACGGACAGTACCGCCGCTTCCTCGAAGGTGAGACCGTCCGTCTTCTCGACCATCAAAGCGCCATTTGGAACGCATACATATTCGGCGTAGGTTCCGAAGCGCATCCCGGTCAGGCCAAAGACCATGTCCCCGGCCGCGAAATTAGATACGCCCTGGCCGACAGCCTCCACCATGCCAGACATCTCCTGGCCGAGAATGGTGACCCGTTTTGGTCTGGTCAAACCCAGGTACAGCCTGGTGAAAAGCCAGAGGGATGAAGGAACCTGGAAACGCCTTAGCTCGCAATCGCCGGTAAAAGCGGAAGTGGCGTATACCCTGATCAGAACCTCGCCCTTACATATAACGGGCTTGGAGACATCTCTATATTCCAGGACTTCAGGAGGACCGTATCTGGTCCATACGATCGCCTTCATTGGTGAACTATCATATGTGTGTTTATTAACTTTATAAATCTGCTATCCTTGGCGTTTTCCCGGCGCCCATCCATCGGACCTGATAATGGATCTTGATAAAAATGGAATGAGGTAAAAATCATTGATGAGAAGTGGACAGGGGGGGATTTGAACCCCCGGCCTCTACCATGCCAAGGTAGCGATCTTCCAGCTGATCTACCTGCCCAGTGGAATTGGCAAAGCGATTTTCTCTATTTAATCTTATCTTAATATCCCGGTCTGGCCTGGCATTCCTGGAAAAATTGAACGAAGGAAATGGTTTTCAGCCACGGCGGAAGAACGTCTTCACGTTGCTGCTGTTCATGTACAGCAGGATTATGATCGGTATTATCAGACCGATCAACAGGCTCGCGACCTTGTCCATATCCAGACCGCCGAGGACCCAGGACAGTATGTTCCAGATGATCCCGATGACGACCACTATCATGGTCAGCAGCCAGACGAAACCCCAGCCCTTGAAGAATCCGAAGGCGGCCAGGATATAGATCACTCCCATGGCCAGAGCGACCATCTCGATGGCCAGGTCCAACCCTTCCAGGTCCGTCAGGGCACCCAAGGTGATGCCACCTAGGATCATGAACAGGCCGAAAATGAATAGCAGAACGCCGATTATCGTCACGCCGAGCGGACGATTCCTACGGACCTTGTTACCCATGGTTGACAATATTTCCATAGGATAATAATGCTTACCGGCCGATCGATGAGACGGACGGATCAGACCTCAAGGGTCTTCTGGAAGCGCATCTTCTCGCCGACGATCCTGGTCGGGTACTCGCCGTTCACGCAGGCGAGACATAGCTCGGACTCCGGGATCCGTAGAGCTTCCACGAGACCGGCCTGACTGATGTAGCCGACCGAGTCAGCGGTAATAAGCTCGGCTATCTGCTGCGGGGTGCGGTTCAGAGCGGCGAACTGCTCCCTGGTCTTCATGTCCACGCCATAGAAGCACGGCGCGATCACGGGCGGGCAACCGATTCGAACGTGAACTTCCTTGGCTCCGGCCCTTCGGGTCATCTGAACGATCTTGAGCATGGTCGTTCCGCGGACGATGGAATCGTCCACGATGACCACCTTCTTCCCGGCCACGGTGGACCTTATGGGATTCAGCTTCAGGAGAACGCCCTCGTCCCTCTGGGCCTGGTCCGGTAAGATGAACGTTCTCTCGATGTAACGGTTCTTCATGAACCCTTCAGCGTACGGAATACCAGAGCCTTCCGCGTACCCCAAGGCGTGAGCTCGCCCGGAGTCAGGAACCGGGACGACGACATCAGCGTCCACCGGCTGCTCCTTGGCCAGGATGTGTCCTATGCTGGTGCGTACGCGATAGACCTCCTGACCGTCGATCACCGCGTCCGGACGTGCGAAATATACCCATTCGAACATGCAATGCGCCTTATGCGGCGCGGCGGGAGTTCGGGTGGAGGTGACCCCGGTCGGGGTTATCTCCACTATCTCGCCCGGAAGGATGTCCCGGATGAACTCCCCCCTCAGGACGTCGAACACGGAGCTCTCGGAGGCCAGAACGTAGCCGTTCGATAGCTTACCGAGGCACAGGGGCCGGAAACCGTAAGGATCGCGGAAGCCGAAGGTGCGGCCCCCGATCATCATTACGATGGAGTAGGCGCCTTCCAGGGTCTTCATGACCGTCTTGATCGCCCGAATCGGATCAGGACTTATCGAAAGCTCCGTGGCCATTATGCGAACGATGATCTCGGAGTCGGTGGACGTCAAGAACGCCCAGCCTTCCGCCTGTAACTTGGTCCGGATGGAAGCGGCGTTGACGATATCGCCGTTATGAGCTAGGGCCAGATCGCCTTCCTTGGTGGTGACGGTTATAGGCTGGCAGTTCTCCGCGCAGGACGAGCCGGAAGTGGAGTAGCGGACATGGCCGATGCCGGTGTTGCCCACCAGCGCATTGTACTGCCGTCCGACCAATACCTCATGCACTAGCCCCATCCCTCTATGATAGGACATGGTCTTGCCGTTGAAGACGGCTATTCCCGCGGCCTCCTGGCCACGGTGTTGGATGATCCGGAGTGACTTTTTCAGATGGGGGACGACATCGCCCTCCAGGGCCATGCCGACGATCCCGCAAAAATGCTTCGGACGGTCATCCTCCAAGGGAGCTACCTCGAACGTCAATGGGTCTTTGCCCAGTTATACGTTCTCATGGTGGCGGTCTTGCCATATCCACAGGAAGCGCAGAAGGAAGCGCGTATGTTGTAGGCCCTCCTTCCGCATCTGCGGCAGGGGACGTGCGTCTTCTTGTCTCCCATCTTTCCGTGTGATGCCGTACCTTTCGTCATAAGAATAACCTCAGGGTGAGATGTAAATTACGTTGTCGCCGCGGACAATGGTCACTGTGAGCTTGCGGACGACCTCGCTGTTGATCAGCTCCTCCGCGTTCTTGAGCACCAAGTTCATGTGGGGATCGTATCCGTCCAGCACCCCTCGGTACTCGCGGTTGCCCTTCAACGTGACGATGACCTGGTTGTTTATCGCCTGGTTGAGGACATTCAGCGGTTTCTGCATGCTCACTTCACCTTATCGTGCGAATGAGAGTTCACTATATGAAGTTTTTGTGCTCCAGTGTAGCGCCTGTAACAGCCAGTCAGATGAACGCCCCCAGCGTAGGCGCGTCCAAGCGGTCCATGTCGTAGAAGATTATCCCCTCCCTCATGCGCTCCCCGTCCTTCATCCCGGGGAAGAAGGCGGCGATCAGGGAGGTCCTCCATAGCAGGTCCAATATGGATGTGGACAGAACTCCGCCGTACACGTTCGGCCAGGGGTCCTCGTAATCGTAGTCGTCCATCAGATAGAAGGCGTAGCCCATGAAGCTGTCCCGGTCGTTCAGTATCTTGAGGTAATCTCGCAGCACCTGGCGGTCCCGGCCCTCGGGCTGCTGCAGCTTGATGTCCTTGATCGGAAGCTCGCCCCTCTTGGTCACGTCACCCTCGACGCCCAGCACGTGCCACTCCACCTTTTGACCTAGAACGCGGAACAGGTTCCAGCTCCCGTCCGGGGCGCAGTACACCGGGGCCTGGAACAGTTCGTCGGCGGCCATGGAATCGGTGACCATCTCCAGGGCGGAATGCGACAGCTCGCCCATGGTCTTGGCGTCCAGCAACGGTTTCGCCTTCAGCCCGGGAATGGAGAGCTCGTCCTCCTCCACGCTCTCCTCCAGCAGCGAGGCGATCAAGCGCAGGTCCGTAAGCTCGTCCAATCGAGCGGCTACCTGGGCGCGCACCTTGCTGACGTCAATTTCCAAACCGGCCTCCTGGCAGTTCAGGGTGAACTCCCGGTAGACGGGAACGGATTCCTTCAGGGTCCGTCGGATCTCCGTCTCCTTTTCCTGCACCATGCGCAGCCCTTCGGTCATGGCGTCCTCCCCCTGACCCAGCCACACCCCGCGGCAGCTGAGGTCCAGCTCTATCTGGGCCCTCGACCCGACGTGAATGTGGAACGGGAATTGCCGGCAGAAATGCGGGCGGTGTGGGTAGACCTCGCATCTTCCTCCCTGCAGGAAGGAACACGATCCCTGACCTTTCTTCAGGGCCAGAGCGTAATGCTTATGCGGTTCCTTCTTGAGCACCAGGCGGTTCGGATAGTTCTTCTTGAAGAAATCGACCTCTTCAGGCAGGCACTCCGGCTGGCATAGGCAGCAAAGCTTGCAGGGGTCCTGGCACACGAATTTCCTTCCTTCCAGCTCGCTAAGGTCCAGCGGCAGCGGTCCGTTAAGCATACGATATCTCCCTCCCTTTGCGCTCGGCCATGGTCGAGCCGTCCTTGAGCACTAGCGTTCCTCGCAGGAACACCGCCTGCGGGAACAGCGCCTCTCTCCCTTCGTAGGGAGTCCAGTCACACTTGCTGTGCATGTTTCTCCCCTTTATTATCGTGACCTCTCGGGGGTCGATGACCACCAGGTCGGCGTCTCGACCTTCCGCTATCTGACCCTTGTTCAATCCGAAGGTCGTGGCGGGATTGGAGCAGGCCGCATTGAGCAGCACGTCCATGGATAGGAACCCCTTCTTGACCAACGCCAGCATCATGGCGAAACCTGTTTCCACCCCAGGTAGTCCGGAGGGCGCCTCGCCGAACCCTCTCTCCTTCTCCGCGGCAGTGTGCGGAGCGTGGTCGGTGGCCAGCATCGGAACCTCTCCCCGACAGAACGCTTGGAACAAGGCCTCCCGATCGGCCCTGCGCCTTAAAGGAGGATTCACCTTCCCCCACACGCCCAGGTCCATGCTGGAGTCCAGCAGCATGTGGTGCGGCGCGACCTCGAAGGTCATCCCGCTTCCCTTCAGCGACGATAATGAATCGGAGCAGCTCACGTGACATACATTGATACGAGCGCGTTCATGATATCTCTTCAGCCTCTCGATGGCTGCCAGCTCCGCCTGGCGGGGACGGCACTCCTCGTGATCGCGCAGAGACCGTTCGTCCATTCGCAACAGCATGGCGTCCTCCTCGGCGTGCACGCTCACCGGACGTCCGGCCCTTCCCACCTCATCCAATGCCCTGGCCAGGTCCTTCTCTTCCTTCAGGAGCACGCTCTGGGTGGACGATCCGAGGAATATCTTGTAGGCGATGCACTTGCCGAGCGAGGCGACATCCGTCCGGGGAGCGATGCCGGCCATGAGACCGTAATCTATCCAGGAGCGGCCGGACACCGCCTCCCGCTTCTCCTTCAATGATGAAGCATCGATGACCGGTGGCACGGTGTTCGGCATATCGAGAACGCAGGTCACCCCTCCGTAGAGGGCCGATAGCGAACCGGAAGAGAAGTCCTCCTTACCGGTCAGACCTGGATCGCGGAAATGAACGTGAGGATCTACCGCTCCGGGAAGCACCAGGCGATCACCGAAATCGAAATGCTCGTCGCCCCTGAGGACCTTCCTCACGCTGACGATACGCCCGTCCTCGATCCCTACGCAGGCCTTCTGCAATCTTCCCTGGTAGAACAGCTTACCCTCTACGACGTCCATGCCATCACTGGGTACGTTCCCGGAGTATTTGACCGTATGGCGATTCCTCGTGGAAGATCTCCGCTTGGAAGGTGAATATCCTCGTCTTCCGGTCAAGCCACATGTCTGGGGGAAGTCCGGCCTTCAGGCAGGACTGCTCCAGAAAGGTGGTGACGTCCCATTCCCATTCCACCGGGACCTGGGGGAGCAGCAGTCCCCGGTACATCCCCCGCTCCATGATCAGCCCGTCCCTCCCGATGACGATGGCCTTCGGCACTTCCCGGCGGTCGTCCACCTTTAGCTCCATCGGTGGCGTCAGAACGCTCACCTCCACCACCACCTGGTCCAGCTCTTCCGGTCGCAACGTTGGGAAGCGCGGATCGTGGCAGGCACCCTGTGCCGCCCTGAGTATCGCCTCGGCCAGGGGGAACACCGGTTCCGGATAACCGATGCAGCCGCGCAGCTCGTCCCCAGGGAAGGTCTTGAGCGTGACGAAGGCTCCGCTCATCCTCCTGAAGCCATCCGGAACGTCGAAACGGTCGACGTCCAGGTCCCTGGTCTCCGCATCAATGGCCCGGCGGGCCAACTTGACCGCCATGCCTCCTTCCTGGTCCTTCATGCTTAACCCCGGTTATTGTTGACCTACGCGATATTAAAAACTGTGGATGTTCAGACCCTGATTCTCTCTCGAACCGTGAAATCACGACGGCAGAGATATCTAGTGCCCGTGAGAATATGATAAACATGCGGTCCAAGGAGGTAAGGGAGATACTGGTCCGGGAGGTGATGTCCAGCCGCCCTCGCACGGGACGACCGGACATGACCGTGAAGGAAGCAGCGGCCCTGATGCTCCGGGAGAGCGTGGGCAGCCTGATCATACTGGAGGAAGGACAGCCGGTCGGGATATTGACCGAGAGGGACCTGCTCTACAAGGTGGTCGCCGTCGGCAAGGTCCCCTCGAGGACCAAGGTGGAGAAGGTGATGTCCTCGCCGGTCATAACCATCACCCCGGGATCGAACGTGTCCATAGCCGCCAAACGCATGTCCGAGCTGCACATGAGACGCCTACCAGTGGTGGAGGACGGCAAGCTCATAGGGATGCTCACCGAGAAGGACATCCTGAAACTGTCCCCGTCGCTCATAGAGCTGACCAGGGAATGGTCGAAGATAGGCGCCATACCAGGAGCCCGGGCCAACGGCTTCGGCAAACTGGCCGGATACTGCGAGAGCTGTGACGCCTATTCGATCGCTCTGGAACTGGAGAACGGGTCCCTGCTGTGCCCGGACTGCCGCGAGGAGTAGTTCAATCGAGGTCGATCTTGCGCAGGCGGGGGGCGGGCGCCTCCTTCTTCTTGTCGATATCGCTCAGCTGGGAGTCGATGAAGGAGCGGAACATCAATAGCGTCTCCTTGCGGATGTTGTTGTAATGGACCTTGGCCTCCGGGGGCATTATGCTGCGCGGCATCAGGGTGTCGATGGCGGCCAGGAACTCGGTCCCCGACTTTAAAAGATGTACCATGGCGTCCTGCGGCATGGGTCCGCTGCTGAACGATGGAGATGGCGTTTCCTGCTTCTTTTCCTCGGTACCTTCCTTCTTGCTTGCCATTTGAATACCTCACTTGAAGCTGATGACCAGTCGGCCGTCCTTGAACTCCGCCTTGTGGGCCTCCTTCTTCACCAACGAATAAGGTAAGGCCACCGAGCGCTTGTACCAGCCTACGGTCACAATTAAGACATCGTTCGATTTATATAACTCTACCTGGTCCTTGCTGGAGAACGGTAATTTCAGAGATAGCTGGTCCACCCCGTCCCGGTTGTATATCTCCATGCTCTTCTCGGTGGAATACACCTGCGCGGGGTCCGTATCTCCGAACAATTGGTTGGCCAAGGCCTCCAATGACCTCTTGCCGATCACCTCGGTCGGGGACTGGTAGGCCTTGAGCATCTTCAGGGGAGAGAAGGACTCCTCGATGACCTGCATGTACCGGGACTGCTCCTCGTACTTGACCTCGGGATAGTGCTGTCGGGCCTCCTCGGGCAGCAGCCGGTTGACCACGATGCATTCCACGGTCAGGTTGTACAGGGAAAGGTAGGTGTAGGCACGCTTGGTCTCGTTGATGACCATCTTCTCCGGATTGAGCACCAGGCGCACGGAGGTCGTTTCCGAGTCTAGCAGTATCTGACGGACTGACTTCAGGCGGTCCTTGAGGTGATCTAGGTCGTTCAGGAAGGCGTCTGTGGGCATAGGCATGCTCATGACCTTGCCGACCGTGGCCCGAGCCAGACGGACAGTGTTCCTGAATATCTTGTACATCTTGTCGAAGTACCAGTCGGCGGTGTCCGGGAAGCTAAGCAATCGCAGCGTCTCCGCCGTAGGCGCGGTGTCCATCACCACCACGTCGTACACCCCGCTCTTCTGGAACTCCTCTATGTAGAACAGGGCGGACATGAGCTCCATGCCCGGCCAGACGGTCATCTCCTTGGAGGTTATTGGATCGAGGCCCTGGGAGACCATGAAGTCGCTGAGATACTTTCCTATCTCCTGCCAACGGTTCTCCATCTCATGGATCACGTCCACCTCGATGGCGTCCAGGTTCTTTCCGATCTTCCGGATCTCGCCAGAAAGAGGTATATCCAGGGAATCGGCCAGTGAATGAGCGGAATCGGTGCTTATGGCGATGGTCCGATAGCCCATCTTGGCGCAGCGCAGGGCGGTCGCGGCGGACACGGAAGTTTTACCGACGCCACCCTTGCCAGTATAGATTATTACCCTCGTTCTCTCACCGAAAAGATGCAAGATGAACGGACGTACTTGAATGATTGCTTTGTCAGGCGATGATAAGGAGAATAAGAGAGTGGCGGGGGAGTGCCGGGGAGGGGGTTCGAACCCCTGACCTTCGGATTTCCCTGGAGAGGGTCTTGTTCCTAATCCCTATGAGTCCGACGCTCCACCAGGCTGAGCCACCCCGGCATTCGGGGAAGAGGTTTATTGCTCGGCCTCGGCCGGAGCCACTATGGCTTCCTCGGCCGGAGCTTCAGCGACAGCCTCGGGCTCAGCGGGTGCCTCAGGAGCGAAGACCGGCTGGTCCTGGGGGCCTGCGCCCATCTCCAGCACCTCGGTCTTGCGGATCTCGACCCTCTTGATGGGGACGATGACCTTGCAGACGCTGCCCAGCCTGTGCGCCATCTCGCCATCGATGATGGCCTTGATGATCTCGGAGATGGTCTTTTCCTCTCCCATCTTAGCCATCTCAGCGTCCATCAAGGTGCGCAGAGCGGTCTCCTGGGAGGACTGGATGCGCTTCTCGGTGATGCTCATGGGCTTCACGCGGATAAGGTATCCGTCCTTGGTGCGGACGTCGATGACATGGTCGGTCTTGGTCCGCTTGCGGCGCGTTAGTCGCCTGATGTAATCGCTGGTCAGGTCCTGGCCGATGAACACGGTGTGGGCATCGAACCCGTTTACGTCCTGAACTTTGAACTTGAGCTTAACGTGCATCTTCGAGAAGTCGCCGTTTATATCGTGAACGGTTGCCTCGGTGGTCCTGCCGATCAGGTTAGTGGCATCGGCACTGGGGGTTTCGCCCAGCTGGGCCTGGTTGAACATGCGCGGAGCGTATATCTTATACCACTCCTTGGCCTTCCACCGGTCCTTGACCTTCCGTGAGGCGGCCTTCGTAGACGCTTTTTTAGTAGCAGCCAATTAATAGCCTCCAATCGTGAGATGAACTCGGAAACCAGTAACCCTATTAATAAGTTTTCTCCTTGCCAAAACAATCACCATCTTTTTACTGGGCAATAAAAAACGTAGGGAAGGGGTTTAACTGTGACCCATCTCCTGCAGTACCCGCCGCAGGGATAGGGCGCTCACCTGGTCTGCCTGAACCCCATGCTTCGAGAGCCGGGATTCCAGATCGTCGTAGCCCTTGAGGTCGGCCATGAAGACCGGGACGTATGAGGAGGTGCCGGTGACGTTCAGCACGGCTATCCTCTCCCCGGCCTTCATTTGATGGCCATCGCAGACGGCCTGATACCTGACGAAGCCTTCCAGCTCCTCAGGCATCTCCTCTTGGGTGTATACCCCGACCAAGTGCGCTTGTTCCAATCTGACTCCTCACAGGGTGACCTTGATCTCGTGGGCCTCGAGTCCCAGGGAGGACACGGGCAGACCCAGAGCGAGGCCGTAGAGCTGCGCCAGGTGGATGACCGGTATGTCATATCCGGGCAGGTCCTTCTGGCCGCGGTCGAACTGCAGGTGGCAGAACGGGCAGACGTCGATGATGAACTGGGCCTTGACCGCCTTCATGTTCTTCAGCTTAGCCTCGGTGAAGCTCAAGGCGAACTTGGCGTCCCTGCTCCTTACACCGCCGCCGGCGCCGCAGCACATCTGCTTGTCGGCGTAGGGGATGCTCTTGGCGCCGGTCCACTCGACCAGCTCATCCAGCACGTGCGGCCTCTCGGGGTCGTCGATGTGCTTGATCTTGGTCGGCCGGGAGAAGTGGCATCCGTAGTGCACGGCCACGTTATAGGTCAATGGCTTGGTGAACTTCTGCTTCATCTTCTCGATGCCTATGTCCTTGAACAGGACGTCAGCGAAGTGGCGTACGCGGACCTTGCCCTCGTACTTCATGCCGACCTCGGACAGGATGACGTTGACCTTCCTCAGGAGCTCGGGGTCCTCCTGGAGCATGTGGTTCGCTTCATACAAGGAGCCATAGCAACCGTTGCAGATGGTCAGTATGTCGCAGTCCTGCTTCTCGGCGATGGCCAGGTTGCGGGCGGCGAGAGCCAGCCAGGTGGCCTGGTCGAAGGAGCGGATAACGCCCGGCGCTGGGCAGCAGCCGGCTCCGGTCATCTCCCTCAGGTCGTAACCCAGGGCCTTGAACAGCTCCCTAGTGGCCTTCTCGATGCCGGGGTATCTCAGGGGCGCAACGCACCCGAGGAACAACGCGAACTTGTCAGCGGCCATTTTAAGCACCTCCGATCAGCTTGTCGAATCCGGTCTTGGCCATGATCTTCTTGAAATCGGCCAGGGCCTTGGGGTCGGCGATGGTGGTAGGCGGGTTCTCGGAGAGGCCCATGCTGACGCGCAGATGCTTCAGCTTGTCGGAAGCAGGTACGGTGTGCCCGCTGTTTATCAGGGAGCGCCCGACCTTCTTGTGGTCCTCGGCCATGTAACCCTTCTGGACGGCCATGTTCCTCATCAGGATGATGATATCGACGATATCGACGTCCCTGGGGCATCTCTCCACGCAGGAGTAGCAGGTGGTGCACATCCACAGCTCCTCGGAGGGCAGTATGTCGTCCTTCAATCCTAGCTGGGCCTTCCTGATCAGCTGCCGGGTGCGGAACGCGGTGGTGCGGCCGGAGGGGCAGCTGCCAGTGCAGGTTCCGCACTGGTAGCACAGGTCCAAGGTCTTACCGCCAGCATCGATGATGCTCTGGGTAAAGGCCGGGTCTGGTATCTTTACGTTTGACATGAAAGTCTTCCTCTTGTCTCGGGGAGCGGAGATATCCTATATAAAAGTGAACGGAAAACCGTACGAGTGTTACCTAAATAGGTTACACTAATTCACGGGTTTATTACGAATTGCCCTCAGTATCCCGTCCACCTTAGGGACCGGGCGGTAGAGGCACAGTATGGCGTAGGGGATCGCGGGCTCGTCCCCCTTGGGACGATAGCCCTTGCGGACCAGCAGCCCCTCGCTGACGAAATAGCTATGACCGCTGCGAACCAGAGCTCCGAGCGAAGAATAGGTCCTGACCACTCGGTGAGGGACCTTTTGAGCCTCCAGGGACCTGAACCCCAGCCTTTGCGGTCCGAAGCGGTAAGAGGCGTAGTCCTCGCCCTTGCGCACATGTAGCAAACGATCGCTGCCCACCTCCTCCCAGCTCGCCCCCTCCGCCTCGTAGGCGAACAACGGATCGTCCAGCAGAACCAGGTCCAGCAGTCCGGCCTGGAAATCGGTGACGTTGTGCGTGTCGTCCGATATCACCACTTCGATATCGCCCTTCGGATCGGCGACGTTCAAGGCCTGCATCATCAGCTCCTCGGTCAGAGGCGTGCAGGCCACCGCCAGCTGCTGCCGCTCCCTGAGCTTGCTTTGCAGAGCCAGCTGCTCCTTGGCGATGCTTTCGCCCAGTTCGTTTAGCACCGTGCCCCGGGGACCGCAATCCATAATCGGGGCGCTAGCCTTGACCTCCACCTGGCGGAGATGACGGCACAGGACGGGGGCGGATATCCCTAACGAACGGGCCGCGGCCCTCTGGGTCCCCTTCAGATAAAGGGCCAGAACGGCCTTGGCCTGCTTGTCCGTCAGGACGTGACCGTTGACCTGCACGGTGAGCGAGGCCTGCACCAAGGACATGGTGCTGCGATGAACTACGGATTAGATTAATCCGCCGTCCCGAGCCGGAAAAGGCAAAGTTAATAACCGCCGCCATCTTCGGCAGAACGATGAAAGCGTCCCGTTTATTGCTGGGCATCGGCAGCCCCATCGTCTGCGATGATGGAGTTGGCTTCCGGATCGTGGAAGAGATCAAGAACCGGAACCTGCCGGACCTGGACGTGGATCAACAGTCGGTGAGCGGTCTGGACATCATCGAGATAATGATGGACTACCAGAAGGTGGTCGTGGTCGATGCCATCATCACCGAGAAGTACCCGGCCGGCACGGTCATGTTGCTGGAACCCGAGGACTTCAAGACCGCCCTGCACGGGACGAACCCGCACGAGACCAACATCCACATGGCCATCGAGGTGGGTAAGTTGCTCTTCCCGGGACGAATGCCTGAGGACATCCGGTTCGTGGCGGTGGAGGTCAATGACGTCTATACTGTCACTGACATCATGACCGAGGATGTGGAGAAGGCCGTTCCCGCCGCCGTGGAAGCGGTCCTGAAGGTCCTGAACGACTAGAAGTCGAGGGACTGCATACGCCTGGCGGCCGCCTCCCCTTCCTTCTGGGGAGCGAGCATGGCCACGCACATCTTTTTTCTCTGGAATATCTCGTTGATGACCCGCGTGACGTCCTCGCGGTTCACCTTCTCGAACTCGGCTATGGAGCGTTCAGCATCGGCCAGCTCGCCGTTCATCATGTAATGTTCGCCCTGCCAGTATAGTCGGCTGTCGGTTCCCTCAAGCCGACGGACCAGCATCCCCTTGATCCAGCGCTTGGACCTCTGGACCTCTTCCTCCGTAGGTCCCTGGTCCTTGAAAAGGGATATCTCCTTGGCCAGAGTGTTGACCACCCGGTCCAGGTTGTCGATGGAGGCCGAGAAGAAGGTATCCACTATCCCGCAGTCGGTGTAGGATTGCGGGAAGGTGCTGATGTGATACACCAGCCCCTGGTCCTCCCTGACCGTCTGATACAACCGGGACGATGTGCCACCGCCGAGTATGATGCACGCCAGGGTCAATGCCTTGCGGTCCAGGTGCTTCCCTGGGAGCCCTGGGAACCCCAGCTCCACGTAGGCCTGGTCCCCCTCTTTCGGGAAGACCCTGGTGTAGGCCTTGGGAACCGGCGGCGTGCGGACCTTCTGTGACTTTGCGTGACTGAGACCGTCGAATGTCCTTTCGGCCCAGGAGACCACGTCCTCTGCGGACACGTGACCGCAGGCCACCACGCATAGGTTCGGCGGCCGGTAATGGTCCTCAAAGAACTTGCGCAGGTCGGCGGCCTTCAAGCTGGACACCCATTCCGGCCGGCCGGTCTCGGTGTTGGACATGGGATGCCCGTCCCAGATCGAGCGGTCCAGAAGCACCCGGGAATAGTCCTCTGGATCGTCCTCCAGCATGCTGATCTCCTGCATGACCACCCCTCGTTCCAGGTCCACATGCTCCTCGTCCATCAGGGGAGCGGTCATCATGTCCGCCATGAGACCTTTCATCACATCGAACGTCTCGTCCAGCGAGAAAACGTGGAAGGACGTGGACTCCTTGGTGGTGTAGGCGTTCATCTCCCCGCCAGCACCCTCCACCAGTTCCGAGAACTGCCTGGCGTTGCGTTTCCTGGTTCCCTTGAACATGATATGCTCCAGGAAATGCGCGGTGCCAGAGCTTTCCTTGTCCTCGTCCCGGCAGCCCACGCTGAAGTTGACGGAGAGCGCGGCCGTCCGGGAGTGGGGGACCTCCTCCACTATCACCGGTATGCCCGCCGCGGTCCGATGCAGACCCAAACCAGATTCCACCACGCCCCTGGAACGCCTTCCCTGGATAATGGACTTTCGATGGCGGCACCGTCAAGTATTAAGCCCCTGACCTACCTTCAAAGTCAGGTGATGCCCATTAGCGACGGCGAGATATTCATCCACGAGTATGACGAGGTCGACCTGAAGGACGGAATGGTCGTGGTCGGGTTCCCCAGCGTAGGGCTGGTGAGCTCCATAGCGTCCAACTATATCGTTCGAACCATGAAATTGGAGAGGAGGGCGGCCATAATCTCCAAACATTTCCCTCCCTTCACCATCATCCATGAGGGCGTTCCCTCGCCCCCGGTCCGCATCTACGCTGGACAGCGGGATTGCGTGAAGGGGGAAATGTGTGAGAAGCTGGCCGTCATCACCTGCGAGTTCATGCCTCAGCCCGATCTCATCAAGGAGCTGTCGGACGACATCCTGGGATGGTGCAAGAAGAAAGGGATAGCCACCATCCTGACCCTGGAGGGCATTAACATGGTCGGTGAGAGCGACACCAAGGTCTATGGAGTGGGAACCACGGAACGCACGCGGGAGATGCTCAAGACCTATGGGATCAAGGAGCTTAAGGAGGGAATGGTCACCGGTATCTCCGGACTGCTCCTTTCCGAAGGGGAGCGCTACCAGATGGACGTCATCTGCTTGCTGGGTTCCGCTCGCACGGACGTTCCGGACGCCCGGGGTGCGGCCAACCTTCTGGACGTGATCGGCGACATGCTACCGGAGATAAAGTTGGACCCGGAGCCGCTGATCAAGGAGGCCGAGCTGATCGAAAGCGAGATGCAGAAGGCCATGGAGTCGGTGCAGCAGCCGAAGAAGCCGGTGGAGTACTCCCAGCTCTACGGCTGAGCTAGTACTCGTTGACCGGGGGGACGGCGGGGTCCTTGGCCTCGAAAACCTTCTTTCCGGCCATCAGCAGCTGTAGGCTGGCCAGCTCTCCGACCAGCCGTCCTTCATTGTCCACCACCGGCAGGTCGTTCAGATGATCGTCGATCATTATCTTCATGGCCGCCGTCAGCTTCGTCTCCCTGGTGACGGTACGCCCCTTGACCATTATGTCATCCGCCCTTTCCTTGAGGGTGTCCTTAAGGAAACGAATGAACGAGGCGCCGCCGTACTCTCGCACCCCCAGTCGGTAACCCATCAACCGGAGCACCGTCTCCGTGCTCACCGTTCCGATATACCTGTTCTCGGCATCGGTGACGTAGACCTTGCGGGATAATGGATTGGCCAACATCTGGTCGATGACCATGGCGATGGTGGCGCCCTTCCCCACCTGGGAAGGCTTCAGCACGAACTTGTCGAAGACGTCGTCCACGAGCACGTCCTCGAACCTCATCTCGGTCTTGGGCATACCGGGTAATTTGGGCTCGAGATACATTACTATTGCGGCGAATGACATCCGGTGTGTCGTTACTGGATAGGTCGAAACCCCACCTAGTGAAATGAATATATAGACGCCGGCGGCATACTGTGGACTGGATGGCTAAGCGCCAGTTCGTCAAGAAGATCTGCCTCCTAGGGGACGGGGAGGTCGGTAAGACCAGTCTCATCCGACGTTATGTATTGGACCAATTTGATGATCAGTACATACAGACCTTCGGAGCCAAGGTCAGCAAGAAGGTCCTGGAGCTGGAGGACGTCAATCTCACCCTCATGATCTGGGACGTGCTGGGCCAGAAGACGAAGAAGGAGTTGCATAACACCTATTATCTCGGTGCCAACGGCGTGTTGCTGGTTTGTGACATGACCCGGCCGGAAACGCTAGAACATCTTGAGAATTGGGCGGCCGACCTGTTCGAGGTATCCGGAAAGATACCTATCCTGATACTGGGAAACAAATGCGACCTGGAGATGACGATAGACCTTCAGGACCTGAAGGCTTTCGCTGACAAGCTTGGCTGTAAATTCATGCTGACCAGCGCCAGGACCGGACAGAACGTCCAGGAAGCCTTCCAGGCCCTAGGCGAGCTTACCATGGAGGTTTGACGTGGGCAAGGACATGCGGCCCTTTTTCGTCATGCCGGGTTCGGCCCTGGGAGACCTCAGGGAGGAGCTTCAGCTACTGAACGGGAACGATGCTGGACGGACGATGGAGCGCTACGGCTTCCGGGCCGGGGTGGGCCTGGTCCGAACGCTAGGGCTGGAATGCGCTGACATCCAGGATGCCAAGGCCATCATCGAGCAGGTATGGATGGAGACCGGCCTTTCCCGGATGAACATCGAGATGATCAACGAGACGGAGATCGTCATCACCTTCAAGGAGTCGGTGGAAGCGGATAACGGGGACCATTGCGACTTCACCCGCGGTTACCTCTCCGGAATAATCTCCTCGCTAATGCGCCGTCGTTACGATGCTTACGAGGCGTCCTGCATATCCGACGGGGCGGTAAAGTGCGTTCACGTTCTCACCCCATCTACCACCTATCCGACGGAGAAGGGGGTCGCTCTGAACAAGGACGAATCGGGAAGGAAGTACCTGCTGGAACCAGGAACGTCCTACCTGGTGGAGTCGTCGTCCTTGGACGCTGCGTATCAGATGTACAAGGACCAGGTGGCGGAGGGCTGCACTGGAATGGTGCTTGCCCGCGAGTACCCGGAGAAGGTCCAGAAGACGTATGGCATCGGAGATGGGGCATTACTGTGGCTTTCCTACGAAAGAGGAAAGCGCTACGCCCGGGAACCGACCGACATCCCCATGATATACAGCGAGATCAAGAACTTCTTCGAGGCGAACAGTCGGGCGGTGGTGCTGCTCTCAGGCTTGGAGTATCTCATCAGCCAGAACAACTTCCTGAAGGTGCTCAAACTTCTGCAGCTGCTCAATGACAATGTGTCCACGACCAGCTCCATGCTCATCATCCCGGTCGTGCCAGAAGCGCTAAACCCCCAGGACGTCAAGATGCTGGAACGCGAGCTGCGGGTCTTGGAGATCGGCTGAAGGCAAACCTTATATCAACATTCTGTTTTACATCGACATTATGAATCTAGTCCCGAAGAAGTTCTTCGTCACCCAGGGATCGGCCGTGAGCAAGGTCTCCGACCTCAACGCCTTCGATGAGGCGCTTATGAAAGCCAAGATCGGCGAGCAGAACCTGGTGTCCGTATCCTCCGTGCTTCCCATAGGCGCCAAGAAGGTGGCCGCAAGGGAGCTGCCCATGGGCGCCATCACCCACTGCGTCCTGGCCCAGATGAGGGGCGGCGAGGGCGAGATGATCTCTGCCGGGATAGCTTACGCCCAGCGCAAGGATGGCAAGGGCGGCTACGTCGCCGAGGGCCACATGCACGGGACCAAGAAGGCCTTGAAGGAAGTTCTGGAGTGGAAGATGACCGAGATGTCCGCCCTGCGTGGCATCGAGCTCCTCCGCATCAACTACGCCATCGAGGAACTGTCCATACCCATGGACCATTACGGAACCTGCCTGGGCGCCCTGGTCTTCGTAGAATACTGATGTTCGGAGCCGTGGTCTGCCCCCGTTGTCGGAAGGGCTTCGCGGTGGACCTGGAGCATCGCTCCTCCACCTGCCCCCACTGCGGCCGAACGGTGCAGACCCGCCGGATGAAAACCCATTTCACTTCTAATTCTGCATCTCTGACCGCCCAGGCGGTCGCTGAACTGAACACCAAGGGTCGGGAGCCGAAGGGTTTCCAAGGGAAGCTGGTATTGAAAAAGAGAACGCCCCCCTTCAAGCCATCCTCCCTGGAGGACCTGGCCACGGAACTAAAGGATTTCGATCTGGACGACCTCGAGAAGGCCTTGGACGGCCGGATGAACGCCGAGGAGGCACTGCGACGCCTGGTATCCTCCGGTTTCGTTTACGAGTGCGGCCCCGGCCGCTACCGGATGGCCTAGAAATCCTCTCTGGCGATAAGGATCAAGTTCAGGGCGACGGTCCTCTCGCTCTCCTGGTAGCTGACCACCGTCCAAGAATCCTCTCTGACCGGTCCTTCAGTGGGACCATAGGTCGAAGGATCGAAGAATATGGAGGTCGTGTAATACGCCTTCTGGAGGTCTTCCGCTTTCCCATTATCGGTGAACTCACAGAAAAGGTTCGGCATCCAGACCAGGAACCTGTTGTTCACGATGTCGATGGTGACGTTCTTTCCTCCGTCCGCCGTGGGCATGAACATCTGCACCCAGGCGTGGCCCCCCAGCTCGCCGCTGTCTGGATCGTACACCGCCCCTAGCTGCAGCCAGGCTGGGACCCCGGCCGAACGGGCCAGGGCGCAGAACAATATGGACTGGTCGTCGCAATCGCCCTTGAGCTTCTCATAGGTGTCCAGGGACGATAGCGGACCGTCCGTGCTCGGCCAGATATAATAGTCCAAGTTCTCGTCGATCCAGTCGTAGATGGCCTTGGCGATGAGATACACATTGGTCTCGTTGCCCACGATATCGTCCCGCAAGGCCTCGATCTCCGGATCGTTGACCACTATCCTCCACTGGTCATCGAGATAGCTATCCCGGTAGAACTCAGGTATCTCGTTCTTGTCCAGGACGCTCTCCTCGTCGAGCTTCCAGACCTGCATCCTCTGCGTGACGTTCATCGTGATGGTCAAGGTGAACGTGTCGTACAGGGCATCCCCTTCCCAGACCATGGTGTCGTACGTGCCATTGTCCCAAAGATGATCATAGGCTCGGGAGACGGTGAAAGAATTCACCCTCTGGAGATATGTGCCGTCCTCGAAGACGCTGACCGGCCTTGGCAGGTCGATGGTGTATCCAGTTATCTCGCCCCCGTTGGCATCCAAGGTCATCGTCCGAACGATCTCCATCTGGACCTCCTCTGGATACTGCGGAGAGAAGGGGTCCAGCAGATATTTACGGAGAAGGTCCTGGGTGGGTGGAAGTAAGAGCAGGAGCACCACGACCAGTACGACGGCCACGACCAGAAGGGTCTTGCCCGCTTTCCGCCTTCCTTCGGACACGAACGTTCCAGTGATCTCTGGCTAAATCAGGCTTTCGCCCTTTCCATCGCCTTCAGGGCGCCCTTGATCACGGCCGGAAGCAGATGGCGGTGGACCTGGGCATAGTAGTAAACGACCAGCAAGGTGGCCAGTATCACGCCGACCCAGGCCAGGTAGATGTTGTCAAAGTTCAGCGGTATGGCCATTAGCAGGTTGAAACCGATGTGCAGAAGACCGGCCTGAGCGAAATAGCCCTTGACCTCGCCGCGGGCCGAGCCGGTGCCGATCATCGCCCCGGCGGAAGCGTGAAGGAGGACCATTTGGATAGCGAGAATGATCACGGTCGTCCAACCTAGGGCGTCCAGTTCGCCAGCTTGCTGAATGGCGTAGAACACCACCCCGAAGGCCATGGTGCTGCCTATCCCCAATCCCAGCGAAAGGCCGTAGAACGACGTATCTAGCTTGCGAGCGAAGCGCGGCATGTTGAGGATCACCAATTTAATTAGTTCCTCGAACACCGCGAAAAGCAGGGCGAACAGAATGTAACCCAGGTTGAAGTAGGATTGTAGGACGAAGACCACCACCCCGATGACC